>Ga0209189_1000493_pt1 | contig 33086 bp, 33 predicted proteins | sample C_130820_EF_Meta_FD_187308 | JGI IMG/M metagenome (GOLD analysis project Ga0209189, IMG submission 187308) | Freshwater microbial communities from Lake Croche, Canada to study carbon cycling - C_130820_EF_MetaG (SPAdes) (version 3) | ecosystem: Environmental > Aquatic > Freshwater > Lake... | reverse complement strand
AATCTTGGCGCTTTTAAGTAAGGAATTAACAATTTCATATTGTGAAATGTTTTGATGGGTGACTGATGAGGACATTGCGAGTGATTTGACTATTCCGATTTTTGCACCCTCCGGTGTCTCCACGATGCAATTATGCGTTGTGAATGTGGAAGCAACAAAACTATGATTCTCAGATTCCGTTGTGAAGTCATAGACTTTTTCAATTTCTACCTGCTCTAATGATTTTACTATTAATTCAGTAGTTTCATTATTTTCATAACCATAAATTTTACTACCTACTTTCAAATCTTTTAATTTAGTCCATACATTTGTTTCATAAAAAGGTTGACTAGTTAAAAAAGGATGGTCTTCAGTTGCTTTAATTGATTTATTATTAGTAGTCACAATTTTAAATAATTTATCTGGTATTAATGTGAAAAAATTATAAATTTTACTATCTTCAACTTCTAAAGTATCTTTATTAATAGTTTTAACAATTTCAGTTCCATCAAAATCTTTAATCAACTTCATTCCATTATTAGTTAATATCTCAGCATCCCCCGACAAACACAAGAACTGGCACTGCAAATTTTGCCCCTGACGAATCGAAGTTACCTTAGTTGTTGATGCGTCCAACGACGGCGCCATAACTCTTCTCAGATAAGAAGTAAATTGAGGCCAAGACAATCTTTGCAATGATTGAGCAACACCTTTCTTAGTTTTATTCATTCCCCAAATACCAGTTGCCAATGCCGTTTTAATACCTTGTTCAATGATAGCAGGTTTAATTTGGTTAATGATATTAATAGGATTTTCATCCGAGGTATTCTTCTTTGCAAATAATTTTCCAATTTCATTTAACATTTTCTTCCAGTTTTGTCTAAATAATTGTCCAATTAAAATACCAGGAGTTTCAATACGTTTGTTTTGTAGAGCATCACGGTCATCTGGTTCAACACGACTCAACCAAACATTCAATAACTTATTAACCATATAACCCAAATAACAAATCTTCTTTGGTAAATCTTCACCCAAATGAGGTAAGAAATCTTGTCTTAAAATTTTCTCTAACATCATCTTCTTTTGAATCTTTGCCAATTTTTCATCCGTTTGAGATATCATTCTATTCTTTCTCAATTTAGATGCCAAATATTCAACAGCTTCTTCGTGAGTTTTAATAACTACTCCTTGGTCATCTGTAGAATTTTCCATTGACTTTCTCAACAAATTAATCATTTTAACATCTGTCAAATCATAAGTAATCTTTGAAATAATATCTTGGTCTGTCTCTACACCCAATGCTCTAAACATTACAAAGATAGGAACATCAATTAAAGTTGAACTAGTAATTGTAATATCATTATCTTTTCTATTCTTAATGGTTACAATTTGCAAAGTGTCATCCCATCCTGTCTTTTTAGAATTGATTTGCAAATTATATACTTGACCTTCTGGATAAGATGAATCCTTTTTAATAAATACTAGAGGCTTATTGTCAACCATTTTTTCAATGGACATTACTATTTTTTCTTGTCCACCAACAATAAAATATCCTCCAGGATCATATTTACATTCACCATGTCTATCTTTCTTAATTTGAGTTGAACAAATCTTACTACCTACCATTACTGGAATATTTCCAATTGCTACTTCTTTCTCAACTTCGCCAACTTCTTTTACAGTAACTTCACCAGTTAGAATATTTGTCTTTTCTACTACTTGAACTATAGAAGTAACAATAGTTGTAAAATAATTTAAATGATTCTTTCTAGCATCTTTAGGAAATTTAATTTCATTATCATTATCAAAGGTTGAAGGTTTAATTCTTATGTTACTACATTTAAACATATGACCATAAATAACGTCACCTACTACATTTTGATAAAAATAATTTTTTTCTTGTGACAAACTATAAGGAATCAATTCTTCAATAAGTTGATGATAAGAAGCAAACAAATGTTCATACAAAACTTTAGGTTGCTTGAAATACAATTTTAAAATCTCATCGATGTTCTCTTGATTCACTAAGTCCTGTTTTTCTTCTTCTTTTTTAGGTTTGTCGGGTTTTGGCATTATAGATATTGATATAATCTTTTTAAATATTTTTATCAAATTTTTTAACTAGATTAGGTCTTTAATTAATTTGTCTTTGTTATTTTCTATAACTCCTTCGTGACTTTTAAACAGATTTCTCACTCGATAATGTGTATATTCATCCAATTTCTCATTCTGAATGAAAAACCAAAAAGGTACCGAATAATTATACTTTCTTAGATTATCTTTTACTGAAGTAATTTCACCAGAATTTAAAACTTCAAATGATAAATACATTGGATTAATAGTTAATGTATTAGAATATGTTGAAAAATATAAATTATCAATAAGATAAATACATTTTAGATTTAATTTTTTAATAAAATAAAAAGGAATTAATCTTAATAAATTTAAAAATATAGAATTAGTAATAATTTTTTTATTGATTTCAATTGCTAAAATAGAAACACAAAAGTTATTAATAAAAAATTCTCTAATACTAACAAAATAACTCATCATTACAAGTAATAGTTATTATATTTTTAATTATATTAAATTACTTAAAATACATATAAAGATAACTACATACATTAGTTTAATGGAAAACCTATTAACAAAACTACCAAACGGTTGGAATTTATGGTATCATTATGATAAGGATAACTGGAAAATTGATGGTTTTAAGAAGGTATATTCAATTAATACTGGCGCTGATTTTTGGCAGTTATATAATAATTGGGATAAATTGGGAGGAATAAATCAAAGACATTATTTTTTAATGCAGGATGGAGTGTCGCCAATTTGGGAAGACCCAATTAATAAATCAGGAGGGTGTTGGTCATTTAAAGTCAATGAACAACAAGCACAGGAATTATGGGATGATTTATCAGTTTATTTAGTTACAGAAAATTTATCAAAGAAAAAAAATGATATTACTGGTTTATCAATTTGTTTGAAAAAGAATAATAACAGTGTTATAAAAATTTGGAATAAGAATAGTAAAGATAATAGCTTAGTTTTGTTAAACGAAGGTATATTAAAAAAGTGGGGGATGGATATTATTTATATTGCTCACATTCCAGAATAAAAAAATTTACACCAGAATAAAACAATTAATACTAAACAAAATAATATTATATAATATTCATTATAATTTACATCTGTATTATCAAAATTTGATATTTGGACTGTTGTTATACCATTCTTAGTAGATTGATTTAATTCATTCTTTTTTTTAAAAGCATCTAATCCATAATCAAGTTTTGTAAAATATGAAATTGTATTATCTGTAATAAAACCAGGTGCTGAAGTACTAATTGTGGGTTGAAAATTTTTTTCAAATTCCACTACTGAATCACAACCTGCAATAGATTGACATCTAATTATTGCTTCATTTAAAGTAGTAGAAGGACATGGATTAGTTTTATTTGATTCACAAATTCCAGTTGGTACAACCCAGTTTTTAACTTGTATAAATGGTCCAGGATTTAAATTAGAACTACCAGAAGTACTTGCAGCAGCAGCATTAGCAGCAGCATTAGCAGCAGCAGCATTAGCAGCAGCATTAGCAACAGCAGCAGCAGCAGCAGCATTAGCATCAGCAGCCACCCCCACCCCCACAGGTTTAATATCACCATATAGAGAGTTAGAATTACTCATATAATATATATTTATAAATTAATTTTTAAAATATAAATAATTCAAAATTATACCTCCTATTATAAAACAAAAAATAGTACAAAACTTATTTTTAAAATCATCATCTTTTTGCACCCCAAAAGCTAGAAATTCTTTAGGTGGCCAAACAGAAGACCTAATATCAAAAGCTCCACTTTGATCACTTCCGTTGTTCAAATCAATACATCTATCTTCTCCACTCCTCCTATTTAGAGGATACCCTCCATAATCCGGACCATAATAAAAGGTATTAGAACCACCTTCTGTACTAGAACAAGGAGCAACACATTTGCCATTATCAGCATCAATAGGAAGTTGTAACCAACCAGGAGGACAAGTATAAAGATCTTTTTCTAATTTTTCACTCATATATAAACATAAAATAAATTATGTTTTTATATTAGTTTTTGTTAATAATTTTTTAATTTTTGTTAATAAGTTTAATTTTTGGTATCTTTCTGGGATAAAACAAATTTAACTTCTCCTAGCGCAGCCACTGCGTATTTAATAATTAAAGGATAATCATTTTTCAAATACAAAATTACTTGAGGTGACAAATTAGTACATTTAGTAAAAACATTTAACCATTTTAGTGAGAATACCCCTTGCACAATTTCATTTTTATTATCAGTATTTACATCAATAGATAAACCACCATTTGATTCAGATATTTCAAAATCAGCATCACAAATATCAGCTCCTTTAATACCAAAACTTACTTTATTATTCATACATTTAATTTCTATTTTTTCAGTAATCAATGACATATCTTTACAGTACTTATGAAAATCAGATGCAGGAAAATATGCGGCGTAAGGAAATTGAATAGGGTCAACCTCAATCTTTTCATCATCTAAATCAGACAAGTTGAGTCTAAATATCTTCTTTTCTTTTTTGTCAGTATTTTCCAAAATAATAATTAACTTGTTCATATCCTCGTCATCTAATGCCCAAGTCATTTTATCCATATTAGACATACATTTTAAAATTATCAACAAATTATCCAAATTCACTCCAATAGTAATCTTCTTCTTATGATAATTATATTTATATTTATCAAATTTATCAGAATCCAATTTACTATAAACTAAAATAGTCCCAGACTTATTAATCTCTTTCATTATTAAACCACCAACTTGTTTATTTTTATTATCATTATTATCTGTAACCAATTCAGTATCGGTATCATTATCATTTTCTGAGTCGAGAGTTGTTTTATCAATATAGTAAGGACAAAAAGTGAATTTAACGTCAGTAATGATTGAACTTATTGTGTCAATAAGTATTCTTATGGCGTTCGTTTGTGAAGTTTCTAATTCTAAAATATAAACCATTAAATTTAATGACCTTAAAGTCTTTAAAATGGTTTTAGAAAAAAAATTTCTAAATTAATATAATGTCTAATTTATACAGATTGGTAAATCCCACTATCCAAGGAGATATGAAAACTTCTATAAAATCCAAAAATTCTGCAACTGCCGCTCGTACTCTCTACAAGAACTTATCCGAACACTTTAGTAATAATATTCCTAAATTCCACTTTACTATCCAAAAGGGTGGATCTGGAAAGGGTAAATATTATCACTTTGTAGTCAAAGAAAAGAAAACTAACAACGATGAAGTATCCTTTAACATTGAACCCTATCAAATTGATAATGAAAGTCAATTAGTTGGTGAATTTGAAAATAAATTAAACAATTTCACCACTAAATTTCAAAAGGCTGGTGGTAAAGCCAAAGCCAAAAAATCATCTAGAAAATCCAAAAAATCTAGCGATGAAGATAGCGATTTTTCGGATTCTGATGAAGAAATTTACGTAAATGCTCAATCTTACAGACCTATTGTAGGTTCTCCTATGTATTACTGGTGGTATGACAGTAAATTATATAACTTAAAATCCGTATACCTTCCTACTTTCTATCCTTATGTATTACCTTATATTCAAGTAGTTAATTAAAAATTATTTTGATAAATAAAGAATTTCAAAACTTCTAATAAGTTCATGAGTTATCTTATAGTATAACTCATTAATTTGTTCCTTTACTTCCCATTGTTGCAAATCAGCCACTTCCAAGCTGAGTAAGAATTTATTAAAACCTTCAAAGTTAGTTTTATTTTTATCTTCATTAATTAAATGAGGATAGTTAGTTATAAACTTTTCAACTGAACTAATCATTGATGCTTTATTCTTCCAAAGAATTAAATTACAAATACTACTAATCTCCGTATTAAATTCATTTTTACACAAATATGACTTTACTATATTAATTGCAAAAGTTTCATCACCAGTTACTCTTTCCAAATTTGTTATTAAAAACTTTTCTGGTTTTTCAAGCAAGAGCATCTGTTTATGTTGTTCAAAGAGTTTTTTGTATTGGCTATCGTTTCTATCAGTACTATACGACAGTCCGAATTCAGTATCCAAATTATCTTTATACAAAGTAATAAAAAGTGCCTTACCTATTTTATCAAATGCCAAACAATAACTATTATTAAAAGTAGATAGCAAATCACAATTTAGTATGTTCTTGGGATTAATAATATGTTTAATTGTGTCTGAAAACTGATTATTTACCGTATTCAAATACTCGAGATATTCCTTGATTGGTTCAAAGACATCGATATAGTCTAGTGATTCTTTATCAAATAAATTATAATAGTTATAAGGGAAATAAGGAATGCGCTCATTTTGATTTCTAATCAAATCAATATATTTATCAAACTTGTTTAAATTTAAATAATAAATTTTATTCTTCTCAACTACAATTTCAGTATTAATTAAAATTAGCTTATCTATGATTGGGAAATCCTGAGTAGTTCCAAACAGAACTTTATTGACCTTTGTTAGAGGCACAATTAAACCTGTATCAATCTCTAGTTTTGAATATTGTGAAAATAGTGTTTTATAGTCCATTACAGAACTATTCTATTTTTAAAAGAAAAATTTTATCAACTTTTTTATTTAAAAAAATTCTCTCTCTCTATAAAAAAAAGTGGACTTTTGTAACATACATCTTTTATAAATCATTTAAGAATAAAAATATATAGTAAATGTATATATGGAAGAAGGTGGAATAAAGCATATCTGTTTATTATGCGATAAAGGATATTCGTCTAGTAAAAGTCTATGGAATCACAATAAGAAATATCATAAAGTGGAAAATGTAACCCAAAAAACTGATACTTGTCAACAAGAAAAGGTGACAAAAAAAGATGGTATACATCAATGTGAATTTTGTAATAAAGAATTTAATTATAGGCAAGGTCTATGGAGACACACTGCAACTTGTAAGGTTAAAAAAGAGAAAGAAAAAAACGAAGAAACATTAAACATAATGAAAGAATTATTGAATAAGCAGAGCGAGGAAATGAAAAAAGAAATAGAAAGATTAAAAACTGCATTAGAAAAATCAATAAAAATTCATCCAAAAACGTTAAATAAAATAAACAAGCAACTAATTAATCAAAATAGTAATAATAATAACAATAATAATATAGTAAATAATACAATTAATATTGTTCAATTAGGAAATGAAAATTTAATTGAAGTCTTATCTGAAAAACAAAAGTTAAGAATATTAGAAAGACAAGCATTAAGTTTAAATGATCTAGTTGAATTAATTCATATATCTCCAAAATATAAACAATTCAAAAATGTATGTATTACCAATTTACAAAGTAGCTTTGGACAAAAATACGATGAAAAATCGAAAAAGTTTATAGCAGTTAATAAAAATGAATTATTAAATGAAATAGTAGAGTGTAGAATGTATGACATTGAAAAATTTTATGATGAAAACAAAGATAAAATGCCTCCTAAAAAAGCGGAACAGATTAAATTATTTATTGATAGAATGAATGATGAAGATGATGTAATTAAAGGAATTAAAAATGAAGAAATTAAATTAATATTGTATAATAATCAAGACAATATTAATAATGCAATAGTTAACTTGCAACAGTAAAATAATTATAATCAACTATATTCAACTTATGTTTCGTTATAAATTCTTTAGTATTAAATGAATTACGTTTTTTAATCTTACCAACTTTCAAAACATTTGGTTGAGTGCACAATACAAATACATATTTATGAATTCCTGTTCCTTCTGGTGGATTTGGTGGTGCATAATCAATTAATTCATTCGGCTTTATTTTTTTATTAATGTTAATAATTAATAAATGTAAGAAATCAGGTTCTATTGCATCTGCATCGTACATAATTAAAGAATAATAACTATTATCCTCTGGTATAACACAAATCTTAGGTCGTTCAGCAGTAACACCAGTATTTAGTAATTGTTTCTCGACTTTTATATTGTTATTATATTTTATTTTTAACATTAAAATATAATAGAATTTTCTCTTTATTCAAACTTTTGAAAAATATAATATTTATTCAAGAATGAATATAATTTACTTTCTTTATCCGCTCCTTTCAAATTATCATAAAATTTAGCAACATCTTCATAAAACTTTTTATTTTTAAAGTTTTCTTCATGAGGTGTTACATCCATAAACCAGGGTTTATTAATATTATATAGACTAGAGAAAGTATCAGATTCAACCAATCTACATCCGGCTTTCTTCATTGTATTAATTACTAGTTTAGGAGTTAATAGATTTTCTGGTCTGGCTGTTTCAGAAATCCATCTCATCATTACATCAATAGTTTGTCCTGGTTCATCTTTCAAGTCACCGGTAAACTTTTTTGTAATTTCAAATAATTTAATCTTTTCGCCATTGTCTCCAGTGTAATAAGAAGTAAATACATCAGTACCGTTTAGCAATTTCAAAACTTCTCCTGAATCAAACAAGGTTATAATAACATAACCTCCGACTCTTAGATAATTATTAATATTATTAACCAAGTTTTGAGTTGATTCTTGACTATCAAAAAAGTAGTGAATTGCAAAATTACTAGTTATCATATCGTATTTATTCTTTTCTTTAAAGAATTTATCTATATTAGTCTTGTTTTCTTGAGACATATTTGGTAATTTTTTAGATTGAACATCTGAATCCATTGGTAAAGAACCATCTGCTTGAATATAAGTCATTTTACCATAATCAGGAAATTTAGATTTCAAAAAGTTATAACGACTTACTGCACTCTCAGTAGCTGCAAATAATCCTTCATAGTCATTATCAATTCCCACGTAATCTCCTACTCTAGCGTGATAAAACTTTTGAATATCACCACCTCTTCCACAACCCATATCAAAAATAGTTGCTTTACGTTCCTTACCGCCTTTGGTCTCGCGGAATGGTTGACAATATGTATAGATTAGAATAGACTTTAACCAATTATGAAAGTTTCTCATTACTTTACACAAGTTAGATACTTCTTGATAGTATTTGTCTTGAGCTCTATCATTGGTAATCACAGAAGAATCAATTCTACCTTGTAGAATCTTAAGTTGCATTTGATAAGTGTTAATATTTGATAATTTTTTAATTTCATCAATAGTAACTGCTTCTTTCATTGACTTCCAAGTTTTAATAGCAACATCCTTAAAGTTACCATACTTTTTCTTATCTTTAATCACACTTTCTGTTTTATCCCAACGAGTTCTTAAAATAGACCATCTGTATTGATGAGGTATATTTGCATTATTGGTATAGATAACTTCTATAACTGTATTATCTTGCACAATATTACCTTCTACATCTCTGACTTCTCCTCTAATCATAGGAAAGAAGGCTTCGTGATTATTCTCCTCCTTCATAAAAGGCACAGGCATTTCTTTATTACCAATTAAATCACCTACAAAAAAGTTAGCAATTCTAAAAACTTGGTCAGTTCCAGTTGCAGAACCCATTTTAATCTGCAATGAATTATCATAGATTTCCATATATCCACCTGTCTCTGGATTTCTCTGAAAATTTACATAAATATCAATTGAATTTGTTTCAGGTGGTTTATATTTATAAATAGGATACTTTTGTTCCCTTTTATCTCTAGTATACTTTTGTTCTAATCCTGTAAAAATAATACCATCCAAATAATAAGGACAATTTACTTTATTAGAATTAGTGCAACCATTATAAATTAGATGAGCGTATAAAAATGCTTCTGAATTAGCACCACCAGTAGGGAAAATAAATAATTTAGGATGAAACAAGTAATCATTTTCTTTAGTTTCATCTATTAACTTATTTAGATTTTGATAAAATTTTTCAATCTCAGTTGAATAATGTTTTTCTTGTTTATCTAGGTCAAATGCGCCACTAAATGGTTTAGCAATAAAGATTTTATCATTTAGTTTTGCTAAAACTTCATTTACATATTTTAATCTATTTTCCAAAATAACTTCATTACGTAAGTCTTTTCCGTTAGAACATAAACAATCAAATCCCATGAACAAATATCTTTTCTTGGCTATCAAATGAATTAACTCGCCTTCAATAACTGTCCCATTGTAACCCTTAATTTTTTTCTCTAATTTTTTAACGTGTAAGTTATTAGAAATCAAATAAACACTTTCATCATTAACAAACAATTGATATTTTTCTCCATCGGCCTTATCTGTAACACTATATTTGTTTGGAATTTTATCTACCACGTGAGTTACTTCAGCAGAAATAGGTTGCATTGAATATAAGTTAGTAGTTGATTCAGAACTTAATCCATATACTAATTTCTTATAATTATCAAGTACCGATTTTGTTTCTTCCTTACTAATTAATTCATTGGTTCCATCTAACACCTTCTTTAATATTTCCATTTCTGACAATATCATATTCAAAGATTTTTCAGAAGGTTTGGTAGACATATAATCAATTTCTAATTCATAAGTTTTATTAACTGTTTGTAAATCATTGGGATTAGTTGCAGTTTTAATAACAGTTAAATCGATTCTGATTTTTTCCTTTTCCTCGTCTAATAAAAACAAACTTATTCTTTGCTTATATCTGTAAAATATCTTATCACAATCAGTAATTGGAATATTCGTTAATTCTTTTAATTTATTTTCTTTTAGAGGCTCTTCTGTAGATTTTCTAATTCTTATATCATAAGAATCCAAATCAATAACATTTTTACTATCTTTTATTTTATTAATAAATTTAACATTTTCATCTTTCAAAAATTGAGTTACTAAAATAGAAAAGATAATATGATTCCTTCTAGTATGAACTAGATTTAAGATTTGATTAATCATAGTATTACCATTCACAGTAATTCTGTAAACACTTAGATTATCATAATTATAACCGATATCTAAAGTAGTTTCATTTATCAATCTTAAACCATCCCTGTCACTTCTGTAACGAATATATTTTAATGCATCCATAAATTTAATTAATGATAACTTATTATCAGATTTATAATTATTGAAAATAATTTCAAATTCATCATTCTCTGATAATTTGTTAAAAATATTTTTCACCTGCGTTAGTGTGTTTGTAGATAACATTATATTTATTAAGATTATATTTCCTTATAGTGAATTAATTTATAATTCAATTTTTAATTCTAAAATTTTTTTCTAGAAGAAATTAATGATTTCATATCAAGAATATATAAATTTGTTAAATCATAGAAATTTACATTTATTTGATTTTCAAAAGAGGATCAGTTATTTTAGATTAAAAAACTTATATAATAATCAAACAGGTGCTGGAGGAGAAAATTCATCAAAAGACTTTAAAAACTTAGATACTCATAATCTTCAAAAGTTAGTAGTATTTTTAAACTATAATAATTTAAACTCTGCTAAAAATATTATAAATTTATTTTGTTAGTTTATAAATAATTATAAAGTTTATAATAATAATGGACATTTCTAATTATTATTATAAAATACTTGATCTAAATAATAATGCAACTAAACAAGATGTAATTAATGCATATACTACAAAAATTAAAAAATATTCAGGATTACCTTTTTTAGATGTTAATCAAGAAGCACAAGTAAAAGAATTAAAGAAAGCTCATGCGGTATTAACTAATACTGAATTAAGACAAATTTATGATAATTATAATTTAAGTAAAACTAAAGAATCTAATGAAACAAAATATTCTAAAAGGTCAAAATTAGATACTGAATTATTAAGTAATAGAATTTTTCAAATGGCGGGAATAAGTAATCCTCCTCAAAAGAATTACGATATTGATAGAACATTCTTTTCATCTAATTCTTTCGATAATAATTATGAATCATTATGAAAAATTTCAAATTCTAAATCTGGATTTTCTAATAAACTTTTATTGACTGATTGTAATCTTTTTTCAATAGGATTACCTTTAAACTTTCTAGAATGGATTTGTATTTTTTTTTCAATAGACATTGCTCTACTTTTATCTAAACCAATTTTACTTTTAATCCACCCATAAAAACTCCAAGTTCCTTCTCCTCTTTTTGCAGTAGTATATTTAGCACCACCGACTAATTCACCGTTATGTTGTCTGAGTCTTCTAGTTGGATTATTAGTCATTCCAACATAAGTACAAGTGTTACAATTATTAAATAAAATGTAAATAATATAATCATTTGACATAATTATATTATAATATATATTTAGTTTTAAATTAAAAAATTATTGAGTTATAAAAAAATTATTGAGATTAAAAAATTATTGAGAAGAGTAAATCTTGTTTCCATTATCTGGCTTCTTCTTGTCATTACGGAATGGGTAGAAAGTCAAATTTAGATTTCCAACAGTGCAGTTCTTGATATCACTGGACTCGTCCAAAATTTTATCCATAGCCTTCTTAGTATCAACAGTTAGCTTGGCACAACCGATGTACTTATCTTGCTTGCGATACAACTTGAAAAAAGGAACATTACCATTGGTCTTTTCCTTTACATAACCGGTAATCTTATCCTTGCATTCTTGGTAATCACTAGAATCAGTCAATCCAGAAACTTTTACAAAGAGGTTGTAGAATCCATATTTCTCCAACAACTTGTTATTTAGCTTTAAAGTATCAAAAGCATTCTTTGCATTCTCTAGATTATCAAACTCAAGAAAATAACCATTGCTCTTGTTCTTGTTGGCTTGCATCAGTCCTTTCAAATTCTTAAACACAGATTCATTAATTGAAGAGTTATCAGCAGGTGACAATATAATGGTCAAGCTAGGCTTTTTCTCGTCCTCTGGTACAACTGCAGTTGCTGTTACAACAGGTGCGACATTCTTAACTTCAATATTGACGTTTTCAACCTCAATCGTCTTATCAGTATTCTTTTCAGTATTCTTCTTTAGGGGCATTAAAATATATAAAATAATAGTCTTTAAATAAATATTTAATCAATTTTTTATAAATTACTAATTTCTCTTCCAAATCTATTTAATAACTCCCCTAAACACTTATATTTATTTAAGTTAAAACTCTTAAAGTTACTTAATTCATTATTTTTAGAATGGTATATTTTATTATTATCATATAAATGCTTATAAGCTACATATTTAAAACAGATTTCAAAAAACTCTCTAAAGTAGGTTATCTTTAATAGATTATTGATTTCTCTATCAACTAACGTTAACATATAATAATTATAAATTTCATTTAATATATAAGCTTTTTCTTCATTTTTTATAAAAGATATATTATTAGAATAGACTAGATTCTTTACTTTATTAATCTCATGATCAGGTAATCTTTTGTATTGAAAAACTAGTTTAGTGATTTCCGGTATAACTTTGGTATATACTTTTGATTTATTTAAAAATTTTCTAATTAATTCAGGTAGAAACAAAACATCGTATAATGAATATCTTAACACATCATTAGACATTTTATGTATATCAATAGTGATTAAATAAATTGGACCAGTTTTTTCTTCAATAGATTCCAAATCTCTAAATTTTTGAGCAGTAATAATTTTATACTCTTCTAACAAATAATAAATAGAACATTTAACAATATTACTTTTAGTTTCAATATGCCCATATTCGCATAAATATTTAGTGTCTAATAAATTAGAACAAAAGTTTTCTATATTCTCTTTTGTTTTTAACACTTGGTCAAATAAATAAGGAATATCTAAAGATTCTCCACCGTGTAAAATTTTTATAATATATTTATCTGTTAATAATTTTATTAATACATTAGTTTGTTCTTTACTTAATTCAGGAGGATAAAATACAAAGATTTGTCCAGTGTTATTATTATCTATTTCTAAATTAATTTGAAATAAAGCAACATCTCTTTCTTGTTTTCTTACTCTATTAAATTCAAAATCACAACCGATATAATGTCTAATATTGGTATTTTTATTTTGATTATTTATAAAGTTATTAAAGAAAGTAATCATTGTTTTTATCTTTTCTGAATTATCACAGGATAAAATATTATAAGTTTTATTATTTAAACCTGGATAGAATTCATCTTTACCATAAAGTATCATTTACTATAGACCAGAAAATAGTTCAATCATTTCATTTCGAATAATATTTAAATTTTCCCTATTCAACTTTGCTTTCTTAAGTATCTCTTCTATTGTAGCACTTTTTTGCTTGGATTGTCCTAAAATATTTATATCATTAGTATATTTAGTAATTTTATTATCTATTTTTGTTAACCACTTTCCGGTTGTTTCCACAATTTCATCTTTTTTCATTTTAAAATGTGTTTTAATAACCTCTTCCATTGTTTCAGGAGGATTCTTAATCATATCAACGATCCCCCACCTAATAGATTCTGGATAAAGATTTTCATTGTACTCTTGACTATTTCTTATTCCCTCTGGTGTATGTCTAGACTTTTCATAACCAGGTTCATTAAAATATGGTTCATCCATTCCTAAAATTTGTGCTTGAACAGAACAAATCACTTGATACATTGTAGAAAGTAGAGGATTCCAAGATTCAGATTCATCACCACCCCAAGTTCCCAAAGCAGACAAGCAAACCTTACCCTCCTTATACAAATTAGGATTAAACCTAACAGTATCATTACCAGTAGTATGAAGTAATACTTTTGGAAAAGTGTTTGGATAGTTTTCAGGATATGATGCGTGAAATTCCATTATCATATTTTCATAAGGAGTATCTTTTGGTCCAGTAATCCAAAAACTAAACAGATTTAAATTCTTTTGAGAAATTCGAACAAATATAGTTGACCCCCAATTTACAGGTAAGTTTTTCCTGAAGTTTGTAATTTCCAGCATTACCTTCTTGGTTGCAGTAGGATTCAATTTAATATTAAGTTCATTTAAATATCTGTGATGTTTTGGAATATCAAAGGTTCCAAATTGTTTTATCTTCATAAACTCTTCGTATTCCTTTTGAATATTATCAGAAATAACTATAGTTTTAGAAAGAGTATTTATAGTTCTGCTCTTGTAAGTTTCAGCAATTGATATAATTTTAGCTTGAAGTTCAGTTGAACTATCTGCTATTTTCAAAGTTTTTATAAATCCTAATTCATCAACAATACTAGTAAAAGCACCACTAATATTATTAATAAAATTCTGAAGTTTATCAGTTAATGCAAATGTAATTATACATTCAAGCATTTTCAAAATTTCCTCATATAATTTTTCGTTCTTACCCAATTCCATTAAAGTTAAACCAGAAATTTGTCTAATTAAAAAGGAAGGTAAAATAGAATCGGAAATGGTATCAAAATTTGATTTAGTAGTAATTTTATTACTAATGAAAGATGGTAATATAGAATTAAAACTAGATTTACTACTAATATTTTTATAAATACTTGATAATATATTTAATAACTTTTCACTGATATTCTCTTGTTTCTTCAAAAGTTCAGCAACATTAATAGACTTTAGACCACTGTGTCCATAACCTGTTCCAGCACTCCAATATTTACTATTGGAACCGTGAGCTAATTGTTTATTAACTTTTGGCAATTCAATCTTAATTAATTCTTCGCCATTAGCTTCATTAGTAAATAGTGCCAAACTATATAATAATGATTCTAAATTCAAGTCAGTACTTTCCTTTATAACAATATAATCTTGAATAATAGGTTCTAACTTATCAGCGAGTTCAATAATAATCCATTCTAAACTAGTAGTTGGAATCCAATTCTCACTCTTTAAAATTTTTAAATTCATCAAACTAGATGCAAGTGGTAACTTTACAAAAGGCTTAATAAATTCAAACTTTGGAGGAATGAAAGGATAAACTTTTGGTTCAATTGTAATTTTAATTTCAGTAGGAATTTTAAGATTTAATTTCAAAGAAAGTTCATAAATATTATTATTAATTGGTTCAATATAATGTTTATACTTTGCATTTTCATTAATAGATTTAATTTCATTCTTCAAAATTTGAAAGATTTGATTAGTATTGAACAATAAATCTGCTGGGAATACTGATAAATTATAAACATTCTTTAATTCTCTGAACTTTTTAGATTGAGTTTCCAAATATTCGTAATTTAATAGCACCTTTGAAAAAGTATTTATCTTTTCATAAATATGCCATCTATCTGGTATACTTTTAACAGTTTTCTCTTCTGTACTTTTAAAAGCAATCAGTTTATTAAAAATATAGTTTATACTTTTTATTTCTGTATTAAGAAATAATAAATTTAAATTAGGTGAGTCACAGTAACAGAAAACATTCAGATCAGTTATTATCTTAACAGTATCTAAATCTATTATATATTTATCTTCTTCTATTACAAAAGATTTTAACTTAAAATCGGAATTTTTGATTATCTCTCTTATTTCGTTTGCATGATTAGAAATTTCCATTGTTATATTAGTTATTAAATTAAGACAATAAAATACAATTTTTTTTAAATATACCAACCAAACCACTTATGTAAATATCTTCAAAAGTAGATTTTGATACTCTATTTTCTAAATCAGATATATCGCTTATGTAACAAGCTAATTTATAAGAATCAATAGATTTATATACATTTAGGTCAGATAATAAATAAGCTATAATTTCTTTCACTACTACTGATAACGAATATCCATTAATTCTAATTAAATTATCAAGTTTTTCAATTACAAAATTAAAATTAATATTATCATCCAATAAATTTTCCAATAATTCTTTAACTTCTGATAAAGAAGGAATTCCTGCTAATTTATAACAATTATTTAATGTTAAATAAGAATTCTGAAGAGCTAACGACTGCAAAAAATTAATACTTTTTCTTAAATCACCTTTAGATAATAAACTAATTATATTGAGCACTGTTGGTTCACAAGTTAATTTTTCATTATCACATATATATTTTAACCTATTTTCAATATGAATAGAACTAATTGGACTAAATCTTAACATTTTACATCTACTTCTAATAGCAGGTATTATCTTATTTTCATAATTACAAATTAAACAAAATCTAGTTGTTTCTGAATATTTCTCTATAATTCTTCTCAATGCAAATTGTGCGTCAAAAGTCATTGAATCAGCTTCATCTAAAATAATTAGTTTTACACCCTTACAAAACATATTTTTCTTTTCTGCAAAACATTTAATATCTTCTCTGACAGAATTAATTCCTCTATCATCTGAAGCATCTAATTTCATTAACATTAAATTTTTTTGATTACCATAAAGTTCATTAGCTATTGCTAAAATTAAAGAAGTTTTTCCCGTTCCAGGTGTTCCGTGAAATAATAAATGCGGTAACGAACCTCCTTCTAACATTTTTTTTATGGTTTCAATATTTTGTGCGTGACTAATAATTCCATCTATACTATTTGGTCTATATTTTTCAACCCAAGGTAAATATTCCATAATTACTTAAATAATCCTTTTTTCTTTAATTACTATTTATAATCTTACTAAAGTCATATGCCAATCTCATAAATTCAATTAATTCATCACCTCCTTTTATTAAGTTATAATCAATTTCAGTTAATTTAATACTTAACAAAGATTTTACTTTTGATGAAAAGTTTGAATTAGCTTTTATATAATTATGAAAGTGAAGAATTTGATTGACTAAACTAAAACCATTATTATTTAGTTCACTTATAATTTCATCAATAATTGGTGAATCTTTATTAATAATAGCAGTACATAATTGGTCAAATTTATCTTTAGGAATTACTCCAGATATTTCATTTAAAATTTCTTGATTTAATACATTTCCAAAAGTGTTATAACACTTTTGTAAAAAGTTAATAGCTTTTCTTAAATCCCCTCTGCAATTTCTAACAATTTGAATTAAAAATGATTCAGGGCAATCAAACTTTTCCTGAAAACATATATCCTTTAGCTTTTTAATTATTTCTTCTTCTTGAATTGGTTTAAATCTAAATAACATACATCTGGAATCAATTGGATCTATTATTTTATTATGATAATTACAAATAATACAAAATCTTGTTATTTTTGAATATTCTTCCATAATTCTTCTTAAAGCACATTGTGAATCAGGTGTCATATTATCAGCTTCATCTAAAATAATAATTTTCCAAGGAGGGATATTATCTTTATAATTAATTGATTTTTTTGCATATTTCTTAATCTTATCTCTTACTACATTAATTCCTCTTTCATCGGATGCATTTAATTCAATAACTCTATCATAATAATTTTCTTCTCCAAATAATTCTTTTGCAAGTGCTAATATTGTTGATGTTTTACCACAACCAGAAGGTCCGAAAAACATCAAATGAGGTAAGTTTTTAGTTATTAATGTTTTTTTCAAAGGTTCAATAACATCTTCTTGTGCAGTAATATCATTTAATGTTTTAGGTCTATATTTTTCAACCCAAGAATTAAATTTGTCAGATTCCATTTATAATAAATAAATGAATGGTCTTTAAAGATATTTCTGCATTTTTGGAAATTTAGAGAAAATTTCTTTGAAATTTGTAAGATTAAACTTTATTGATTCTTTTGCAAATTTCTTTAATGCTGTTACCGTTGTATCTTTAATATGCGAAATTCCTATTTTATCTTCTTTTATATCTGAATGCCAAATTGATGCAAATCCTTGTAACAATGTTGTTAAATTCCAAGCAGCAGCTACCCAATGGTCTTGATGAAATCCGGATGTTGTTAAACATATTTTTTTATTAACTTCAAATCTTCCATTGGGAGTAAACATTATATAATCTGGTGCTGAAAGCGGGTAAGCAGGATTATGAAGAATTTTTCCAATGTAAACACCACCTTGATAGGGTGTTCCATCAACTCCAATGAGAGCAAAATATACTTCTAATATATTGTCAGGATTTGGATATACGTCAAAGAGTAAAGTGCTTGATTTATCATCTTCAATGTATTTCAAATAATCATTATTAATTCTTTTAATTGTTAACTTGTTTATTTTATCCATTAATAAGTGTAACTTATTATAATAATTTTATTAATCAATTTTTTATCTAAATTAAAATAATGAGAATAAATACAATTGATAATTTAAGAGGAATTGCATTTATATTAATGTTAATTCAACATATATTTTATTTTTATGATGTTTCTATGAATTATACAACTTCATATTCATCAATAGATTTTATAGCTTTATCTGGATCAATTTCAAGAATATTGTTTATTTTATTAGCCGGTTATATGATTGGATATAAGGAAACTAGTATAGAAAAAAGAGCATATCGGTCAGGTGAAATATTACTTCACGCAATGTTACTCACAGTACTAACTTATTTTTTATATCCAAATTATTTTATTAGATTTGGTATCTTACACTTTTTAGCAATAGGAACATTATTAATTTCATTTGTAGCACCATATAAAATACTAACCATTATATTATTAATAGTACTATTTATAAAGATTCCTACTATTCATCCATTTATTGATTTAATAATTGGTACAGAAACACCAACCAATAGTATGGATTATTTTCCATTAAAAACTTGGTTTCCTGTGTTATTAATTGGTTTAATCATTGGTCAAAATGTAGATTTAAATAAATTAGGATTATTAGATTTTAATAATACAATAACTGATATTGGTAAAAATAGTTTAAATTTATATACAACACATGTAATAATACTTTTAGTTTTCTACAAATTATTAAATAAAAATAAAATCTAAAACTAATTATAATGACAGATTTATGGTATAATAATCCTGCAATATTATTTCAAGATATGAATGAATTTTTTCCTACCAATGACTTGGATAGAATTCAAAAAGTAAATGCTATCGCAAGATTAGCTATTTATTATTTAATTTTGGTAACAGTTTTAAATTTAAGTACTAATTGGTATTCTATTAGTATAGTTTTATTAATAGTGTCATTTTTATTAGGATATTACGAAAAATTTGAAACAGTCACAAAATTAGATTCAAATTGTACTAAACCAACTCACAATAATCCTTTTATGAATTTTACTTTAGCAGATTATATTAATAATACAAATAAACCAGCTTCTTGTCCTTATGATAGAGTGAAAGATAAAATGAGAGCTGAATTTAGAAAAGATATTGTCCCAGACCCAGCTGATTTATGGGGACAAAATATTTCAGATAGACAATTTTTTACAATGCCTTGGACAACAATAGTTAATAATCAAACTACTTTAGGAAAATGGTTATATGGTAATGCAGGGGAATGTAAAAATTTAGGATTAAATTGTGATAAAAATCTTGATAATAGATATCAACAATCAAGATACAATATGCAATACTAATATATTTAAAAGAATATATTAATATTATTATAATGAGTCGTAAAACAGTCTGTTTAAATATGATTGTAAAAAATGAAGGACATATTATAGAACTAACATTAAAGCATTTAGCAATGTATATTAAATTTGATCATTGGGTAATTTGTGATACTGGTTCAACTGATGATACAATTGCAATTATTAAAAAATTTTTCGCAGAAAGAAATATTCCAGGAAGTATTCACGAAACACCTTGGAAAGATTTTGCATTTAATAGAACGGATGCTTTTAATAAAGCATTTGACTTAACTGATTATGTTTTTGTTTGGGATGCAGATGATTCTATTGAAGGTAACTTTAGATTACCAGAAAATCCAACAGCAGATTGGTATAAGTTTACATTTGGTAATTCAACTGGATTTCGTTATTCTAGATGTCAATTATTTAATAATAGGAAAAAATGGAAGTATGTAGGAGTTTTACATGAATATCCAGTAGGCGTGGATCCGGTAGGTCCTGCAGAAGATTACATTGGTGATTATTATTTTGTTTCAGGAAGAGCTGGAAGTCGTAATAAAGATCCTAATAAATATTTAAATGATGCTTTGATATTAGAAAAAGCATATCAAGAAGCAATAGATACCAATGATCCAATTTATATTAGATATGCATTTTATTGTGCACAGAGTTATAATTCTTGTAATGAAAGGGAGAAAGCGATTGAATGGTATAAGAAAACTTTAACTTTAAATAATTGGGCTCAAGAAAAGTATATTTGTTGTATGGAAATTTATGATTTATACGAAGCTTTAAATAGATCAGTTGAAGGGCTTTATTATTTAGTAGAATCCTACAAGTATGATAATCAAAGAGTAGAATGCTTTTATCGTTTAATTAAATATTATTGTATAAACAATCTTCCACAAATTTCAAATTTATATTACAATGGAATTAAAGATTATTATGAAAATTTTTATCAACATGATAAACAAGTAGAAAAATTATTTGTTAAAAACAATGAAGCTATTTTTTATTTACCTTATTATATGATTATAGTTGGGGATAAAATAAAACAACATAAGATTTGTGCAAAAATGTATGAAATTATTTTTCATCATAAATTTGCAGGTGTTCCTCAATGGTGGATTAATAATTTATTTTTTAATATTCAATTTTGTATAAATGAGTTACCATTAACAGATATTTTTATTAATAATATGTTTTTATATATTGAAAAATTAAAAAAAAATAATATCCATCTTGATAATACTCATGCTCAAATTATTACAAAAATTGTAGATAGATTTAGGCCAGTATTTTCAAGAGAAAATATTATACACCTACCTGAAAATAAAGAAAAGATTACAACAATGTTAACTATTACAACTTGTAAAAGATTGGATTTATTTAATCAAACGGTAAATTCCTTATTGAATCATTGGGAAGATTTGAATCAAATCGATTATTTTTTGGTTGTAGATGATAATTCAAGTAAAGAAGATAGACAGAAAATGAAAGATTTATATCCTTTCTTTAATTTTTATATGAAAAAACCAGAAGAAAAGGGGCATCGCGAAAGTATGAATATTATTTGGAATAAGTTAAATGAATTAAAACCAACTTATTGGATTCAAATGGAAGATGATTGGTTATATTTTCAAAAGGGTAACTATGTTACCCAGGGTATTAATTTATTAAATAAATATGAATCTATGAAAATTAATCAAATTGTTTTTAATAGAAATTATGGATTAATGTATTCTGATTTGGAAAGAGTTGGTGGAATAAATTTAGGAAATGAATTAATTTTACACGAGAAAAAAGAAGGTTTGGTTGGTAAAAATTGTGGTTATTGGCCTCACTATTCATTACAACCATCAATAAGTAAAGTTAGTGTAATTTTAGAATTAGGAAATTATGATTCACCTAATAAATTTTTTGAGAGAGATTACGCTGAAAAATATTTTGCAAAAGGTTATAGAACAGCTTTTTTTCCATCAATATATAGTTTACATATTGGTAAACAACATTGGGAGAAAGATGGTAAAAATGCATATGCACTAAATGAAACAACTCAGTTTAATAATAGTAATAATATGGAAGGATACTCTAATGTTTTTAATAAGTCTATTCATTTATATAAAAATATAACTAACAAACAAGAATTATTCTCATCATTTCGTAAAGCTACAGATATTTTTGGATTTATTGATAATGGAGATGCTCCACCAGATTCAGAAGCAGTATCAAAATCACTATCATTTGATTCTAAATTATATGAAACTTATATTACAAATTTGAAAGAACGTAAGATAGTGGGTTATGGAAACCAATTACCAAAGTTTGGTATGTATAGTAATTTAGATAGTCGTCATATTATGTTATCAATATTTTTATTTAATAATTTGCCTAAAGTACCAAATACAATTGTTGAAATTGGAGGAGGCTTTGGAAATTGGTTCTATTTAAATAAAATACATAACTTTAATAAATGGATTATCATTGATTTACCTCACATGTTAGAATTACAACAATGGTACTTGAAAGAATTAGGAGTTGATACATCTAGATTTAATAGTGTATCTGCTCATGATTATAAAATAGATGAACCTATTGATTTAGTATTAGGAGTTCATAGTCTAAGTGAATTTTCTATTACTATATTTAATGATTATTTCAACAAAGTAATAACTAAAGCAAAATACTTTTATTATTGTTATCATAATTTTATGCCTCATATAGATTTAATTAATTTGAAATTGAAAACTATTGAAAATCAATTTACAATTTTAGATTCATTTAAGAGTGAAAATGGAGATGTAACTAATTGTTTGTATATAAATAAGAATAGTTCAGGTACAAAATTAATTATTACAGAGGATATAGATTCAGAGAATGAAGAAAAATTAGAAGCATATGTAAAAGAATTAGAAAGTTCAAATATTCCTTTAACAGGTAGTATGATGGACCATCTTTTACAAATTATAGAAAAAATTAAAAATAAGACCCCTTTTGGGTTAATTCGTCCTAGCGATGGAGAACATACTATATTATTAAACGAAAGTTTGACTAATTGTGATAATTGGACCTTTACTAAAGATGGTATATTAAATCAACATTTAAAAGAAGCAGTTAGTACTGTAAATCCAAACTTATATGTTGGTATTCCTTGTAATACTTGCAACAAGCCTTGGAATTGCACAGATAAAATATATAATAATTTTATAAATACTTTCAAGGTTCCTTTAGAACAAAGAACTTATGCAAATATTTTTGGAAATTCAAACTGGAAAACATTTATTGAATTTATTAAATCGTATAAGGAAAAATTTAGTTTAATTACTTCAGGAGATAAAGATTTTGCAGAAACTTTTATAATTGATAAATATCTTGTAAATGATTGGGATGAAAAGTGGGAAGGAGAAACAGAAAGATTATTTAAATTTATTGAAAATAAAAATAATGAATTGATTCTTTTTTCCGCAGGTCCACTAAGTAAAGTATGGATTCCTATGTGTATGAAAAAGAACCCAAATAATATGTATGTAGATGTAGGTGGTGCAATTGATATATTAAGTAAAGGAACTACAACAAGATTATATACAAATGAGCAACATCCATTTAGTAAAGAATTTTGTGTTTTTAAAGAATAAAAATAATCTAATTATGTATAATGAGCTTTGCGCCTTTTATACAGAATAAATCTAATTTCAATAATTTCAAATTAAAAGATAAAAAAAAATTAAGAACTGAAGAAAATAAAAAGTTTTATTGTGGGGAATCACCTGGTTTTTGGCAATATGAGAAAAAATGGGATGTAATAGATACCGAATCAAATTTAATTATACCTGGTGTAGGAACTAAACAAAAATTAGATGTAGCAATGGTCGAAGAACTAAATCCTAATAATTATGCTATACCAGTAGCAAATGTTACACAAAGAGAACAAGATGAAAAGTTTTATTTTCCAGCTTATTTTACCGGTCCAGGAAGTGGTTTTGGAAATTTAAATGTTAGTAGTTCTATTAGATTGGGTGAGAATACTAGAACAGAAACTAAAGATTTTAAGGCACAAAAAGAATCAGAAGTTTTGGAAAGATGGGATTTTATTGATGATAGATGGGCAAAATCAGAAAATTTAGTGATGGATATACCACGTGGAGGAGATAGTACTAGAAAACCAGAAATAAATTTATCTGTTGAAACAAGACTTGATGAATCACGAGAGTTTGCATTTAGGTATTAATCTTAACCTATTTTAATGGAACTTAAAAAATGTTTTAAATCTTTTTTAATGGCAAAAAAGTTAATAGATTCTGATAAAGACAAGTCATTTGAATATTTTAAACAATCTTTAAAATATATAAATTTAGCTAAAAAAAATGTTAACGATAAAGATATATCTGATTTATTAGAAGAAACTGAAACAGAATGTAATAAATATATTAATTTAACAGTAGAAAAAACAATAGAAAGAGAAGATGATAAAGTGATAGACTTAAATTTATTTGATATTATAGAGAAAGGGGAATTAGATTTGTTAAAAAATATAAAATCATATCATTTGAATTTTAATGTTTATGATGAAGAAGGAAATACACCTATTCATAAAGCTATTAAATATGGAGATACTACTTTTATAAAAATGGGATTAAAGTTAGGTGCTCCAATTGATATTGTAAATAAAGCAGGAAATACTGCATTAGAATATGCTTGTTTAGAAAAGGATCCAAATATGATAGAGTTTTTATTAAAGAATGGTTCAGATATGAAAAAGCATTTATTATTTAGAGAAGGTAATAAGAAAAACAAAAGTAATCAAAATTATATTGATTGTAGTATTATTTTAAAAATAATATTTTCATATCCAGAAGCTGAAAGCTATGAAGAGTTAAATTTTTTATTGGATGTATTTAAAAAAGATGAATTAATAGGATTTAATGAATATACTTATTTAGATTTAATTAAATATCTAATTACTTTATTAAATAAAATAAATAAGGATAATAAGGAAACTTATTTATTAATAATTAGAGAAGAATTAGTGTATCCTTTAAAAGCATCATTAGGTTGCCCACGTAATAAATTAGAAATATTATTAACTTATCTAGTTCCTTTTATTGAATATCCATTTAATGTATCAGAAGACTGGTATATAAATTTAGAATTAAAATATTTAATTATAAAAAATTTGAAACAAAAGGATTTTTTTAAAACTAATTTATTAAATTTTTTGTGGGAAAATTATATTAAAAATAATATTTTACAAGAAGAATATTTAGGAAACTTAATCTCACAATGGGTATCGAAAATAAAAGTATAAATAAATATATAAATTTATTTTCTATTTATATATTATATAAAGGATGAGTTTTAATCGTTTAAATTATGATAACTGTGCTTATGCTAAAACATTACAAGAAAGTACCTCTTCATTAGAATGGAATTTATATTTGGGTAAATTTGAAAACAAAAAAACCTGCCCTGTAGGAGACTTTACAAATAATTTGGAATTTGGAACCAGAGCAGAAGTAGAAAGTGATTTATGGGGTGTTATCAGACAAGATTCTAAATGCCCTGAAAAGAAGTATGATCCCAGCAAACCCCGTGTAAAAGGTGATTTAACTGCTGCCAGAGCTTGTGACACTATCTTTTACATTACTCCTACTAATATGAAAATGCCTACTTCTAATGGTTTTGATAACAGAAAATTAGGAGGCTTTTAATTTTCTTCTTTTTAGTTAATTAAAATAAACTTAAAAGTTAAAATAAATTTAATTTAAAAAATATATAATAAAAATTATCTAATCTTATTATATATATGTCTTTCAATAGAACAAGATACGATTATTGTGCAACTGATGCATACACTAGTAGAAGTGTAAATGAAGGAAATTATCGTTTATTCCCTGGTTATGTAGAAAATAAACAAGAATGTTTATCTTACAATGGCCCAAGAGGTTCTAAAGCTGATGTTTCTACCAATAACAGAAATGAATTATTAGATTGGGGTAAAATGGCTCAAGTAGAATCTCAATTAACAAGCAGAACTATTACTTTATCTAGATGTAATGAAAATCAAGCAGATATGGATTATACTAATAATACTGTTGTTAATAAATTAAATTGTTCTCCCGGATTAAACAGTGAAGACAGTAGATTTACTAACCCTGTCCAATCTTACCGTTCTATGAGTACTCTTGAATTACAACTTGAACCTTTCTTATTTTCCAATCCTCAATGCCATGTTATTGATGATAGAATTGGGTTAGATTCTAGAAATAAGATTAAAGATTCATACAGAATTCCTAATGCTACTTATTTAGATTATGGTCAAGCCTTACCAAAAGAAAACACCAAAGCCCCTTCTATTGGATATGACCCCTGTATTAGTGACAATTCTTGTCCTAAATAAATTATAAAACGATTAAATAAATTAAATTTATAAAAATTTAATTTATCCTTAATTATAATATGGAAAGTATATTATTAGGAGCATTAGCAGTTACTGGTTATAATTCATCAAAGAAGAATAAAAAAACAAATAAAAAAAATTATAATCCCAATGAATTAAATTCTTCTTATAAATCAAACATTGAAAATACAATGAATAAAATAGAAAAAAATCAAGCAAGTACATTGAAAGAAAATAAACCAGAATATTTTGCTCAATTTGATCAATTAACTTTTGACAATATTTCTGATCCAGTTACTATTGCAGATGCGCATATTACTATAACTGGTTTAGATACTGGAATGCAAAAAGCAATTAATTTTTACAATGGTTATTCAAATGTACAAGATGATTTAAATTATCAAGTAGTTAGTAAAGAAAAATTTACCCATAAAAATATGGCACCAAATACCTCTAGAAGAGATTATACTGTTGAAGATAGTAGATCTTCTAGAAGATTAGAATCATTTACTGGTGTTAATGATAATTGGGTGCCTAAACAAGAAAAATATCCATTATTTGAACCAATGAAAAATTTAACTTATGTTCAAGGTATGCCTGTGTTTACCGATTATTTAGATGATAGATTTCTAGCTTCTAATAAAAATAACAATGGTAACTTACCTTTTACAAATAATGTATTTGTAAAACCTGGTCTTGATGGCGAAACTCGTCAAGGTTTAGGTACAGTCTATCGTGTCAATCCTCGTTCTACTGACGCATTAAGAGCTGATAATAATCCTAAGATTTCATATTTAAATAAACCTCTTGAAACTATCAAGAAAGGAGAAATGAGAGGTGTTGATTACAATATTACTAAATATAAATTGCCTGATTTCAGAGAACAAAATTTCAGTGATTTAGTAGCAAATAAAGCTGAAATAACTGGTAGAATTAAAACGGGTAAATTTACTAATATTACAACTCAAAGAAATGAAACCGAAGTTTATTATCCTGGTCATGCTACTAATACAAATATGGGAGATGGTCCTGACAAAACAAAAACTGCATTTTCAGCTGCTAAAAAACAAGAATTATATAATGACCCTACTCATGCAGTTAATGCTGTAAATATAAGACCTGTATTTACTAATGCAGAAAGTTATGCTAATAGAGATAATCAAAGAACTACAGCTAATTATTCTGGTACTGGTTTTCTTTCAGGACCAGATGAAGGAACTTGGGTTGCTTATACAGATAAAGCTAGACAAACTATCAGAGAAACTAGTAGTCATAATGTTATTTTAGGAGCTAGTGTAGAAGTTGCTGGACCTAATGCTACTTATGAAGATAAAGCAAGAAGCACTATTAGAGAAACTAGTAGTCACAATGTTATTTTAGGAGCAAATCCTGAAGTTGCAGGACCTAATGCAATTTACGATGATAAAGCGAGACAAACTATCAGAGAATCAACTAGTCACAATGTTATTTTAGGAGCAAGTGTAGAAGTTGCTGGACCTAGTGCTGTTTACGATGATAAAGCTAGACAAACTATCAGAGAATCAACTAGTCACAATGTTATTTTAGGAGCAAGTGCAGAAGTTGCAGGTCCGAGTGCTAGTTACGATGATAAAGCAAGGGAAACTATCAGAGAAACTACTAGTCATAATGTTATTTTAGGTCCAAGTGCTGATGTCGCAGGTCCAAATTATACTTATACTGATAAAGCTAAACCAACCATTAAACAATCAACATTGTATACAACTCCAGGAATGAATGTAACTTCTTCGGTACCTGAAAATTATATTAGAGATGCAAGAGATAAAGCAAAAGCAACTCATCGTGAAACAACCGAAGATACTATTTATGAAGGTCCCTTACATGGAGTCGATAATTATGCCGGTTACACCAGAGATGCAAGAGATAAAGCAAGAACAACTGTAAAAGAAACTACTCTTTTAACAGATTATCACGGTGGTTTATCTGGACCTGTTCAAAGACCTGAATCTCATATTGCTGCTGATAATATGACTATTAGAGAAACCAGAGAAATTTCTATGTATAACCGTCCTGCAAATGGTGGTACTGATAGAGCTGGTCCACAATTTAATAAAGAAACTCTTAGAACAAACTGTAGAAAAGATACTGTATATTATGTATCTCATCCTTCTAGACCATTAGACCAATCTGTAATGCCTTCTGCTACAGAACCATATCAAAATAAATGTATAGAAAATAAAAAACCACAATTAAGTTATGGTAATTATTATACTAATAATGCATTTATTAACACGTTAAATCAAAATCCTTATGTGAATGACCTTTATCACCAAAAGAATGTACAATACGACGATTATAAGTTATTTAAATAACAATCAAGCCCTTTTCTATATCCTTTTGAATGTCATCATAAAATTGGAAAAGTAATTCTCCTTCTTCCTCTTCACTTTTCTTAGTAATTTCGTCTGAATGTGTTATTAATATATTATTAATATAATTATAAGCTTCTATAACTTGTAGGCGAGAACGCGCACCAGTTATAATAATATTCCCTTTTTTGAAAATAAAAATACTTGTTTCTTTATTTTCAACATTGTCTGCCTTGGGTGTATATTTAATAATCACACAGGCTCTACTACACGGTTCATACATACACTTGATCCTTTTCTTTTTCAGTAGATCATGTAATTTCTCTCTGTCAATTTGAATACTAATTTTATAATTGCAATAAATCATATCAATTTTAAAATTAAATATTCCTACTTTATCTATTTCATCTACAAATGTAATTTCTGTAATCTTTTCATCCTCTATTTTACCTTTTACTTGTTTCAATCTATTTATGATTTTATTTAATACAGTGTTTACATTATTAATGTTTTTGCATCCGGACATTTGAATACTCCCATTTTTAAATAACTTTACATTAATTTTTGGCATACCTTTATCCTTTTTATCTTTCTTTTCAACTAATGGTCCTTCATCTACTCTTACAATCAATGTAATTGAATTATAAAAGTTATTGACCAAATTAGCAGAATCCTTCTTCTTTTGGGTTAAATTATTTCTTTTACTTGGCTTCTTTAACTCAATTAATGTTCGAATACTATCTTTATTTCTCTTTACAGTTAAAATATCATTCTCGTGTAATGTCATATATTTCTCAATATTATCTAAATTTAATTTACTACCCAAAAAGCAAGAACAGCACATTGTTGCAACATCAACACCTTTGGGTAAACCATCAATTTCTAATTTATTTATATCAATCAACTCCTTCAGTTTAGTGGCAGATTTAGTTTTCTTCATTTTATTATTTAAAGAAATAAGGCTTTAAGTAAATTAATTATCATTTTTTTCTTTACTATAATAATGTTAGATTTTCTAAAAAATTCAATAGATATTAAAACTTATAAAGGAAATATAAAGCAAAGAATAAGTAAAAATAAATCAAAGAAAAATATATCAGGAGGTGCTAAAACTAACTCTATTATTACTGGTATAAGACTCCTTAAAAATTAATTTAATTCTAAAAAATGTTTCCTACACAATGCCATATACGTTTCATTACCACCTACTAATACTTGATTATTATTTTCAGATGATATACGATGACTAAAATTTGCTTCAGTTCCATCCCCGCACGTTTTACATAATGAATTAATTTTATAACATTTATTTGAATAAGGGATTAAATCCAATATTTGTCCAATAGGTTTTCTTTTAAAGTCTCCATCTAATCCTCCAACAATAACATGTTTATTATTTACTTCTACCCATTTAATAACAATATCTTTGAGGTCAGAAAAAAACTGTCCTTCATCAATAATTATTAAATCATAATCAATTATTTTGTCATTTAACATTTCTAGTTTTTGAACTGTCTCACAGTTTTCGGCTTCAAAAGAATGAGATACTATTTTACTATTATCGTATCTATTATCGATTAGAGGTTTGATAACTAATACTTTTTTATTAATAGTCTTAGCTAATCTAATTTTCCTAATTAATTCTGATGATTTACCTGAAAACATTGGGCCAATTATTAACTCGAGCATTTTATTAATATATTTAATTACTATTTAAATATATTATTAAATCAATTTTTATGTTAAAGTAGTACCGTCAACGTCAATACAAGGTCTAATAAGTTTTGATTTATCAAGATTTAATTTTTTATAGATACTTAATCCTAATCCTGCTAAACACCAAATTAAGAAAAATATAACAATAAAGCTTCTTGTGAAAGCATATATAATTATAAAAAATAATAATAAACCAGCATTTATTTTTATTTCATCATCTACATTTATACGACCTAAAGGCCCTCTAATATCTGTTGCATCAGGATTATAAAAATTCTCTTCATCAATAGAAATATTACAAGTTGGAATTGAAGAACTCATATGTTTATATATATATATTTCTAGATTTTTTTTTTAGTTTAAACAATTAATTTTATGTATAATTATATAATGGAAAAGATTCTATCTTTTGATGTAGGTATCATTCATTTGGCTTATTGTTTTTTTACAAAAAAAAATGGTAATTGGGATATTTTGGATTGGGCGATTATTGATTTAACTGACCGAGAAGACCATAAATGTTCTATGTGTACTAAACCCGCTAAATTATTACAGAGTTATGGAGGGGACAAATATTATTGTAAAATTCACTCTAAGAATTTGGAAGTTAAACCAGTTCCTTTTGAAGACTATTTCAAAACTTTAGAAAAGAAAAAATTAAATGCCTGCGACTATTTATTAGGAGCAGAAAAATGTAATAAAAATTGTATGTATTTTCAAAATGAGAGGTCTTATTGTACTCCTCACGCTAAAAGAGTATACACTACTTTAGAAGCAGATATGAAACTTAAAAAAGTAAAAAATACTGGTGTCAAAGATTTAGATTTTGACGACACTAGATTAAAATTAGTTATGGAATTAGAAAAGAGAAAGCATTTATTAGAAGCTAATGTAGTAGTGATTGAAAATCAACCTTCATTTAAAAATCCTAGAATGAAAAGTATATCAGGAATTATATATGATTATTATATGATTCGAGGTATGGTAGATAAAGAAATTACTAAATCAAATATTAATAGAGTTAAATTTATGTCACCTTCTAATAAAATTAAATTAGCAACAGATGGAGAAACTCAAGCAATAGTTAAATTAAAAAATACTGATGAGTCTAAAGCATATAAAATGACTAAAAGTTTAGCTGTTAAATATGCTACTGAAATGTCAAAGCACTTACCTGATTGGCTTGCTAAATTTAATTCTCATAAGAAAAAGGATGATTTAGCTGATGCATTCTTACAAGGGGCTTATTATTTTGAAATGAATTGTGTAGAGAAAAAGAAAGTGAAACCGGTTATTCAAATCAATACATAATAAAAAAATAAATTATTTTCTTTCACATTTAACAAAAGTTTTTGGATTCATTTTCAATCCTTCCTGTTTTAATAGTTCAATAAATTGATCGTGTTCTTCTACTTTAGACTCAGTTGACATTGATTCCAAAATATAATTTGGAGCGGTTTCATATTTAAATGTATAAGGAAACTTAATATTATCTAGGCACTTTTTAATAATGGTTACGGTATTACCTATTTCACCAGTGGAAACAATTTCGACTTTAGAAATTATTTTATATGGCTTTTCTTTTCTATATTTTTCAATTAATTCATATAATTCATTTGCTTCTGGAAAAAGACTAGTTACAAATTCCTTTTCCTCAACACAATAATCCAATAAAGAAGACTCTATATCTTCTTCTCTTCTCTTTTCATCAAGTTTATAAACAACTTGTTTCCATAAATCATTTATATCTTTACTGATTTTTCTAGATAAATCCTTAAAAATTTTTATTAATGTTTTATTATCTTCAGCAGCGTGATCTTTATCAACATCTCTCAGAGAAACTTTAATAATATTATCATCCAAAATCTCGTCAACACTCGCAAAAGTTTCCTTATTTAAAGTTACTATTTTATTAAAGTTTGCACGGCGCTTTTTTGTAGAATCGGCAAAGTTCATAAAGAGCTTACAATTATACTCAACTAAATTTCCTTCAAAGTGAGTAGTCTCCTCTTTCTTTTCGGTAAAGACTACTAATACTATTTCACCTAGACTAGGCTTATCAATATTATAAAATGGAATTTGTAAATTGGACATAATGTTTATATTTATGATTAATAAATATAAAAATCAATTTTTTAAACCACAATATTCTTCTTATTTACCTTCAACCCCATCGTCTTTTGTAAATTTAAACTAGTAGATTCAATAGGTTTACTTCTTTTTAATACTAATTCATCGTCAATATGTTCTAGCTTATTTGCAGTAAAATTACCACTAGACTTTTTATAAGACTCTTCAATTTGTAATTGTCGAGTAATCATTGGAGGATGCAATAACAAATACTCTTTATTATTAAACTTGAAAAGTTCCCTAAATTCATTTATTTTAAGA
>Ga0209189_1000491_pt1 | contig 33279 bp, 31 predicted proteins | sample C_130820_EF_Meta_FD_187308 | JGI IMG/M metagenome (GOLD analysis project Ga0209189, IMG submission 187308) | Freshwater microbial communities from Lake Croche, Canada to study carbon cycling - C_130820_EF_MetaG (SPAdes) (version 3) | ecosystem: Environmental > Aquatic > Freshwater > Lake... | reverse complement strand
GCTTGACTTACCGCAACCAGAGCCACCAAGAATGACAAATATTTCACCATTGTTTACTGAGAAATTGAGGTTTTGCATCAGAATGTTCGAGCCATACCCAACAGTCAGGTTCTGTACGTCGATTGCGCACGTCGGATTGCTTGAGGTGCTTAAAGTATTTGGGGTATTTGGCGCGTTCATCAGAAGCCAGTCTTATAGGAGATGAAAGCAAAAATACCGTCAACCAAAACAATCATGACAATACTGCTAACCACTGCACGAGTTGCAGAGATACCTACGGCTGCGGCGCCGGTACCTGTTTGCATGCCCCGTAAACAACCCATAGCAGAAACCACCACACCAAAAAGAGTTGCCTTCAGCAATCCAGACAATATATCTTCAATACCTACAGCAGCAAGCATGCCATTATAAAAATTCACAAATGGAATGCCGTAAATTAACATTGTCAACATTGAAGAAAAGATGCTGACGATATCGGAATACAAGGTCAAGATCGGCGCAACTAAGATTCCTGCAAGTACGCGTGGCACAACCAAAAAACGAATCGGACTTAAACCACCAGAAACTAAGGCGTCAACCTCACTATTTACAGTCATTGTGCCAATTTCTGCTGCAAATGCTGCAGAGGAACGACCAGCCAATAAAATTGCAGTGATGAGGGGACCCATTTCACGTACGATACCTAAAGCTGCCAAGGGCCCAACGAAAGATACCGCACCAAATTGCTCCATACCAATCGCCGCTTGAAAGGAGAGGATCACGCCGATTAGGAAAGAAACGAGACCAACGATTGGTAAAGCAGCTAAACCCGCCTCTACTGCAGCGTTTACAAAGTCTCCCCAGCGAACTTGCTTTGGGTTTCTGATTGACCATACTAAATCTGAAAATAAATGCCCGGTAAAAGAAATTAAGCCAACAGCATCGTCAATTAAATTCTGAGTCGCCATTCCCGTACTAACCACAAAACTTCTTTGAGGTTTTACAGCAGGAATGGGAAATAAATTGCTGATCGGATTGAATTCTTTTAATAGGGGTTCATAGCGTGCATCTAAACCTACGAGGTCAAACTTTGCACCAGCAGTCGCTTGCGCCTCTTCAATCCCAATCAGAAATGCAATTCCAGCGCCATCGAGAAACGTGACTTTAGATGCATCAAAAATCAGTGACTTACTTTTACTATCACCCTGTTTTAGCCATGAATCTTGAGAGTCACGAATTTGAGTCCAAATACCGCCCAAGGAATACACATTGACATTGCCGCCAACCTGAACTTTGGCGTTGTTAGCATCAGTCTGCAACCAAACCGCCACTGGGGGGTCTGAAACAGGGGAAATGGCTTGAGAAATGCTCATAGTCAAACTATAAGGGATCTACGTTAAAGTTATAAAAAACGCCAAAAAAAAGAAAAGGGCCCAGTTTTTCAACTAGGCCCTTAAATGGGTTGGTGCGGCTGGCAGGAATTGAACCCACGACCCCTTGGTTCGTAGCCAAGTACTCTATCCAGCTGAGCTACAGCCGCAACAGCCATAATTATGCCATGGAAGAGAAGAACTACATCACCCCCGCCGGTCACGAACGTATCAAGACCGAGCTCCTACAGCTCTTAAACCTTGATAGACCCGAGGTTGTGAAGGTTGTCCACTGGGCAGCTAGCAATGGCGATCGATCAGAAAATGGGGACTATATCTACGGAAAAAAACGTCTGAGAGAGATTGATAGGCGGATTCGCTTCCTCAATAAGCGCCTAGAATTTGCTGTAGTTGTCGATAATGCCGCCCGAAAATCTGGTGAAAATGATGCAGAACAGGTGTTCTTTGGCGCTACCGTGACTTACACGACATTGGAAGGACCGGAAGCCGGCAAGCAGACCTTGATCACCATTGTCGGGGTAGATGAGGTAGATTTAGACAAGGGGCATGTGAGCTGGGTATCACCCATTGCAAAAGCACTGATTAAATCTCGCATAGGCGATTGCGTCTTTATACAGACCCCAACTGGCCCTGCTGAAATTGAAATCTTAGATGTGCAATATTTGTAAAGCTAGACTGGATTAAGCAGAGCGCGTGCGGGTCACTCGCATGACATCCGGATTGGTACGCAAACTACGCATTACTTTAGAGAGATGCAAACGATCATAGACTTGAATCGTAAAACGGATAGTGACAGAATCTTCTTTAAAGCGATCATCCATGGATACATTCATGATGTTGGAGTCTGCGGCAGTGACGCTACTGGCCACCCTTGCTAATACACCCTTACCTTGACGTGTATCAATCGCAAGATCTAACTCAAATTCGCGATTGAGTTCTTTGCCCCACTCTACCTCGACCCATTTATCACTATCTTTTGAAAGCATACGCAATGCTATAGGGCAGTCATTCGTATGTACTTGGAGGCCCTCACCTTTTCCGAGATAGCCAATGATGTTATCGCCAGGAATCGGATGGCAACAAGTTTGAAAATGAATGGAGTTACCTTCGCGACCATCGACCAAAATAGCTTGGCGCTGATGGTGATTAATCTCTTGATGTGGTGCTACCCAATCAGCAGCTCCTAAACGCATCTGCTCATCGCCACCCGCATCATCAATCAAAATTTTGAGGCGAATAGCCAGCTCCTGAGGAGAGCGACGACCTAAAGCAATATTGACGCAAGCTTCTTCACGGGTTTTATCACCCGTCCAATGCATCAGCTTTTCCCAAATCTCAGGAGAGAGTAAAGCGGCATCAACGCCCTGTTGACGTAAAGCATTGGCCAAGAGGCGCTCACCTAGTTGAAGCGATTCTGAATAATGCTTCGTCTTCAATGAATGGCGTATCGAGGCACGAGCCTTGCCGGTACGGACAAAGGCTAACCAACCTGGATTAGGCTGTGAATTTGATGAGGTAATAACCTCAACGATATCGCTATTCTTGAGCTCACTGCGCAAAGGCAGTTGTAAACCATTAATCTTGACTGCAACACAGGTATTGCCCAAATCACTATGGATGGAATAGGCAAAATCAAGAGCGGTTGCCCCTCTTGGTAGCGCTCTAATTTGTCCAGATGGTGTGAAAACATAAACCGCATCAGGGAACAAATCAATTTTGACATGCTCCAGGAATTCTTGAGAATCGCCACTACTGTCTTGAATATCAATTAATGACTGCAACCACTGGTGAGCGCGGTTTTGAACCTCACTCATATCTGGTGAACCATCTTTATAAGCCCAATGTGCAGCTACACCTGCCTCAGCAACAGCATGCATGTCTGTTGTGCGAATCTGAAACTCTACCGGCACACCGGATGGACCTAACAAGGTGGTATGCAGAGATTGATAGCCGTTTAATTTAGGTATCGCAATGTAATCCTTAAACTTGCCCGGCATGGGTTTGTATAAAGAATGCAAAATGCCAAGCGCACGATAGCACTCATCAATCGAATTTACTGTTACCCGGAAGGCGTAAACATCTAATACCTGCGAAAAACTGACATGCTTAAGGCGCATCTTGGTATAGATACTAAAAAGCGTCTTTTCGCGACCACGCAGGTCAACTTCAAGATTGGCTTTAGCAAACGCCATACGAGACGCTTGCAAAATCTTCTCGATCATTTCTTTACGATTACCACGCGCCCGTTTCACAGCACCTTCAATTACCCGAAAACGCATCGGCATGGAATAGCGGAAACTTAAATCTTGGAGATCACGATAAATGACATTTAATCCAAGGCGATGTGCAATTGGGGCGTAAATTTCAATAGTTTCAGCAGCTACACGACGGCGCTTCTCCATCGGTACTGCGTCAAGGGTGCGCATATTGTGCGTGCGGTCTGCAAGTTTGACCAAGATGACACGCACATCACGAGCCATTGCCATAAACATTTTGCGAAAACTCTCCGCTTGAGCTTCAGCATGGCTTTGGAACTCTAATTTATCGAGCTTAGTTAGTCCCTCAACCAACTCTGCAACCTTGCTGCCAAACTTTTCTACTAAATCTGCTTTTGTACAGACGGTATCTTCGATCACATCATGCAATAAAGCTGCCATGATTGATGGTGCATCTAAGCGCCAAGTTGCACAAAGTTCGGCTACTGCAACGGGATGAGTAATGTAGGGCTCACCGCTGTGACGGTATTGCCCTAAATGGGAAGCATCGGAAAATTGAAATGCTTTTTTAATTTGGGCTATTTCTTCTGGCTTGAGATAAGAAAGCTTTGTAAGCAATCCCTCAATCGAAACAACTTGATGCTTTAAAGGAAGATTAGGCGCAGATGTGGGGCCAAATAAATGACGACTCGATTGTGCCAACAAGCTGGCGATGACCGATTTTTTTTCACTTTGCTTGGAGGTGTTGGAGTTTGTATCCAACAATTGCGTTTGCTCTGAGCCAAGCAAAGCATCTTTAGACGAGATACTTCCTGCTTTTGCCGATGTTTTGAATGTTCCTAAAGGGAGCTCCACACCGGAACTCCTTAATTACAACGGTACTTTGGTCAACATATCACGGTCGGTTACACCAGCAGCTACTTCGCGCAATGCAACAACAGTAGCTTTATCTCTGGACTCAACGCGTGGAGAGTGACCTTGCACTAATTGGCGAGCACGATATGTAGCAGCCAAAACCAATTCAAAACGATTTGGGATAGTTTTAAGACAATCTTCTACAGTAATACGTGCCATGCTCTACTCACTTAATTTAGCTTCAATACCTATAGGATAACTGATTAGACCCCGAGGCGCTTTAAAAGTGCTGGATTTCTGGCCATGCTGGGCCCTGAGCGAAGACGACTGGAAGCCAAAATATGCTTCAAATCGACTAATGCCTGGTCAAATGAATCATTCACCACGATGTAATCTGCCTCATGGGCATGCAGGAGCTCCACGTGAGCAGCTGCTAGACGACGCTGGATGGTAGCCTCATCATCCTGACCGCGCTTGCGAAGACGCTCTTCCAGCGCCTCAATAGATGGCGGGAAAATGAAGATCCATTGCACAGAGGGAATGAGCTTTTGTATTTGTTGGGCGCCCTGCCAATCAATTTCCAACATCACGTCGCTACCGGATTGCATTTGAGATTCAATCCAGGGCTTTGAAGTGCCATAAAAATGGCCATGAACTTCTGCCCACTCTAGAAAATGACCTTGGTCACGCTCATGCAGAAAATCTTCTTTTGCTAAAAAGCGGTAATCCTTGCCATCGACCTCACCAGGCCTTGGAGCACGAGTGGTTGTCGATAGAGACAATTTGAGCCCAGCATCGTCCTTTAACAAAGCATTTACCAATGAAGATTTACCTGCACCTGAGGGTGCAACAATCATCAGCATGCTGCCTTGATAGGATGGTGTCAAAGTGGAGTTAGTCATAAATCGCTATAGAAATTACTCAAGAAATTACTCGAGATTTTGAACTTGTTCGCGCATTTGTTCAATCATCAGCTTGAGCTCTAAGGCTGCTTGTGTACATTCTTCTGAAACCGACTTCGAACTTAAAGTATTGGCTTCGCGATTGAGCTCTTGCATCAAAAAGTCTAAACGCTTACCAACGGGGCCCTTACCGTTAAGCGCTGTATCTACAGCCTGAAGATGAGTCTTTAAGCGCGCAAACTCTTCAGCCACATCAATACGCACAGCGTACAGCACAACCTCTTGGCGAATACGCTCCATGAGTTCAGCGCCCGCCTTTGCTTGTTCTTGCGCTGCCAGTGCTGCGGCTAAACGCTCGGTGAGTTTTTCTTGATACTGAGACACGTACTGTGGAACCTTAGGTTCAATCATTTTCATAGTCTCACGCATCTTGCCGGTAATACTGGTAAGAACGCTAACCAAGGCTTTGCCTTCTGCATGGCGACTTTCCATGAGTGCTGATAAGGCTGCACGCCCTGCCTCGACAGTGGCAGTAATCCAACTATCTTCTTCGCCACGGGGCTCAGAGACAATGCCTGGCCAGCGCAGAACTTCAGCAATACTCAATTCCTGGGCTTTTGGAAAAGATTCTTGGGCCTTTTCTTGCAAGGTATAGAGGGCATCGAGTCGATCGCGATTAATAGCGCCCAAAGCATGAGGATTGCTCTTGGCGGCCCCAGCAGCAGCGCTATTGACTCGCCACGCTGCCCTGAACTCCACCTTGCCTCGTGAAAGGCTTTGGGTAGCCATTTCTCGCAAGGCAGGCTCAGCCCCACGGCACTCGTCAGGAAGACGAAATCCGAGATCCAGAAAGCGGCTATTCACAGCCCGACATTCCACCTGCAGATCAGCAACTACACCCGCTCCTAAGGAGACTTGGCGAGAAGCGCTGCCATAACCAGTCATGCTCGATATCATATGGACATTGTAGATTCATTATTGAACTAGACCCGATACAGACCCTTACCCCACAGGACCCCTTTTCCATGAACACATTAAACCCAGCCAATATAGCCCGCCCGAGCGGCCGCAAACCAACTGATTTGCGCCCAGTTACCATTTCTAGGGCCTTTACCAAGCATGCTGAGGGGTCAGTGTTGATTGCTTTTGGGGATACTAAGGTCCTGTGTACTGCCAGCATCCTGGAAAAGGTACCACCCCATAAAAAAGGTTCTGGCGAGGGGTGGGTTACCGCCGAATACGGTATGCTGCCCCGCTCTACCCATACCCGCAGTGATCGTGAAGCAGCTCGCGGCAAACAATCAGGTCGCACCCAAGAAATTCAGCGCCTCATTGGACGCGCTATGCGCAGCGTCTTTGACTTAAAAGTATTGGGTGAGAGAACCATTCATCTTGATTGTGATGTGCTACAGGCTGATGGTGGCACGCGTACCGCATCCATTACTGGCGCCTATGTTGCCGCTCGTGATGCAGTCAACCAACTCCTCAAAAGTGGTGCACTGAGTAAAGACCCCATTATTGATAGCGTTGCTGCGATATCGGTTGGCATCTACCAAGGTGTTCCAGTACTTGATCTGGACTACCCCGAAGACTCCTCTTGTGATACCGATATGAATGTCGTCATGACTGGTAAAGGGGGAATGATTGAGGTTCAAGGCACTGCAGAAGGCGCCGCATTCTCTAGAACAGAACTGAATGCACTGATAGATTTAGCCGAACAAGGTATTCAAGAGTTGACCCAACTTCAAATCAACTCATTGAAGTAATCTTTTAGATCAGTATTTAAAAAACTCACCGCGCAATGCAAAAACTCGTACTCGCCTCCAACAATGCCGGCAAGGTAAAGGAATTTCAGGCACTTTTAGCCCCCCTGAACTTTCAAGTCATTCCTCAAGGTGATCTGGGTATTCCTTCGGCGCAAGAACCGCACCAGACCTTTGTTGAGAATGCCCTAACCAAGGCACGTCATGCGAGCGCTGCCTCTGGGCTACCTGCACTAGCGGATGACTCTGGCATTTGTGCACATGCTTTGGATGGTATGCCTGGTGTTTTATCGGCTCGTTATGCTGGAGATCAAGGCAATGATGCAGCCAACAACCAAAAACTCATTCAAGCATTAAAAGATCAAGTGGATCGGGGCGCTCATTATGTGTGCGCCTTAGTTTTTGTAAACAGCGCCAATGATCCCGAACCTATTATTGTACAAACGCGTTGGTATGGTCAGATTGTTGAGCAGGCCAGTGGCGACAATGGGTTTGGTTATGACCCCCATTTCTTTTTATCTGAACAACAATGCACTGCTGCACAATTAGAGCCTGCGCAAAAGAATTTAATCAGTCACCGCGGTCAAGCTTTAAGAGAACTCATTACTCAATTGAAAAACCGTGCTGAGCTCTAATCCCAATAAAGTCAGCCTGACTGCATTGCCTCCTCTGGCTTTGTATATTCACTTTCCTTGGTGTGAAAAGAAATGCCCCTATTGTGATTTCAATTCCCATCAGATTAAAGATGGCAAAGGTGCTGAAGGCAAGGCCGGTTTTGATGAGCAGCGCTATATTCATGCGCTGATTGCTGACCTAGAAACTGAATTGCCTAATATCTGGGGCAGACAGGTTCACAGTATTTTTATTGGTGGCGGCACTCCCAGCCTTCTCTCTGCCCAAGGTATGGATCAACTCCTTTGCGCAGTTCGAGCCCGAGTGAACTTAGAACCAGATGCTGAAATCACGATGGAAGCCAATCCTGGCTCTGTTGAGGCAGATAAGTTTGCTGGCTTTGCAAAAGCAGGTATTAATCGAGTTTCTATAGGAGTTCAGAGCTTTCAGGATGAACAACTGAAAGCTTTGGGACGCATACATAATGGTGAGGAAGCCAAGCGCGCAATTTCAGTTGCTATGAGACATTTTAAATCTGTGAACTTGGATTTGATGTATGGCTTACCGAAGCAAAGTCTTGAGGCGGCTAAAGCAGATATAGAAACAGCACTGTCCTTTAAAACGCCTCACCTGTCTTTTTACAACCTCACACTTGAGCCCAATACCTACTTTGCGAACTTTCCACCGCAGTTGCCTAGCGATGATGAGGTAGATACCATCTTTGAACAAAACTTAGAGTTACTCACTAAGGCGGGCTATCAGCGTTATGAGGTATCAGCCTATGCGCAGAAAAATCAAGAGTGCCAACATAATCTCAACTACTGGCGTTTTGGAGATTACATCGGCATTGGTGCTGGTGCACACGGCAAGATTTCGTTTCCAGACAAAATTACTCGCCAAGTACGAGAGCGTCACCCTGAAAGTTATATGCAGGCAATGGAGACCCAGGGTAAGGCCTTGATTGAATCCAAAGAAATTGCCGCCAAAGATCTGCCCTTTGAATTTATGCTCAACACCCTAAGGCTGACTGATGGGGTTGCAACTAACACCTTTAGTGAACGTACTGGCCTTCCCTTAAGCACCATTAGCAAAGGCTTGGCTGAGGCTAGCAATAAGCAGCTGCTTGATGACAACCCAAGCCAACTGAAAGCTACTCCATTAGGAATGCGCTATCTCAATAATCTGCAAGAACTGTTTTTGGATTAGCTTCCGGTCCAAACAGGTGGCTGCCCTTTTAAAAATGCAGCTACTCCATTCTTAAAATCATCACTGCCGTAAGTCTCATTGATGAGATCATTGCAATCAGGTAATTGATTCTTAATAAGTCTTGCAAGAACTAGCTTGCTCGATTTCTGAGTCATTGGTGCTAATTTACACAGAAGCTCTGCAAGAGCTTCTGCTTCTGCACCCAATTGCTCTTGCTCATACGTCCCCAATAGGTAGCCCTGTTTTTCTAACTCTTTGGCTGTCACCATTTCAGCCAATAGCAACATCCGCTTCACAATATTGATATTGAGATGAGCTACTAGCCAGGCAATATTGCTAGCAGATAAACAATTGCCTAATGTTTTCGCTATCGGCACTCCAAACTTAGCATCAGGTGTAGAGATTCGAAAGTCACAGCAGCTAGCAATTGCTAAGCCACCCCCTACTGCCATGCCATCAATCACAGCTATAGCTGGGATAGGCAAAGTGGCGAGAGGGGCAAGATAATCATCAATCCCCTCCTCATACCGAACACCGTCTTGCCCATTTTTAAAACTGGCAAACTGTGCAATATCACTGCCCGAGACAAAAGATTTACCGCCAGCACCTCTCAATATTGCTACACGCACAGCAGAATTTTGCGCAAGCTCAAGGCAGATTGACTTCAGGCTTTGATACATGCCCACTGTCATTGCATTGCGCGCAGCCACATGATCAAAAGTGATATGGGCAATATTGCCGCGTATCTCTAAAAGGACTTGCGCAGCATTGCCTGCCTTACCTTGCTCACTCATGAAATATTATTCAGCCTTGATATTGAGGCTCTTTACTAAACGCTGATACTTAGCTAGTTCACCTGCCAAGAACAAGCTAAACGCTGCTGGTGTTGCAGGTCCTTCAGGCTGTAAGCCTTGAGCATCGAGTGTCTTTTTAATTTGTGGATCGGCCATGGCAGCCTTCACTGCCTGGTCAATTTTATTCACAACCGCAGGATCCATGCCTTTTGGACCCATGACAGAGTACCAATTAGTGACATCAAAACCAGTAATACCTACTTCGTTAAACGTTGGCACATTCGGCAAGATGGATAAACGCTTTGGGGTAGAAATAGCCAATGCCTTCAAACTACCGTCTTTAATTTGCTGCAAGTTAGGCGGCAAGGTGTCAAAGTTCATCGTAATTTGACCCCCAAGCAAATCAATAATCGCTTGACCACTACCCTTATAAGGAACGTGATTAAGCTGAATACCTGCAATCTTGGCAAATAGAGCGCCTGCTAAATGCTGGGTACTACCGATACCAGATGAACCATAAGTCATCTGACCTGGATTTGCTTTAGCAAGGGAAATAAGCTGCGCTACCGAATTCACCGGTAATGACGCCTTCAATACTAATACATTAGGGACATATCCCAAATACGTAATGGGCGTGAAATCCGTTGCAGGATTGTAAGGAACGTTTGTCAACACAAATGGGGCAATCGCATTTGAATTGGAATGCCCAACAAGCAAGGTGTATCCATCCGGATTTGCTTTGGCAATTTGATCGGCTGCAATCGTTCCAGCCGCACCCGATTTATTTTCTACAATCACGCTCTGACCAAGAATTTCCCCCATCTTAGGGGCGATGGCACGAGCAACAATATCTGTACCGCCACCTGGAGCGAAACCAACAATGAGTCGAATGGGTTTAGTCGGAAATGCCTGCTGTCCAAAAGCAAAGAATGATGTCGTGGCTAGCGTAATCGCCAGCAAACTACGAACGGCCCATTGAGGTGTTTTAACCAACATAAGATCTCCAGAAATATTTTTATTGTGTTTGATACTATTAGAGAGCAATTCAAACATATAAAAACAATTGAGACAATGACGAAAACACCTATAAACGCTACATCTAGCGGCCATCAGGATCGGGCATCTAAGCCATTACCCTTATCTGGAGTGCGTGTTCTTGACGTAAGTCAAGTGATGGCTGGCCCCTACTGTTGCATGCTCTTGGCCGATCTGGGTGCAGACGTTATCAAAATTGAACCTCCAGGAACCGGAGATCAAACGCGCGGTGCAATGGGATTCAAAATGAAGGGTTCAGATAGCATGGGCTTTCTGAATATGAATCGTAATAAACGCAGCCTAACCTTAAATCTCAAAACTGAGGCAGGTAAAAAAGTATTTTTTGAATTAGTGAAGACTGCTGATATCTTGGTGGAAAACTATCGCCCTGGAGTGATGAAGAAACTGGGGATTGATTACCCTTCTTTACAAGCTATTAATCCAGGTTTGGTGTACGCCAGCATTTCTGGCTTTGGGCAAACGGGTCCGTGGGCAGATCGCCCTGGCTTTGACCTCATGGCCCAAGCAATGTCAGGCGTCATGAGCGTCACAGGTTATCCAGATGGCCCTCCTGTAAAAGCTGGAGTTCCTGTGGCCGATATTGGTTGCGCGCTCTTTGCGGTTTACGGCATTTTGTCAGCCTACATTGGTAAATCCAAAACAGGTGAAGGTCAATTTATTGATGCCTCGCTCTTTGATTCTGCTCTGGCATTTTCCATTTGGGATACCGCTCAATATTGGGGTACTGGTGTAGAACCCTACAAGCTGGGTACAGCCAATCACATGAGCGCCCCCTATCAGGCTATGAAAGCTTCTGATGGTTACTTCGTTATGGGCGCTACCAATCAGAAGCTATGGAAGTTACTTTGTGAAACGATTGAACGTCCAGAGTTATTTGAAGATGCCCGTTTTAAAACTAACCCACTGCGCCTTGCTAATCGCTTGGAACTAGCTTCTGAACTTGAACAATCATTTGCCAAAAAAACTGCAGCTCAATGGGTTGACGCATTGCTGGCTGCAGGTATTCCAGCGGGCCCGATTAATACCTACCCAGAAGCATTTGACAGCGATCACGGTCGTCATCGTCAGATGCGCATGGAGATTGATCACCCGATCGAAGGAAAAGTGCCCAATATTGGCTTTGCCGTCAAAATGAATGGCACCCCTCAACAAGTCTATCGTCATCCTCCGTTATTGGGAGAACATACGAGCGAGCTGCTGGCAGAGCTTGGTATTAGCGGCGATGCACTGAAGTCACTAGAAGCTGGTGGCGCCTTTGCGCCGTAACAAAAAGGGCTCCGAGGAGCCCTTTTGAACAAGCACCTAATGCATTGTGCAACTCAAGCACCATCCGAATTAGCAATCGGAGGGGCCTCAAATGGCAGTTAGCTTAACAGCTAATACTGATACTTAGAAGCGTACTAGAGCGAATACACCGCAACAAGAGGTAAATTAACAAAAAAGGTAGTCCCAGCTCCAGGGGATGACTCAAACCAGATTGAACCTCCGTGCCTCATAACTATATGCTTAGAGAGCCAGAGACCAATTCCCATACCGGAGCCTTTGGTGGTGGAAAGCAGTTCAAACATATGTGCCTGAACATTCGCATCAATTCCTGAGCCATTATCTGATATCGATATTTGCACGCCAGAACTGGAGCGCTCACTTCGAATGGTGATAATTTTATCCACCCGCTCTAGCGATCTCAATGCATCAATAGCGTTATTCACTAGATTTAAAAGCACTTGCTGAAGCTCACCTTTGTTTGCCGTAACAAACAAAGCGCTCTCTAGCTTCAAGACCACTTGAATATTTTGCTGAGCAATTTCAGGGCGGGTAATCGTCAGTACTAAGTCGATTAAATCAGCAATATCCACTTTTGTAGAGACGATCTTTTCATCAGCAAAAACAGATCTCAGGGAGCGAATAATACTAGCTGCACGCTGATTATCTGAAAGCAATGAATCCAAAATTTCTTTCTGGAGAACGGGGCTTAAATCTCCTTCGTTTAACTTCTTTTGTATGAATTGGATATTTAGGCTTGAAGCGCCCAAGGGTTGATTTAGCTCATGGGCAATAGAGGCAGACAAAGCGCCAGTACTGGCAGTCTTATTTGCTTTTAAGAGCGAAGCAATTAAGAGCTCCCGTTCTTCAAGTAGCTTTTTGGTGGATAGGCTTTCCTGGATTGCGTTGATATTAGCGGCGGTGATTTGCTCAGCCCAATAACCACTAATGGCTATATAAGACAGGGTACTCATCACCATTTGAGCAATGGTGAAAAGAATCAATATCTGAGGAATCTGATCCACCTGTCGAATCGTCAATGCTGATGCAACTAATATAAAAAATCTACCCAAGGCAAAGAAAATTTCAGCGTAATTAGCATATTGCATATAAGTTAATTGTTTTGATGGCGCTGACCTACGTTTCTTTTTGAGTTCATATATTTGCCAACAGTAAAAAATAGATGCTACAGCTGCCATTAAAGCAGTGCGACTTTCAAAGTTGCTATACAGACGCATAAAATCAAAAACAACAATAAAAATCAGCACTGACACTGCGGCGATGATCTTTACTCGCTTGGATATCTCCTGGTTTAGTGACTGGCAAAATAAACCTTGTAGCATGGCAGCTACATAAAAGAAGGTATTGGCAACAGTAAAATTAAACGCTGGATTGACGATATCTTGAAGGGTAATAATGCCGGCCCCGAAAATAAACAAGCCCACTACACTTACTAGAAGTGAGGACATCCAATACAGACTTGGTCTGAGTAGGCTTTGAGCACGGTAGTAGTGATAGATACCAAAAAATAAGCCCATCTGAATGATGGCAATAATAAAGAAGTAGATAGAAATAAGCAGCTTCATGCTCGTTATATTAACTCCACTGAATTAATCGCTATGATTCAGGCCATGTGGCTCTCTACGACATCGCTGACCTATTATTGCTATGCGGCAAGCTTTTAATATGGGTAATACAATAGTCACAAATACTAAATTAATAGTATTCACTATATTCAGCATCACCACCAAAGGGTGGTGCTCTTTAAACATCCTAAGGATCAAACTATTATGAAAAAAATTATCATTGCTGTTGTCATTGCTGCTATCGCAGTCGGCGGTTACTTATACCTCACTAAACCAAAGGCACCCATTGCTGGTGTAGCTGCTCAAGAATCCGCGCTAATCTATGACGGTGAAGTTACAAAGATTGATCCTGCAACTCGTACTGTTACCCTAAAAAACAATGACGGTGAAACCTCTATCGTTGCCGGCCCTGAAGTGAAGAACTTTGCAGAAATTAAAGTGGGCGACCGTTTTGATGTTGTCTACGAACTTGCTGTAGCTATTGAATTGGTTAAGGTAAAAAATCCTGGCACCACTAGTGAGCAAGTTAGCACTAGCACGACAACTGCCCCACAAGGTGACAAGCCAGGCATGATCACTACCAATACTGTTACTGCAACTGCTAATGTTGAAGCAATTGATGCGGCTAAAAATGTTGTTTCTTTAAAAGGCCCACAAGGCAATATTTTCAAAGTGAAAGTTCAGAATCCTGACTTAATGAAAGATATTGCGGTAAACGATCAAGTAAAAGTGGTTTACACAGAAGCAATCGCTGCAGTGGTAAGTGCACCAGCTAAGAAATAATCAAGAAATGTAGTAGTTTCTTAGTGGCTCTTTTCTATGTGCCAGCAAGATAAAAGCCCAGCAAGTAGTTGCTGGGCTTTTTACATTTGACTTGGCGGAAGAGGTGTCTAGATTTTGCCCCTCCAAGACAATCTACTGTTCCCCATAAACCCTTTAAATATATGGCTTTAAAGGTTGACCCTACTCCTAAGTAGCCCACTCCATACCACTAAAATCTATACATTACTGGTGGGTAGAGTGGTGGGTACAAAGCATAGGGAGCGGCATTGCAAGAGGGTAGAAAAATCAGTTTTACGGCGCGTGGTCTTGGCTCAATTGTAACCCCCGGATACCATGCCGACCCTGAATCCAAAGGTCTTTATATCCAAGTTTTCAAAGGTATTAGCGACTATAAGCGTAGCTGGATTTTTCGATACACCAGCCCCACTCTTCTTAAACGCCGTGAAATGGGCCTGGGCTCACTAGATTCTCGATCTTTAGCTGAAGCACGCAAAGTAAGCCTTGACCTCAGAAGAATGGTTTTAGAAGGAATAGACCCGGCTGAGGAGCGTTCTAAAAATCGCAACAAGGTTACGAATGAGATTAATAGCGGCATTACCTTTGCCAAGGCTGCCGAGCTGTGCATTAAAGGCAAGAGAACTGAGTGGAAAAATGCAAAGCACGCCGATCAATGGGAAAACACCATAGCGACATTCGTCACCCCAAAGATTGGGAAGATGAGGGTTGATCAAATCAATACTAGCCACATTGCCAGGCTTCTTGAACAAGAGATCAAAAAGAAATCTGGTGAAATTGAGGGCCCCTTCTGGAATGTCCGCACTGAAACAGCTACCCGAGTTCGGCAACGAATTGAAGTAATTTTTGACTGGTGCAAGGCTCATGAATACATCAAGGGTGATAATCCGGCCCGTCTTAAAGGCGCCCTAGCCCATCTACTGCCTAAAGCTAATAAGATCCAGAAGAAGAGTCATCACCCCGCCCTGCCATTTCAGCAAATCGGTGAGTTCATGAGAGAACTCAGAACAAAGAGTGGCTTTTCTGTGCTTGCTCTTGAGTTTTTGATTCTTACGGCCACCCGTACAAGTGAGGTACTCAATGCCAAATGGGATGAATTTGATATAGAGAATAAGGTGTGGACAATTCCAGCCGAAAGAATGAAAGCAGGCAAGGCGCATCGTGTGCCATTAAATACTCGAGCAGTTGAGATATATCAATACCTCTCCAAGCATCGGACAAATGACTCTTTATTTCCGAGTAAGCATCACAATAAAGACAACATATCGAATATGTCTTTAATTGCCATCATGAGGAGAATGCCCGCATATTCTCAATATGTTCCACATGGATTTAGATCAACCTTTAGAGATTGGGCAGCAGAGACTACTGATTATCCAAATGAGACTGTAGAGCTTGCTTTAGCGCATACGATTAAAAATAAGTCTGAAGCTGCTTATAGGAGGCAGGATCAACTAGAAAAACGAATTTTACTAATGGAGGATTGGATAAGATTCATCGAATTTAATAAATAAAACACTATGACCGAACCGCAAGTCCTGATAACCACTTATCAACCTCCGTTATGCATAGGCACTCATCATTACCATCCGCCTGTGTAGCACCCTCTTGGGCAATCCCTATGACCCTAAAGGATGAGTCAATCAATGGCCCACCGCTATAGCCCTTTCTAATTCCACCGGAAATCTCTATTCGATTAAATAAGGATCGGAAAAATCGTATCACGACAGACACAGATAACAGGTTAACCCGCCGTCCCGCCGTCCAATTTGGAAAGCCAACTAAAGTACATTGCTCATTCCGTAATATTGGCCTTTCGGCGCTAGAAAAATACCTATTCCCCACCACACCATCAACAAACTCCAAAACTGCGAGATCAAGATATCGATCCCGATGAATAGCCCGGACAGGATAGCCCTTCCCCAGCAAAGGGTTGTAAACATAAAGCTTCTTATTCAAAATCCTATCTGAATTAATATCCACAGAAACGTCAGCCCCCTCAACCCGCAACATCGAGCTAAGAACGTGGTCACAAGTTATCAAACCAAAATCCTTGTATATAAACGCAGTACCCTGGGCTCCAACAACCTCAGTATGCTCCGGTGAAGCCTCATTCAATATGTAATCTCCGTTCCACTCCAAAACAAAGACGGCAGACTCAATATCAGTTACGTTTCTTACTATAGGTTCAATTGGAAGTTTTGGGGCAAAAATGAATCCTTTGCTACTTTCTTTCGCGCACAAAGTGTTATATTTTTCAGCCAATCGTGTATAGATAGGATCGCCACTAGAGCGAATCATTCTTAGATGCAACAACTTGCCCCACAAGTAATTTTTAAGCTGTGGAGCATACAAATTCCTAGTTTGACGAACTTTAACTGCTACATTATTTTTTTCTATCCACCGTTTTTGAGCTGCTTCGTACCCATGCACATCCCAAGCATGAATGGCACCCCGAATTTGGTCCACATAATTACGGCGCACATTGGGGAATTCATTAATGGTAAGCCCAGTAACCTCAAGTCTGTGTTTTCGAGAGCTAATCCGACTCTTCTTTTCATTCAATTTGAAACTATTTTTCTCAATAATTGAAAGTAATTCGTTGCCGATATGTAAATTTCCACCATCAAATTCACAAATATTTTTTGGCAACCCAAGGAGGGTACGAGCTGAAAAAGAAAAAGTTAAATCATCCGCATATCTTGTATACATGCCTCGATGTGATTTTGCTAAGCGCATCAACTCCCCATCTAATGAGCGACATACCAAATTGGATAGAAAAGGTGATGTTGGGGCTCCTTGCGGTAAACGCGCATTGAAAGTCGAAAGTTGAGCTAGGACTGTTGAAACCTCATATGAAAAGTTATAAGGCTCACCCTGAAAGACACCTCTTATTCGATAAAAAGAAATGCTGTGGAAAAAATTTTCAATATCAACATTAAGTAAATAACTCGTTTTAGAACTGCAGTGTGCCCGCGCATTCGAAAGAATGCTTCGCTTCTTTATAAATCCATGAACACAAACTTTAGGGGTTGACGAGTTTCTAGACAGATAGTCTAAAAGCTTGTACTGTAATCGCTTTAATTTTCTGAAAGGCTCTTCAATTACCCGGGGGGTTCCATCGCGCTTGGATATAACAAAAGCTTTGTATCTTGGAGATGGGTATATTAGTTTGGCTAAATCAGCATAAGGCATCGAGAAAATATGCTGGGACATATAGTCAACATCGCAACGAATAAGTATTTCATGAAAATTCACAGTCAATAGAGTACCCAGTATTTATTCATGCAAATTGTCACCCCGAACTCTTTTACCAATACATTTAGCGCGCAATATTACGTAAGACCATAGCGGCCATAATCGGGGTTACTATCCTACAAGGTTCACGTTAACGTAGACCAGATTAAGTTCTTTTCGGGGTGACGCCTAATTCTACCTCGACCCTCTCAAAATGTGGCACATCTACAAACCCCTTGAAATTCCCGCCCCATCTGTTCTTAGGACTGAGGCTTTCCCAGTATTCACCAACCGTGCGAATTAACTCTTTATCCCATACGAGCTTCCCATTCCAAAAGAAGTTCAAATCAATAGCGCACCGCCTTAGGTGATTGCTATTCATAGTCTTTGATCTACCAGTCTTAAAGTAAAGTTCTTGTTGCTCTGGTGAGCGCCATAGTTCTCCGCCGGTAATCACCCAGCCTTCTGCAGTAGCAAACTGAATGAGTTTGCAGACGTCTAGCAGGAAGGCTGCTTGTTCTGCTACTAAGCCGCTTACTTTTGCACTCACTTGGCATCTTCTTTTATATTTTGGCCTTGCATACGCATCTCAAAGATCTTTTCTACGGATCTTCCGCCAAAGTACGCAAGCATGACTAGCTGTCCCCACTCACCTAGGAGCTTTACGTAAGCTTCATTAATGTCTATCCCCATGGCTGAGAGAAGTGCGAATAAAAGATAAGCAGTCAGAATGTAAACAAGCGTTCCCGGTCTAATGTTCTTTGATAACTTGGAATCGCTACCCATATCGGACTGCCATCGGTGTGTAGCGCTCTCTTGTGAGGCTCGGTGCATCTCAGCTAGAAGCTTGGATTCTTCTATCTCGAGCTCTTTTTGTTTGAGGGTGTATTGCAATAGAAGCTGCTCTTGCTCGATCTCTAACTGTTTAAGCTTTATTAGATCCTCATGACTGGGGTTATCCGGAATACGCGCCCCAATCTTGCTCTCAATGAACTCTTTACCTTTAGCTTGAACCGCGCCCGCAAGCAGACCAAGGCCATTGACGGCCAAGGTTTGCACTAGAGATGTGATGATTGGAAGCATGTCATTAGTTCTTTGCTTGATGCTCGAAGGTATTGATAAGTATGGAAGTCCACCGCCCCACTACCGCCTAGGCTTTTAATTGGTGTTGGCAGTGGGGCGCAGTTACGCGCGCCCACACACCGTGATTACTTCAACACCCGCAGCCGCACCCAAACACCTGCTGCTAGCGGTGTCCTCCCCTACTGCTAGCGTTTCTTGGCTCCTTTAGTATCTTGCGGTAATTCTGGTTCGAAAGCTTTGTCTAATAATTGCTCTTGAGCCGGTAGTCGACCTTCAGCCATCAGTCCTTCTACGATCTCCATAAGACGATCACCATCATCCTCACCAAAGACTTTGGCTACGACTTCATGTCCATACTTGGCGCAGAGTCTGTCGTACTCTTGTTCTGGAGTAATGGTGGTTTTATTGGGTCGCTCAAATACCGTGACGTTCTCGCGCCCAAAGAGATTACGAAGAATATTGGTTTCATACGGAGGCACATGCACATGAATTGTTGTAAACGCGTCCCTACGCACCACCGCTTCCACTTCTCGTATTTGATAATCACTATGTACCAGCTCCTTATGGCTTATTTGATTGTTTTGCATGTCTTCCTCCTTATTGAATAGCTAATACCGCATGGGCATTTGCTCTTGAGATGGATAAAGCACAACGTAAGTTCACCATGGCGTACATAGCGAGCGTGTCGTGCGGACGAATGGGGGCAACGATGTCTAAGTCATCATCACGTAGCTTCATAAAGCGGGTGTTGAGGAAATAGCAACGCTTGCTCCACTCCACCGTTCTATTAGCCATAGCATCAAGTTCATCAAACTGCGGATCCCAGATGATCTCCACCCCTTTGAAAGCTAGGCCGGTGTTTACTCCAGCGCCTACGCCGGCATCGATGTACTTGGTCTCACCTGATCCAGCGATATGAGTCACCGTCACTTGCTTTCGATAGGTATCAATGAACTTGCCACCTGCAATAATGAAATCCGGGCTACCGCCATGCTTAATACATTGGCGCCAAGCAGTCTCCATCTCACCTACTAAGTTACCTGGCGATGTTGAAGCGATGTCTTTGACTGCATAGTTACGCCAGTAGCTTGCTTTGGCTCGATCGATACCGCCTACCGTACCAGCATCTGGCGCTAGGCTGACTAGGCTATCTAAGCCAACCACTGCATCTGCGCCGTGTGAGCCGTCGCGGTGTAGTTCCAGGTCCAGCTTATTAAGGAAGCCTTCTCGCAGGACCTCTAACTGCTCATCCAAGAGATTGATCAGTTGTACGCGCTCGTTGTATTCCAATTGGAATCCTCGCGCCCCACCTTCACGCACCTTGATGCCATTGCTGAATAAGCGGTCGTAGTCTATGTAGAGGCCATCTACTGCTCTACGCCATGGGAATGAAGCTTGCTCGGTTGTATTGCGTTTATTGAACTTGACCGTCTCCTCGCCAAAGGCCCAGCTAAAGTTGCTGCCATGCTCTTTGCGGATGTTCTCGACAACGTTCTGTTTGGCCCCTAATAAGCTCTTACGCCCTTCCATAAGTTTTTTAAGGAAAGGTCGCTCTACCGCGATTTGATCGACCGGTAGATTGCGCAAGTACTCATCTAAGGAAACCTTAGCTAACTCTTGCAAGTCTGTATTTGAAATTGGCATATGTCACCCCATCAATAGTTATTTAAGAAATTGGTGGCTTCAATACCTGGTGATGGAGCGTGAACTCATCCATTGCTACGCTACTAGGCGCGACTCTAGCTTTAACGCCGTGGTTTGAAGCACTGAGATCAATTATTGGGGTGGTAGGTGTTGGTTTGGGATATTTGTGGGGTTTTTGTTGGGCACTTAGTGAACTCGCTATGGGTTTTTATGCCCAATGTGTCATTGCGCCACCTTGGGCATAAAAGAGCGTTTCTTTGCCTGTGGCCGTCAAGGGTGCGCAAGCCACCCCTTTGGGGTGCCCTTGACGGAATGAATGCCCATAGTCCACATAAGCCCTCTATTGGACTACATACTTTTGCCATTAACTATGGGACAATAACAAAGTAGATTTTACCTAGATAACAAAGTAAATTTATATAGAAAAACAAAGTAATTAACTGAATTAAATCTATTTAAATCAATAATTTAAGGCAATTAATGGCAACTAAGTCAATCAAAAAAAGTACAGATTCTCTGAAGCTTTCTGAGTCTTTAAAGGCTTTAAAAAAGCTCCAAGATAAGCATCATGGCGTGATTGAATCAAAAGATCTCGCTGACTCCCAGCGCGCCCTGCTTTTAGAAACTGGGTTTATACGCTCGGTAATGAAGGGTTGGTACATTTGCTCAAACCCTAGCGATCATGATGGCGACTCTACCGCTTGGTATGCCAATTATTGGGCCTTTATGTCTGGGTATCTTGCTAAGCGTTTTGGTAAGCGCTACTGCTTAAATGCCGAGGCATCACTCCTGCTGCATACCGGTAGCACTACTGTTCCCAAGCAAATTACCATTGTTAGTAAAGATGGTGGCACTAGTATCGTCAAACTCCCATTTGATACGTCACTGGTTATTTATCAGGATGAGAAGCGCGTCTCCAAAACCCGTACAGAAATTCGAGGCTTACAAGTCTTACCAATAGCTGAAGCACTTTGTATGGTGGGGCCCCAGTTCTTTATTAATCATCCCATGGAGGCGGAAATTGGATTGGCGATGGTACGCGACCCAGCAGAATTACTGGCAACTTTACTGATGGGCAATTGCCTCCCAACGGCCGCCGCCCGCTTGGCAGGTGCACTTACTTTTGCCAATAGGAAAGATGACGGAGAGCGCATTATTAAGGCCCTAGGCAAGGCTGGCCATGCTATCCAAGCCAAGAATCCATTTGAGCTACCCGAACCCACTATCAGCCAATCGCGAGAAAAGTCTCCATATGTTCTACGCATTCGCTCCATGTGGGCAACGTGGCGTGAAGACGTAATCAAGAATTTTCCAAAGGCTCCTGGCATTCCGAAAAGCCCAGCAGTCTATATGAAGCAAATTCAGGAACGTTATGTAGCAGATGCCTACAACTCTCTCTCGATTGAAGGCTATCAGGTTACCGATGAATTGATTGAGCGTATTGCCAAAGAGGGTTGGAATCCTGAGATCAGTGAAGAGGATAAAAAAAGTAAAGATGCTTTAGCGGCTCGCGGCTACTTTTTGGCCTTTAACGAAGTAAAAGACAGCATTAAGTTTATTTTGGCTAAAGCCAATTCTGGTGATGTTGTCAGAAAAAGTCATCATGACTGGTACGCCGCCATGTTCAATCCAACAGTACTCGCAGGTATTTTGCAACGCCATCAGTTAGCAGGTTATCGGACAGGTCCAGTGTTTATTCGCAACTCCTTACATACTCCCCTGCCAAGAGAGGCCCTACTTGATAGCATGGAAGCTTTGTTTGATTTAATTGAAAATGAGCCAGAAGCCTGCGTAAGGGCGGTTTTAGGTCACCATATATTTGTATTCATACACCCTTACTTTGATGGCAATGGCCGTATTGGACGATTCTTGATGAATGCTTTATTGGCATCAGGCGGCTACCCATGGACAGTCGTTCGGGTAAGCGAGAGAAAGCGCTATATGAATGCGCTTGAAAAAGCGAGTGTGGATGGCGACATCAAACCTTTGACTAAATTTCTAGCAGGGGAAATGGCTCAATAAATCTCTTGAGCCATTTCTATCTGCTTTAGATTCCCATGTTGCCTAAGTGCTGAGCAATTCGATCCATAGGATTTTCAGAGCTAGCGAGTGGCGCCCCCAGAGTTGAGGTGCGCGCCCGTATAGGCTGAAGCGTCTTCAGTGGCGTGATCTTTGCATTGGCGAAACTAGGCTCTGGCATCCCTATTGAGTCATAGATGGATTCAATCGTAGATTGCCATTGCTCTGGTTTATTTGTTTGCACAAACACCTGCATATAAAAAGGATCCGTCAGATACTTATAAAAACATTGAGCCTTAGCCGAATGATCAACCTCATCTTCGCGAGAGTTTAAGTATTTGATGATCTGGTGCTTGGCTTCTGATACTAGCTCGGCAGGTTTCTTCTGCTTGGTAGATACTGACATTGCGTTATCAACAAATTGACTTTCGATTTCATATTTACGAAGAGCATCTTGTAAGCTCACCACAGTAACTTGCAAATCCTCAACCTGCTTTTCTAGATCTCGCTTTTCATTGATGATCTTTTGAATCCGTTCACACCCACGCTTTGACTTGATGTCGCCAGAGGCTTCTTCATTAGGCTTATTATTGTTCTCGGGGCTAGAATCCACAGGTCCAGGGCTCAACACACGATTGATGAATTCTTCTGCGCTTTCAGTCTGAATGGCTGGCTGTGGGAGTACATCCACAGTGATTGCGGCTGGTGCAGGTAATAACTCTCCCAGGTCATAAGCTTGAGGCTCTAACTCCCCTTGGGGGGCGGTCATCATGGCGGGTACCTGTACCTCGCCCTTGACTGGAGCAAAGATTGACTCAACCTCTGAATCTTCTAACTCTTCTCCCTCTTCAATATCCTCAGATATTTGAGCAAGAGATGCGCTGGCATTGGATGCTTTACTGAGGTCATCAAGCAAACTGGTAGCCTGACTTTTGGGCTCTGCTTTTTGTACCTTTGCCTTTTGCTTTTCAGCCTCCTGCTCTTTAGCTAATTTTGTAACTGCTTGCTCTTGAGCTTTTCTTGCCTTCTCTTCATCAGAAAGCTTCTGAGCTGCCGCTCTTTCTGCTAACTTCAGATCACGCTCTTCTCTTGCCTTTATTCGCCTGGCGTGTACTTCAGCCGCATGTTTGTCTTCAGCCTCTTTTCTCAAGCGCTCGCGTTCTTTTAGCTCTTCTCTATTTTGAGCTCTTTGAATGGATCCACCATTGCTGAGAACCTCTGATTTAAAACTCGTTACTTCATTTGCCACCTGCGTCATTGCTGATCTCCTCTTTTAATGTATTACTGTTGTTACTTGTCTCGCTATTGGCTCTTTGTCGCCTCTCGGAAAATAGATTGACTCCAAAGTTAGGGTCGACATATCCCTCCGCCTGCTTTTCTACATTCGGTATAAATAGATTTGAATCGATACGATCGTCATATCGCAAGACCGTTTCCCGTAGGAGATTACGGATATGTTCGTAATCCATTCCTCTAGCTTGTAGGTTTTGAATTTGTATTGATAGATTTGTAATCATGGGAAGGACTTTTAACCAACCTTCTTTTTCTTCTATGCCATCCGGTGCGCCGGTAGTACCCGCTCTAATTCTTAAATCCACCATGTCAAAGATTCGATCTTTGCTAAGCGTTGGCCAGTCATAGGTTTTCTCTTTAGTGATAGTGAGCTGACCATCGACCATGGCTGTTCTGGTAATTGGCGCGCCCATATAACGCTCTACCTGTTCGCTAGTTAACTCCTGCAATAAAACCTGAGCACTGTATTGCGCTATTTCTTGTAGCCAATCTTCTATCTGGTCTTTGAATTCAAATACGCGCCCCGATAACGCTCTTTGTAAGATATTGGCTTCAGTAGCTGTCTTAGGTCTGACGACTGTTGAGCGCGCCGCATCTTGCAGCCCAGTAACTTGTTCCCAGTCATAACGTACTGCACTGGTGTCATAAACAATGGGGTCTATCTTGGGATGCCCCCTAGGAATAATCACTTGGTTAAGGGGCTTGCCTTCGGTATCAACGATGGTGATCTCACCAAATCGTGAATCAGCATGCTTCTTAATGGTCTTTTCATTGATATCGGCTGATGCGACCCATCCGGGTATGCAGAGATCTCGATGTTGATTGAATCGATCCCTTGCTTCGTTGTGCTCATCTTGCAAACGTTCTGTTAGATCAACTAGGCTTGGACCAATGAATTGACCATCGACCACTTGGTAAGGCAATAAGAAGAATGGGTACCAGCGCTCTCCAGCCCTAGCTGGTGAATAAGGTTCACGCAGCCATTCAGACGCTCCCTCCACCATGGTGTAAACGCGCTGGGTAGCTTTATCCCAGATTTCTAAGACTGCGATCTGCTGATCATCACTTACCGGACTTTTGCTTGCATCCATATGCATGGAGGCTAAACGCCTGGCTTTCTTATGCGAGGGTTCGCCTTGACCTGGTTGGTAGATCTTGGCATTGGCTAGATTCTTCTTGTACATAGCCTCAGCCTGCGAGCGCTTCATGGGTATAACTTGGCAGATCCAGTCCGCATCGGTGTAATCCCAGAACTCACAGATTGAGGGATCGATGAGCAGATTCTCGGTAAGGACTCTATCAATGACTAGACCTTCAGCAGCATTAACCTCTGAGCGCTCATATAAAGATCCGATGAGTTCATCTAACTCTGCCCTCTTGACATCATGATGATGACTCTGACTACCGTCATCGAGATCTTGATCTAGCTCTTCGATAAGCAGTAGATTCTCTTGCGCATCATTAATCCGCCCTTTAATGTAAGCATCCTTGCTTGGGTCTCTTTGATACATCACTTTGAGAATTCCGTAGCTACAAGTCAATGCTGCTCTTACCGTTGACTTGGCTCGATTCTTTAATTGCGCATGTTCTAGAGCTCTATTGGTTACTGCTTCTAGTGTTCTACAAAAGAGCTTGAGGTCCGCACCCGAATTTAATGGTGCTGTAGAGATCTCTGGGTTTCTTGCATATACATTGGGTAGTACGGCAGAGATAGTGCCGTGTATTAGATTGGCTCTTAGGCTGTAGAAGTCTTTGCTAGTTGGGTCTGCATTCCAATTAAAGCCGGCCACCGTATTGCGGTTATGCCTTACGCGCTTATGAAAGGCTGACCAGTGAGCGCGCGCATGAGTGATGCGGGCAGTCCATTTTTGTTGAAGAGCTTTAGGGTCTTGGGGCACATAGAAGTTATAAATCACCAATCATGCTGGCTTGAATTTATTTTAGATTTATTAATGTTGCTCTTATATTGATAAATCCAAGTATTTTTTGAGCATACCTACCAAAACTTTTGGTTGTAGCTCTAACCATGTATATATCTCTTTGTGTTTATCACGCAAATCAAGAGTGTTATTTTTCTTGATTTCAATTTCCAAGTTGTTTAATTTTAGTATTTCATCGATCAACTTATCCAAATATTCGCATATATGCTGCGGAAAAAGAAATTGTGCGCTTAGAGTTCTCACTCTTAGTTTTTGGTATGCGCTATATCTTTCGCCCTCTGGTCCATTGACGGATGTAGCAATAGCATCATGTGCAGCTGCGTATATTGCCCATCGCCTCTCATATAAATCATGTTTCAATTTATACGCGCCCAATTGCCATTGTCGATAGCTGATATAAGCTCCAAATAATGCAATTAATGGTGCCGATAGACCAAGCGTAACTTGAAGCCAAAGTGGAAACATATAAACCCCTAAATTTTAAGCATCAATATTACAGAAATAAATTATTCATTACTGTTGGCTACTCTATTCTTCGGGATCTCATCACCCCATATCTAGTTGCATCCCAGGCATGGTCCTCGGCATCCGTATCTACATCTTCTGGGTTTAATGAGTCTGGCGGTAATTGGGGGATGGTTCGTAGCCAGTGCCTGCAGGTTGAGAAGATCTTGAGTCTGTCTTCAGCTAACAGCCGAATGATTTCTTGAGCACCATTCACTCTGCTTCTGGGGGCGTTATAGGCTTCAGTCCATTTGACGCCTTTATCCCTGAAGATTTGCCCTATGGATCGCTCTGCTCCTATCTTTGAAAAGATGGATGGATCAGCTAAGTTCATGCGGTATTCATATCCAAGGCGTTGGTCGTGAACTTCTATCTTCTTGATCTTCTCGGCTACTACCGTTGCATCTTCCCTGGTACCGGTATTTTCTTTATCTCCGTATCCATAGAGTTCTCGCCAGAGGTAATAGACTCCATCATTAGACAAGGCAAACCAATAGACGGCATATGGTCTGGCATAACCCCAATCCATTGAGCGCCAGATCTTCCATGTCGGCGGTATTGCGAAGGGTTCTACAACGTGTTTAGAGGGTTGCCATACGCCTTCCAAGAAACTTCCTACGTGGATATCCCAATCACCCTCTAACCAGGCTCTGCGCCTGTTTGGATCGCTGAGTGACTCTAGGCTCATCAGGTAGTTGGGGTCGTTTTTTAGGAGATGGGTGTTCTCATAAATCGTCGAATGAATTCTGACCCTAGGTAGTGCGCCTTCTTGCCTGATGATTTGTCCCGCTGGTATTGCCCCAATCTGAAATCTTTCCTTAACCGATGCATGCCCCACTCCAAATGGATTGCATGTTGCCCTCACCATTCTTGGCATCCCAGGATGGGATGATCGGCAAGTGGAATGCATTGCCTCGTAGAACGAGAGGTTGCGCCAATTGGTGAGCTCTTCAAATCCTAGCCATGGGTATTCGTGGCCATGGTAATTCCAGTAGTCGTCTTCGTTAGCACCATAACGAAAGTACAGCATTTCCCCTGTGGGCCACTTCCAGACGTAATCTGATTCATTGAACTTGGCTCCAGGGAAGATTTGATAGAACCAGCGCTTGCTCTTGGCTACTACGTCAGCTAGTTGCGGGTAAGTTAAGCGAAATAAGGTACCGCGCCAATGATCGCCAAATCCTCTGCCTACGTGCTGTGCATAGCTCATGAGCAAGGTATCGGTCTTACCCCCTCCTCGGGTGCCCTCTAGCAATACTTCATACACTGGGCAAGTCAGAAACAAAGTCTGGCTACCGGGTAATGGTGCCCAGATGGTTTTCATTGATTTTTTTAAATCGCTAGTGTTTTGCTTGGGCAGCTTGCTCCCAATCATCCATACTCATCGCCCCTGGCACTACCAAGACCCCACTTTGAAGTGGCGCCCCATCCTTGCCGGTATGTTCGATTGCAGATAGGCGCGGGTGAACATAGGGGGCAGCGTGTCTGGCAATGGCGGCAGCCATATTCAGAAGCTTGATTCGACTCTCGGTGATCATGATGTCATGATCATGACCAACACCTTCATGAACATGATCATCATGCTTAGTGCAGTTTTCAGCCTCCTTGTAGAGCTCCATCATGGTTCTCATCATGACTTCTAAAGGTGTAATACCCTGCGCGGCGGCTACCTCTGCGATCTCACGAGTCCTCTTGGTGAGGCTACCCTCTTTACGCCCTGCTCCTGGCCTAGCTCCTCCTTTATTTGCTGGCTTTGCCTTTGGCTTTGATTTCTTTTGATTGTTTTCAATCATGATGATGCTTCTGGTCTTCTGATCATCTTCAAAAGATGAGGTTGCAATGCTACTGAATCGCCAAAGGGCTCATCAAACTCAATGATGATTCTCTGGAATAGGTCATGACGACTTTGGGCCCCACGATGCTTTACAACTGTGCCTATTCGGCCACTTGGGGTTTTAACGATTGATCCGATTGGGAAATCCTCCATATCGGGTCGATCAATGATTCCGGCTATACATGGGTTAGCTTGCATGGGAAGCCTCCGTTATAGCTGGGATCTCTTTTCTCTTGCGCAGTTCAGAAAAGATTCTGGTTTTGAAAGAGTCATAACTCTCCGAGCCTTGAGCTCGCATTCCGAGTTCTCGACCTTTAAGGTCAATTCCCTCATTCGATTTCCACCAGGTATCTTCGGAAGAATCTAGGGCTTTGCTACGTATCCCTTTGAGAATGGCCAGAACAAATCCAGCATTGATCGGGGTAGAGCTTGATGCCCTCCTTCGCATTTCCTTTGCCTGGGCAATGGCCTCCTCAACCTCTTCAAATGCTAGGTCTTGTTGAATCAACAGGGCAATACGTTCATCGTCTACTCCAATATTCAAACCCTCCTTTTCAAAAAGAGTTTGAATTTGTTTTTTCCTTTCACCGTCGCCTTGTATAACTTTTTCGATTTCATCCCCATTGTTTTGTTTGTCTGGTGTATGGAGATTGGTGACTGGTGTTTGGTGTCTGGTGTCTGGTGAGCATTGCGTTCGCAATGCGGTCGCAATGCGAACGCATACATTTTGAGTTTCATTTTCTTGGCGCAGATCATCTGCTTGAAATGCTTGCCAACGACCTTCAGCACTACGTCTGGCCTTGTTTTGCTTATCTTTAAAGCGGGCTATTTCATGATCACAGCGCGCTTGTCTCCAACCATCATCAGTGAGTGTAAAAAATTCATTCAGGACTGAGACAACTGAATTTTTTTCTTCTTTTGATCGTGCATTAATCAATCGTTGCACTAGCTTCACATCAATCGGTAATGGTTTTTCTGTGGCGTAATACTTTCTAATTAAACGGCTATAAGTAGCGTCTTCGATAAAGGTCAGATGCGCAGTAGCTTCTGCGTAGTCTCCAATGTGATGCTCGTAATAATTCATTTAATACTGTCTCCGCGTTGTTCTGTTCTTGCAAGAAATAATTCATGCAAGAGATGAATCTAACAATCGGAAAGCGTATCGTCAAACGCGTTTTTTCTGAATTTATTTTTAATTTATTTATATAACAAAAGTCTGTAATCCTGTTTTAGAAAATTCGTGGGAATTTATTTCTTGAGTCGAAGTCTTAATTGATCTATGCATGTCCACCGTTCTCTTAGCTCTATCAGAATTTACTGACTGGGCTGTAGTGCTTTATTTAATTGGCTTTTGTTACTTCTATGAATAAATATTTTTTTGTAGTCAAAAATTAATTTGTGTTTATAAAGTGGGTATTGACTTTTGATTGACCACCAAAATTTCATTGGCTACATTGCAACTCAGTAGCACACAGATTCGCTTACAACAACACACAACAGGAGATAAATTTAATGGTGGCAATTCGGTTATATAGCTTGTATCGCTCTTATGGATACACAAAAATGAGTTCTGCGAAGATGGCTTTGCAGGTGTATCGAAAAAATATGAAGCGCGCCCGCCATGGGGGTAATCATGAATAATATGAATCCACAAACGCCGCCAATAACCCTAATGAGAATTCCGCAAATACTAAAGGTGATGCCAGTTTCAAAATCTAAGTTCTGGCTGATGGTTCAGAAAGGTGAGTTTCCTAAACCAATCAAGATAGGAAGATCATCTTTTTGGACTATTGAGCAGGTCCAAGCTTACTTGCGTGAAAGGACAGGCAATTCTTAGGTTTGGGTGGCCCCGGGGATTCTCGGGGTGTTAGATCAATGCCTGCTCTATAAGAGCGTCTGCAATTTTTCTCTGGAGCTCACCAGCCGTGCTCATTCTTGCTTGTAAGGAAGAGCAGATCTCAAGAATTTCATCTACTTTTGAAACAATTTCATGTTGCGTTTTTATTGGCGGTAACGGCATCCAAGTAGCGCGAATAATGTCAATATTCAAATTAGGCTGCCCCTGGCCTTGAGCAGCTATGTTTAAAAACCAGCTAGATAAATGGGTTAGGTACATATGCAGATACTCATCGAATACAAACTCACTTAAATTTATAAAGGCTGCAATTCCATCATTAAAAGTGGTTTCAAAATCACAAATGGCAGGTATCCCTAGCGTTGCACCACTATTTGTAAGTAGCACTGTCCTTCCTTTAACTAGACGGGTTTTGTGCAAACCGGCCTCCTTAATGGATGCGGTCCAACCTTCGACCATCTTGCCCGTAGAGCGAGTTACGTCACCTACTTTTAGAAAAGGAATATGGCCATCATAAAAGCGGGGATCTCCAGCAGGCCGAGGCGACCCGCCACGCACAATCTCAGCAATTTCCCCCAATCGAACCCAGCACCATCCATGCGGAATGTGCCCCTTCAGACTGTTGAGGCCATCAAAATCAATAAATTGAATTTTTTCTTTCAATAAGCCCAATGATATAAGTCTGCTTCGTTCCAAGCGAAGTTGATCATACAGATGAGATTCATCCATGTGATCGAAATTATTTCTAGTTAGACGACCCAAAACACCTAAGCCAAGAATTGAATTCTTCAGGCCCGTAACACTCTTAGCTGATGAAAATAGTTCATCAAAATTACTAGAAATTCTTTGCCATGCCGGACTATCGATACCTGCATCTCTAGTATTCACAAGCGGATCAAGGGCCTCCAAAACCATACTTTCATGAAAATTTTGTGCATTTTCACAGCTTGCATCTAGCTTGTCGCATAACACCATTAGCTGATCTACTCTATAGACTATACGAGCCTGCTCGGCAACAGGTGGAAGTGGAATTGGTATAGATGCCAAGGATTTTGAAGACATACTTGCAATACCAACACCCTTACGGTATTGATTGATTTCACCAGTTACACTGAGTTTTTGAAAAAATCTATATATATAAAATGGATTTATCCCTCCATAAAAACGTGCTCGATGAATATGATTCTGAAAACAGATCGGCTTCTCTCCCATCCATACAGCAGCCCTGCCGGCATCGCCACCCTCACAAATCAGTAAATCTCCTTGTTCAGCTGAGAACTTTTCAAGTTCGCTCTCTTGAAAAGGCATCTCTCTTAACTCGGAAAGGTCAAACCTCCCCCAATACAAATTAGATGTTGTTATGTAGCTCTTTAATATTCCCTGGTTTCTGCCTTTATCTAAAGTTTTCCCAGAGTTATGCTGTGCAATGTCTCCAAATTTCACCCATCCCCAGCCATTAGGTAACGGAGAATTATCAATTCCTAAAGACTCTTTTTTGGAAGGATGGTTAATTCCAACCCCATCTTTCTCTTGTTGCGTAAAGCGCGCTATTAAATCGAGAGCCGGCTCCTCATTTGAATCTTGAATACTCAATTTACCGGTCATAGCTAAACACAAAATTACTTCTTTTAGTTTTGATATCCCGTAAGCACCTGATGAATTTACCGAGACACGCCCTCGCCCAGATCTTTTTTCCACATCAGCGCTAGACCATAAATCAATGTGCTCAACAAGCAGTCTATTGATGTTATTACCCACTTATTTAACCTCATTCTGTAGCGCGTTTTGAAGAACAGATTTGATTTGACCTCTCAAGGTGGAGATATCTGACATCATTTTTGCGTACTGCGACAGAAGTATTTCTGGATCATGAATTTCTTGCTCATTAATATGTGGATTCTTAATATCTAGGTCGTAACCCCTCTTCTTTACATCTTCAATACTGACCTTCCAAGCATGCTCACTTTCTTTACGGCGCTTAAATCTATCAACCTCAACGCCCCACCAACTCTTTTCGGCCTCAAACTCCTCAATCTTCATAGGCTTAGTTTTGTTATAGCTTTTTACACCCTCTGGATAAGGGTGCTCATAAAACCAAATATTTTTTGTTGGAGTGCCCTTGGTAAAAAAGAGGAGGTTGGTATTAATTGTTGTGTAGGGTGCAAATACGCCTTTCGGTAGGCGCACGATAGTATGAAGATTGCACTCTTCCAGGAGTTTTTCTTTAATACGTATTTTTATGCCATCTCCAAATAAAAGGCTATCAGGCAATACCAACGCCGCGCGGCCACCAGGTTTAAGCATTTGCATAATCAGCACAAGGAAAAGATCTGCAGTCTCCCTTGTTCTAAATGCAGCTGGGAAGTTGGTTTCAATTCCATCCTCCTCCATTCCGCCAAAAGGTGGATTGGTTACAACCACATCTACTCGCTCTGATGGGCCCCAGCTAATTAAGGGTCTTGCCAAGGTGTTGTCGTGGCGAATGTTGCTTGGTACATCAATACCATGAAGGATCATGTTGGTTGTGCAGAGTAAGTGCGGCATTGGTTTTTTCTCAATGCCGAAGATGCTGCCTTGAAGTTGTACTTCGTCTTCTAATGTTTTGACATCTTGTTTTCTGATATGTTCAATTGAGCATGATAAGAATCCGCCTGTGCCACAAGCTGGATCCATCACCTTCTCACCAAGGCGTGGATTAACCATTTGCACCATGAATTCAGTTACGGCTCTTGGGGTATAGAACTCACCTGCATTACCTGCTGCTTGCAAATCCCTAAGGAGTTGCTCATACATGTCTCCAAAGAGATGACGCTCTTGGGCTTTGTTGAAATCAACACCCTCTTGTATCTTATTGATTACCTGGCGCATCAACTGCCCGGACTTCATATAGTTATAAGCATCCTCAAATACTGAGCGAATTACGTAAGCGCGCTGATCCCCGCCTTTAGCTTCTAGATTTTGAAGGGCTGGAAACAAATCATTGTCTAAGAATTGCTTTAGCTCATCGCCAGTCATCCCTTCAGGATTCGCAGCCCAATTTCTCCAGCGGTATTTTTCTGGCAGTGGAGACTTGTATTTATCCTGAAGCAATTCCCACTCGCTCTCACGATCATCAAAGATCTTCAGGAAGAGTAGCCACACTAATTGACTTAAACGCTGGGCATCACCATCGACACCTACGTCTTTGCGCATGATGTCTTGGATTGATTTAATAGTTGAACTAATGCTCATAAGTGGTAAAGCCTATCTGTTGGTATTGCTATGAATTTTAGGCGTAGAGCTGGTTTTCTAGCTCATGCAAAGCAGCTATATAGCCTGACTTACCGCCAAAGGCAGATACAAGCTCACTTGCTGTGCCCATTTTACTAAATGGGTCCAGGGTCAGAATCTTAATATCGTCGATATTCTCGATGCCGGTATCTGCATACTTTTCAAGCAAAGCCTCGAGA
>Ga0209189_1000490_pt1 | contig 33304 bp, 15 predicted proteins | sample C_130820_EF_Meta_FD_187308 | JGI IMG/M metagenome (GOLD analysis project Ga0209189, IMG submission 187308) | Freshwater microbial communities from Lake Croche, Canada to study carbon cycling - C_130820_EF_MetaG (SPAdes) (version 3) | ecosystem: Environmental > Aquatic > Freshwater > Lake... | reverse complement strand
GTCGGAGTCGTATGTCTCCCGGCGGGCCGAGATCTGCCGCCGGGCGAAGGAGGGAGGGCGGCTCCCCACGCTCACCTTCGCGCTGATGCTGTTCTGGGCGCTCTTCCGGGCGCTCCTGCGGGATGGGTCGGTGTTCTCGGTCGGCCGCATCTACGCCCGATTCTTCGTCTCCCGGCGGATTTTCGGCCGCCGCGGCATCGTGGGCTTCGCGCAGTTCATGAGTCGCTGTGTGACCCACTGGCACTTCTACAAGTTTACCCGCGAGGCGATCGCGGGCCGGCTGCGGGCCTACAACACGATCTGATCCGGCGGCCGTGCGAGACGAACGCGTTTCGGGCCCTCCGAATCGAGGCTCCGGCCCCGTGGACGCCGGCGGATCATGGCCGCGCCACAGGACGAGATTCACGCCGCCCCCCGGCCCGTCCGCGGGAGGACGATAGAATCCGGGTGATGGACGACGACGCCCGCGATGAACTCGACGACGACTCCGACGACGAACCGGACGCCGGCCCGGCCGACGAACCGGCCGCCGAGACGCTGCCCGCCGACACCGACGCGGCGACGGCGGCCCGCGACCGCGAGGGCGCGGCCGCCAAGGTGAAGACGTTTCCCACCACGCCGGGCGTCTACCTGATGAAGGACGCGGCCGGCCGCGTGATCTACGTCGGCAAGGCCAAGAACCTCCGCGCCCGCGCGTCGAGCTACTTCCTCAAGGCGGCCGAGCAGGATCGGCGCACCGCCGACCTCGTGCGCGAGATCCGCGACATCGACTACCTCGAGGCCGACAGCGAGGTCGACGCGCTCCTGCTCGAGAGCCGGCTCGTCAAGGACGTGCAGCCACGGTTCAACTCCGACCTCAAGGACGACAAGACCTTCCCTTACCTGCAGATCACCACCCACGAGGATTACCCCCGCGTGGAGTTCACCCGGACGCCGCGGCACAAGGGGGTGAAGCTCTACGGGCCCTTCACGAGCGCCGGGGCGCTGCGGGGCGCGATCGTGGTGCTGCAGCGGATCTTCAAGTTCCGCACCTGCACGCTCGACATCGACGCGCGCGACGAGCAGTGGCGGTGGTTCCGCCCCTGCCTGCTCGCCTCGATCGACCAGTGCACGGCGCCCTGCAACCTGCGGATCTCCCGCGAGGACTACCGCCGCGACATCAACCGGCTGCGGACGTTCCTCGAGGGGGGCAAGAAGCAGCTGCTCGCCGACATGCGGAAGGAGATGCTCGAGGCGTCGGGGCGGCTCGAGTTCGAGCGGGCCGCCCGCCTCCGCGACGAGATCCGGCTGCTCGAGACGCTCGACCGCCGCGGCGACCTCGAGGAGCACGTGCAGCCCGAGGTGTTCCTCGTCGATCCGAAGAAGGGGCTCGCCGGGCTGGCGAAGGTGCTCGGGCTCGCGGCCCCGCCCCGGGTGATCGAGGGGGTCGACATCGCCCACCTCGCCGGCAACGAGACGGTGGCGAGCCTCGTGCAGTTCATCGACGGCCTCCCCTTCAAGCCCGGCTACAAGCGCTACCGCATCAAGACGGTGGCCGGCATCGACGACTTCAAGAGCATCCACGAGGTCGTGTCGCGCCGGTTCGCCCGGCTGGTCCGCGAGGGGGCGTCGCTGCCCGACGTGTTCCTCGTGGACGGCGGCAAGGGGCAGCTCTCGGCGGCGCTCGACGCGCTGGAGTCGCTGGGCATCGACCCGCCCTGCGTGATCTCGCTGGCGAAGCGCGAGGAGGAGGTGTTCGTGCCCGGCCGGGCCGAGCCGCTGCGGCTCTCCCGCGACTCGTTCTCCCTGCGGCTGCTCGAGTACGTCCGCGACGAGGCCCACCGCTTCGCCCAGCACTACCACCACCTGCTGCGGTCGCGACGCTCCTTCGAGGAGTGAGCCGCGGCCGCCCCCTCCCGCAGGCCGCCCATCCTGCCGGGACCGCGGACGGCGCGGATGCCGGCCGCCCGGAAGGCCGGCGGGTTCCGCCGCGCGACGCCTCCTGGCGGCCTTGATTCGGCGGCCGCGATTCCCCATCATCCCGCCCCGCGCCATCGGTCGCGCGGGCTGGAGAGGCCCGCGACGGGAGCCCGGTCCGGGTCCATCGGCGTGACGAGGGAGTGGCAGCGCGATGTTCGCACCGGCCGATCGACCGCGGAACGCATTCCGGGTGGCGCTCGCCGCTGCGGCACTGGCGATCGCGCTGGCCTGCCCCTCCGCCATGAACGCCGAGGAGTCCGGCGGCGGCGTCCGGCGGCCGCTTCCGGTGATCGCCGCCGGCACGCCGGTGGACGATCCCTCCCGCGACCGCTGGAACCGGGTGGTGCTGCTGGCCACGCCCCGGTTCGCCAGCGGCGACACCGCCGAGGTGTCGCCCTCGATCCGCGAGACGGTGTCGCGGTTCACCTTCGCGATCCTCGCCACCGTGCGACGCGACTCGGGCTCCGGTGACGGGGGCCACAGGCTCGTCGAGGTGGGCGTGGGCTACGGGGTGCCGCTCGGCGGCCGGCTGACGGTCGTCGCCCCCGACGCCAAGCTGCCGGGACTGTCGCTCGACTTCCTCGGGCGGCAGGTGCTCGGCGCGAAGCACAAGAGCCTCGCCGAGATCGAGTGCGTGGGGAGCGACGAGAACGCCGTCGCCTTCGACGTGCCCACGCTGATGTTCCGCAAGGACACGCACACGGATCTCGTCGTGCGGCACCTCGTGCGGGTCGATCCGCGCACCGGAGCGTGGTCCACCTGCGCCTGGCTGGCGGAGGCCGCCGACGAGGGGCCGATCGTGCCGACGAACGAGCCCCTGCGGCTGATCGCGGGGGGCACCCGCGAAGATCGGGCCATCCACGTCGACGGCAGCCGCTTCATGCTCGGCTTTCCGACGAAGCAGGCCTTCGCGGTGGAGGACCTGCCGCCTGGCGGGATCGTCCCCTGGTCGCCGTCTCTCCTCGCCGTGGCCGACGCGAACACCTACGCGCCCACGGCCTTCGCGAAGCTCACGGGCGCCGTGGAGGAGGCGATCGCCCGCATGCCGAAGCAGCGGTCGGCCGCCAAGCCGGCCGACACCGCCGTCGAGTAGGCCGCACCCACGGGCGACAGCCGACCGGCCGCGGCGCCGCCCCGGGCGCCGGCAGGCACTCCGAGCGACACCGCGATCGGCACCCCGGCCCGATCACCGGCTGTGCATGTCGGCCGACACGCCGCCGGCGGCGGGCACGTAGCACAGCCGCGCGTAGTCCATCACCATGCGGTGGGCGCTGAACCGCCACGCCAGCGAGCTGATCGAGTTCATCATCCGCTTGATCCACTCCCGCGGCAGGCCGTCGGAATCGCGGTCGTAGAAGAGGGGAATCACCTCCTCCTCGAGCACCTTGTAGAGCGCGTCGCCGTCGCGCTGGTCGGTGATCTCGTCGCGGGCGTGCGTCTCGCCCCGCCCGATGGCGAAGCCGTTGCGGCCGTCGAAGGCCTCCGCCCACCAGCCGTCGAGGATCGAGCAGTTGAGACCGCCGTTGAGCACCACCTTCTGGCCGCTCGTGCCCGACGCCTCGAGCGGGCGCCGCGGGTTGTTGAGCCACACGTCCACACCCTGGATGAGGTGCCGGCAGACGTTGATGTCGTAGTCCTCGACGAACACCACCCGCCCGGCGAGCCGGCCGTCGTGCCGCAGGTTGGCGATCTTGCGGATCAGCGCCTTGCCGGGCTCGTCGGCCGGATGGGCCTTGCCCGCGTAGATGATCTGGATCGGACGGTCGCGGTCGCTGATCAGCCGGCAGAGCCGGTCGATGTCGCTGAGCACGAGGTCGGCCCGCTTGTAGGTGGCGAACCGGCGGGCGAACCCGATGGTGAGGATGTTGGGATCGAGCATGCCGCGGGCGGCCTCGACCGATTCGTCCGATTCGCCGCGGCGGCGGCACTGCCGTGCCAGCCGGCGCCGCACGAACTGCAGCAGCAGGTTCTTGAGGGCGTAGTGCGTCTCCCACAGCTCGCCCGGGTCGCACTCGTGGATCCGCTGCCAGACGTCGGGCTCGCCCATGCGCCGGAACCAGTTGGCCGGGAAGATGCGGTCGTAGAGCTGCAGCATCTGCCACGACAGCCAGCTCGGCACGTGCACGCCGTTGGTGATGTGGCCGATCGGCACCTCCTCCTCGACCCGCTGCGGCCAGAGGCCGTTCCACATCTTCCGGCTCACGTGGCCGTGGAGGGCGCTGACGGCGTTGGCCCGCCGCGACATCTTCAGCCCCAGCACCGTCATGCAGAACGGCTCCTGCTGGTTGTAGGGATCGACGCGGCCGAGCGCCATGAGCTGGTCGTGGGAGAGCCCCAGCGCGTCGCGCATGGGGCCGAGGTACTCCTCGATCAGGCCCGCGTCGAACCGGTCGTGGCCGGCGGGGACGGGCGTGTGCGTCGTGAAGATCGTCTGCCGCGAGACGCGGCGGAACGCGTCGTCGAAGGAGTAGCCGTCACGGTCCATCCGGCCGCGGACGGCCTCGAGCGTGGCGAAGACCGAGTGGCCCTCGTTCAAGTGGTAGACGCCCGGCACGATGCCCATCGCCCGGATCGCCCGCACACCCCCCACGCCGAGCACCAGTTCCTGCCGGATCCGCAGCCGCGTGTCGCCGCCGTAGAGCCGGCTCGTGAGCTCGCGGTCCTCCGGCTTGTTGACCTCCACGTCGGAGTCGAGCAGGTAGAGGCTGACACGGCCGACGGCCATCTTCCACACCTTGGCGAAGATCGGCCCCGAGCGGGTGTCGATCTGCACGGTGATCGGCTTGCCGTCGCTGCCGAGCGCGGGCTCGATCGGCAGGTTTTCGGTGCGCGACTGCAGATACTCCTCGTGCTGGTAGCCGTCGCAGTCGAGCTGCTGCTTGAAATAGCCCTGGTCGTAGAACAGGCCCACGGCGATGAGCGGCACACCGAGGCCGCTGGCGCTCTTGATGTGGTCGCCCGCGAGCACGCCGAGGCCGCCGGAGTAGATCGGCACCGACTCGTGGATGCCGAACTCGGCGGAGAAGTAGACGACCGGCTTCGATCCGAGCACGCCGCCGTGGACGTTGCTCCAGGTCGACTCGCCGGCGAGGTATTCCTTCAGGCGGCGATAGGCCTGGTTGATCCGGCTGTAGAGCACGAGCTCGGCCGCCCGGGCCTCGAGCCGCTCCGGCGTGAACTCGGCGAGCAGGGCGATCGGATTGTGGTCGAGCTGACGCCACCGGATCGGGTCGAGCTCGCGGAAGAGGTTCGTCACCTCGGGGTGCCAGCTCCACCAGAGGTTGCGGGCCAGCGCCATGCACTTCTCGTAGAGGTTCTGCGGCGACAGCTCGTCGAGGCGGGGCGGGGCGAACTGCACCGCGGCCGGACCGTCCTTCGACTGCCGGGCCGCGCCGTTGCCGTTGGCATCGCCGTTGCCACCGCCGTCGTGGGCGGCGTTGTGGGCGGCGTCGGAGCCGGCACCGTTGGTGGTGGAACCTGTGGACGCACCGGGGGCGGTGGTTTCTTCGGGCTGGCTCATGGGATGACTCCGGGCGGGAAGTGGAGGTGGAGGGGGAAACCTGCCAGAAGGACCCGAAGTATAACGGGCGAAATGGTTCGTTCGACCCCCGTCCCGGCGGCCGCCCGATGTTCTCCTCCGATCGGCATCATCCCGACGCCGGATCGCTTGCGCGGCTCGCGGAGGAACTCGCCTCGCGCGGCCCGCGGACCGCCGTCGAGGGCCCCTGGGCGTCGGGGGCCTTCGACTGCCTCGCCCGCTCGGGGGCGCTCGCGGGCTTCATCCCGGACGACTGCGGCGGCACCGCGGCCGCCGAGCCGGCGCTCGTCGCGGTGCTCGCGACGGTGGCGGAGGCCTGCCTGACGACGGCGCTCGTGCTCTCGCAGTGGGCGGCCGCGTGCCGGATCATCGCGGCGGGCCCGCCCGCGGTGCGGGCCGCGCGGCTGCCGGCGCTCGCGCGGGGCGACGCCACCACCACCGTCGGCATCTCGCAGCTCTCGACGAGCCGCCGCCACCTCGCCGCCCCCGCGCTCGTCGCCGCCCGCGCGGCCACCGGCTGGCGGATCGACGGCCTCTGCCCGTGGGTCACCGGCGCCGCCGCCTGCGACACGATCGTCACCGGGGCGCCGACCGCCGCGGGCGAGCAGGTGTTCTTCGTGGTGTCGACGACGGCGGCCGGCCTCGAGATCGCGCCGCCACTGCCGCTGCTCGCCCTCGCGGGCAGCCTGACGTCGAGCGTGCGGTTCGCGGGCGTCGCGCCGGCCGACGTGATCGTGCCCGCGGAGGGGGGCGGCGTGAGGACCGGCGGGCTGGCCACGACGGCGCTGGCGCTCGGCGCCACCCGCGCGGCGCTGGCGGTGCTCGACCGCGAGGCCGTCGCCCGGCCGGCGCTCACGGCCGCGGCCGCCGGGCTGCGGACGGAAGCGGTCGCCCTGGCCGCCGACCTCGACGCCGCCGCCCGGCATGGCGCGGAGGCCGACGCCCGTGACGCCCTCCGGGTGCGGGCCAACGGCCTGGTGGTGCGGGCGGCGCAGGGGGCGCTGACGGCGTCGAAGGGGGCCGGTTTCGTCGCGGGCCATCCGGCGGAGCGGCTCGTGCGGGAGGCGATGTTCTTCCTCGTCTGGAGCTGCCCGCAGGCGGTGTCGTCGGCCGTCCTCTGCGAGCTGGCCGGCCTCGAGCCATAGCAGGCGGCGGAACAGGTCCGCCGCGACGTGGTCCAGGGCTGCAATGCCGCGGTTTCCACGGGTGCCGCCCCCTCCGCGGCCGCGATGCCGTGCAGCGGGCCCTTCGGCCCCGGCCCGCAAACTGGGGTTGCCCGGAAACCGCCCGATCGGCCACTCTTCCACATCCGCCGGCAGGCGGGTGTCCCGGAGGATGCGGCATGGATGCCCCGCGCGCGATCGTCTTCGTGAAGCTCTCCGCCATCGGCGACGTCCTGCACGGCGTGCCGGCCGCCGTCGCCGCCAAGCGGCGTTTTCCGCGAACGCGGATCGGCTGGGTGGTCGAGGGCCGCGCCGCCGACGTCCTCTCCGGCCACCCCGCCATCGACCACCTCTTCCGAGTGCCCCGCGGCTGGCTCACGTCGGCGGCGGCGGTCTGGACGCTGGGGCGCCAGCTCCGCGCCTTCGAGGCCGACGTGGCCGTCGACATGCAGGGGCTCCTCAAGAGCGGCGTCGCGACCCGGCTCACCGGCGCCCGCCTGCGGATCGGCCACGCCCGCCCCGAGTCGCGGGAATGCGCCTGGCTCGCCCTCACCCGAACCGTGCCGGCCACGGCCGGCCATGTGGTCGACCGCAACCTCGGCCTGCTCGCACCGCTCGGCGTGCAGCAGCCGACGCCCTCGTTCGACATGCCCGACTGGCCCGTGAGCCGGCATCGCATGCAGCAGTGGCTCGCGTCGCTGCGGCTGCCCGCGCCGCCGGTGCTGCTCAACCCCGGCGCCGGCTGGCCCTCGAAGCTCTGGCCGGAGGAGCGGTTCGCGGCGGTCGCCCGTGGCCTGCACGAGCGGCACGGCCAGGCGGCGATCGTCGTCTGGGGAGGCGAGCGGGAACGGGCGGCGGCGGAGCGGATCGCCGCGGCGGCGCCGCGATCCACGATCGTCGCGCCGCAGACCTCGCTGCAGGATCTGGGGGCGCTCGCCCGACTGGCGCGGCTCTTCGTCTCGGGGGACACGGGCCCCCTGCACCTCGCGGCCGCGATAGGCACGCCCTGCGTGGGGCTCTTCGGCCCCGTGCCGGCCGAGCGCAACGGTCCCTACGGCCCGGGCCACGCCTGCGTGGAGCCCCCCACGGAGCTGCGGCCCGAGTGGCGCGACCGCAAGACCGACACGCGGGCGATGGCGGGCATCGAAGTGGACCGCGTCCTCGCCGCCTGCGACGGGCTGCTCCGTAGGGCCGGCGCGGCCTGACCGTCGCGGTCGCCTCGCCGACAGGCCCGCGGCGCCCGCTGGCACGCCGGGGCCGGCGGCGGGCCGCGTTCATCCTGACGCCGTGAACACCTCGTCAAGCCGCTCCACGTGGCGGGCCTTCTCGGCGGCGGGCTGGAAGCTCGATTCGAGACCGTTGCGCACGAGCGTGTAGGCGTCGGCGGCGGGGAGGGGCCCTATACTATCGCACCGCGGAAAGCGCACCGCGGAAAGCGCACCGCGGCATGCGCACCGAGGACGGCGGCCGCCCGACGCCCCTCCACGCCGCACCCCGCCGCCGTCGGCCCCCGTGCCGCCGGGATCCACCGCCGCGATCCGGCGGGCCACGCCGCCGAGCCACGCCATGCCCCGCCCGCGCCGCAATCCGTTCGACATCGTCCTCGGACTGGTCGGCTTCCTGTTCGTGGTCACGGCGGCGAGCTACTGCGTGACGGTGCTGCGGGGCGTGCGGCCGGCGGGCGACGTCGCCCCACATCCGCTCGACCGGTTCATGGCCGATCATGGCACGACGGCGCTGGTCGTCGAGCTGGTGCTGCTGGCGATCGCCACCTTCCTCTCGATCGCGATGGACGAGATCGGTGGCCGCGAGACCCGCCGGCTGCTGGCGGAGCACCGCGACCGCGAAACCCGCGCCGGCACACCCGGCGACGCCCCGCGCGAGGAGCGGCCGTGACGGCATCCGCCGCGAAACGGATCGAGCGGCTGCGGGAGCAGATCCGGCACCACGACCGGAAGTATTACGTCGAGGCCGCGCCCGAGATCACCGACCGGGAATACGACCGGCTCGTCGAGGAGCTGCGGTCGCTCGAGGCACGGCATCCGGAGCTCGTCGCCCCCGACAGCCCCACGCAGCGGATCGGCGACGAGCCGGTGGCGGCCCTGCGGTCCGTGCGGCACCGGCTGCCGATGCTCTCGATGGACAACACCTACAGCGCGGCCGATCTGGCCGCCTGGGGCCGGCGGGTGGAGAAGCTGCTCCGCGACGGTGCGGCAGAAAACCGCGCCGCAGAAGAAGGTGCCGCAGAGGACGATGCCGCGAAGGACGATGCCGCAGAGGACGGCGTTGGAGGCGACGCGACCGTCGGGGAGGTCGCGGCGGCGCACGGCCCGCGAATCGACTGGATCCTCGAGTTGAAGATCGACGGCGTGGCCGTGTCGCTCACGTACGAGCGCGGCCTGCTCGCGCTGGCGGCCACCCGCGGCAACGGCGTGGTCGGCGACGACATCACCCACAACGTGCGGACGATCCACGGCGTGCCGCTGCGGCTCGCCCTCGACGACCCGCCGGAGCTCGTCGAGGTGCGCGGGGAGATCTACATGACCAACACCGCCCTCGTCACGCTCAACGAGCGGCAGGCGGCGGCGGGGCTGGCCCCCTTCGCCAACACGCGGAACGTCGCCGCCGGGTCGATCCGGCTGCTCGATCCCCGGGAGTGCGCCGCCCGGCCGCTGAAGTTTTTCTGCCACGGCGTGGGCGACGCCACCGGCCTCGGCGCGGCCTCGCAGTCGGAGCTGCTGGCCTGGGCGCAGGAGGCCGGTCTGCCGGTCGCCCCGCGGACGGCCACCTTCTCCTCGCTCGACGCGCTCGTCGACCACGGCACCACGCTCATCGAGGACCTGCACGCGCTCGACTTCGAGGTGGACGGCTTCGTCGTCAAGGTGGACGCCTTCGAGCAGCAGCGGCGGCTCGGCACGACCGCCAAGAGCCCGCGCTGGGCGATCGCGTGGAAGTTCGAGAAGTTCGAGGCCACCACGCGGCTCGCCGGCATCCGCGTGCAGGTGGGCCGCGGCGGCACCGTCACGCCGGTGGCCGACCTCGAGCCGGTCGAATTGGCGGGCACGATCGTGCGGCGGGCGAGCCTCCACAACGCCGACGAGGTGGCCCGCAAGGACGTGCGGGTGGGGGACGTGCTGGTCGTCGAGAAGGCGGGCAAGGTGATTCCGCACGTCGTCCGGGTGGAGAAGCACCTGCGCGAGGGGGAGCTCGCGCCCTGGGCGATGCCGACGGAGTGCCCGGAGTGCGCGACCCCGCTCGAGCGCGACCCCGAGGGGGTGTTCATCCGCTGCCCGAACGTCGATTGCCCCGCCCGCTGCCGCGAGCGGCTGCGGTTCTTCGCGTCGCGGGGGGCGATGGACATCGAGGGGCTCGGGGACAAGCTCGTGGAGCAGCTCGTCGCCACCGGGATGGTGAAGGACTATGCCGACCTCTACCGGCTCCGCGCGGAGGAGCTGCAGACGCTCGAGCGGATGGGGGAGAAGTCGGCCACCGCGCTCGTGGACGAGATCGCCGCCAGCCGCGACCGGGGCCTCGTCCGCGTGCTCAACGGCCTCGGCATCCGCCACGTGGGGCCCCGCGTGGCGGCGCTGCTCTGCGACCGCTTCCCCACGATCGGGCAGCTGCGGGCGGCCTCGGTCGAGGAGCTCGCCGCCGTGCCGGAGATCGGCCCGGCGATCGCCGCGAGCGTCCACGAATGGCTCGCCGGCGGCTACGGCCGGCGGGTGATCGGCGGCCTCGAGGAGGCGGGCGTGCGGCTCGACGTGCCCGCGGCGGACCGCCGCGCGGGTGGCCCGTTCGACGGCCTCACGCTCGTGGTCACGGGCACGCTCGCCGGCTTCTCGCGACAGGAGGCGGAGGAGGCGATCCGCGCCGCGGGCGGCCGCGCGTCGGGCAGCGTGTCGAAGAAGACCGACTACGTCGTCGCGGGTGACGAGGCGGGCAGCAAGCTCGAGAAGGCGCGGAAGCTCGGCGTGAAGGTGATCGACGAGGAGGCCTTCCGCCGGCTGCTCGCCGGCGGCGCGGGCGAGTGACCAGGTGCCGGCCGGGCCTGCGGCGGCCGGACACACCCGCGGACGGCCCGCCGTGAAGGCGGCATCCCCGATGGCTGCCGCCCGGCGGGCCCGCGCCCGGCTCACGTCGAGCCTCGCGCTTCAGGGTCTCCCTTGCGGTGCCGCGCACAACGCGGTCACCGTGGTGCACGGCGCGGTGCACGGCGCGGTGCACGGCGTCGTTCACGGTGCGAACGTGGCGATCGGCTTGCCGGCGGCGTCCCACAGCTGCACGCCGCCGTCCTCGCGGCCCGCCGCGATCACGCGGCCCATCCGCGAGACCGCGATCGCGTGCAGGCACGGCCCCGCTTCCCCGAACGACTTCGCGTTGCCGCCATCGCTGGTGCGGGTGTGCACCCGGCCGTCGGCGGCGCTCGCCACGAGCGTGTCGCCGGCGGCGAGGTAGCGGACGCCCGTGGCCTCGCCCGCGAGCGGCGGCAGCGACTTCCGCAGCTCCCCGCGCCGCAGATCCCACGACTTCACCACGCCGTCGGCGGCCGCCGAGGCGAGGAGCCGGCCGTCGGCCCGCCAGGCGACGCCGAGCACATGCTGCGCGTGCCCCTCGAAGCCGTGGAGCTGGCTGCGGCTCGCGACGTCGTACACCCGCACGGTGCGGTCGGCCGACGCGGCCGCGAGCAGCTCGCCCGCCGGGGAAAACTCGAGGGCGAGCACGGCGTCGCTCGGTGGCTGGGGCATTTCGGCCAGCCGCTCCCCCGTCGCCACCCGCCAGAGCGTGATCTCGCCGGCGCGGGAGGGGACGCCGCCGCCGGCGGCCAGCAGGCTGCCGTCGGGACTGAACGCGAGGCTCGTCACCACGCCGGTGAAGGAGGTCGCGTCGGCGGGGCCGCCGAGCTGCCGCTCGAGCGTCCAACGATCCGACCGTGGCCAGCGGCCGACGGCGTGTGGGCCGACGACCACGAGCCGGCCATCGGCCGCGACCGCCACCGCGACCGCTCCGGCACCGGTCTCGATGCCACCGGTCTCGATCCGACCGAGCGGCTGGCCGTCGGCGGCGAGGATGCGGCGCACCGAGCCCGCGTCGTCGACGAAGACGGCCTCCTTCCCGTCGGCCGCGAGCGCGACCCCCACGACCGGCCGCCGCGCCTCGACGAGCGTGGCCGCGGCCCGCTCCCGCTGCCAGCGTCCGAGCTGCCGCTCGAGGACCGCGCGGGCGTCGGCGCCGCTCGACTGCCGCGCCGCCGCCGTGGCCTCCTCGAACCTCCGCCGCGCTTCCGCGAGCCGGCGATCGGCCTCGGACTTGATCGACTCGGCCTCCGGCACGGCCTGCGTGGCCGCCGCCGCCGCGGCCTCCCGCGCCGCGGTCACGCGGGCGAGCCGGCTCTCCGCCGCCGCCAGATCCTCCCGCGCGGTGGCGGCCTTCGTCTCGGCCACGGCGAGTTCCGCCGCCCGCAGCGTCTTCGCCTCGTCGTCCCCCGCCGCGGCCATCTTCTGCCGCGCGGCATCCACCTCCTTGGCGGCCTGCTCCAAGGCGGTGCGCGCGGCCGCGACCGCCTTGTCCGCTTCGCCCGCGGTCTGTTCGGCCATCTTCCGGCCATCCTCCGACCGCTGCACGAGCGTCATCGCCTGCATCGTCGACCGCAGCGCCGCCATCTCCGCCTCGTCGACGCCCCGCGCCGCCGCCTCGATGCCGCGGAGCGACTCCGCCGGGATCGCGTCCGGCGGCCCCGCGCCCGCCGCGCCGGTGGATGATCCGCCGACCGTGCGCGTCGCCAGCCGGTCGAACCGCTCGCCCGCCGCCGCGTGGCCGCGGGCCGCGAGCGCGAGCTCGTCCCCCGCCTGTTTCTCGCGTTCCTTTGCCGCGTCGTAGGCCTCCTGCGCCGTCGCGGCGGCCGCGACCGCCCGCGTCACCGACGCGGCGACCCGCTCGACCGTCAGCTTCGCGCCCGCGTGCGCCTCGGCCGCCCGCGTCCGCTCCGCCGCCGCGTCGTCGGCCGCCGCCCGGGCCTTCGCGACCGCCTCGTCCGCCGCCTTGTGCGCCTGCTCGGCTTTCGTCTGTTCGGCCTTGGCCTGCTGGGCTGTCGCCTCGTCCGCCTTCGCGGCGATCGCGGTCGCGGCCGCCGCCGCGGCGCGGGCCTTGTCGGCGGCCTCGGTGGCCAGGGCGAGCGCCTTGGCGGGCTCGACGACGGCGGCCTCCTTCTTCGCGAGGTCGATCTCCGTCTTCGCCACCTCGAGGATGGCGGCATACGACGCGGACCGCTCGGCATCGCGATCCTTGACCGCGAGATCGAGATCCTCCCGGGCCGTGGCCACGACCTGCCCCGCCCGCTGCTTCGAAAACTCGAGCGGATCGATCTCGGCCGCCGCCGTCACCGGCTCCGAATGGGCCTTCGAGAGAGGCTTGAGCGTTCCGGCCGGATCGACCTCCAGGATCGTCACCCGGCCCGCCGACGTGCCGGCGGCCAACCGCGCCGCGGCCGGTGCGGCCGCGAGCGCCGTGACGACCCCGCCGGCCTCCGCGCGGCCGAGTTCTTTTCCTGTCTCGACGTCGTAGAGCCGCACCGTGCCGTCGCCGCTCCCGGCCGCGAGCCGTCCCCCCGCGGCATCGGCCGCCGCGAGACAGACGATGCCGCTCCCGGCGGCTGCGAGCACCTTGCCTTCCGACAACGCCGTGCCTTCCGCCGCGGCAGCCACCGCAACTCCCGGTGGACCGGCCGGCAGCGGCCACGCCCGCAGGCTGCCGTCGTCCACCGCCGCCGCCACCCGGCCCGCGCCGCCGAGCGCGGCGACCGCGGCCACCGAGCCCCCCGCGTCGATCCGGCCGATCTCACGGCCGGCGGCAAGGTCCCAGCGCCGGATCGTGCCGTCGGCGCCGCCGGTGACGATCCCCCCGTCGCCGTCCGCGGCGATCGCCGTCACGCCGCCGACGTGGCCGGCGAGCGGCACCGGCGCCGCCGCCTCCTCGTCGAACACGAGCACGCGGCCGTCGGCGCAGCCGCAGGCCACGCGGCGGCCCACGGTCGCGGCCGCCGTGATCGTGGCCTCGACCGGGCGTCGCCACGACGGCGCGGCGGGGCCGCGTTTCCAGACCTTCACGGTGCGGAAGTCGCCGCTCGCGAGCCGCATGCCGTCGGGGCTGAACGCCAGCGACTCGATCCCCGACACGTGCGCCGCGCCCGCCCTCCCGAGCCCTGCCGCGGGCAGCGCGGGGTCGACGAGCGGCCCGAGCGCCGCGCCGGAGAACGTCTCGAAGAGGAGGATCCGGTCGGCGCGGCCGGCGGCCACCACGAGCCCGTCGGCGGAGACGGCCACCGCGTGCACCGGCTGCCGGTCGGCGGCCGGCGGCTGCCAGACGAGCGGACGGCCGCCGCGCACCTCCCCCTTCGCGCCGGCGTCGATCCACGCGCTGACGATCCCGAGCTCCGCGGCGGTGAGACGCGGCGCGGCGCGGTCGTTGTCGTCGGGAGGCATCACCGGCTCGTCGCGGTGCGCCGCCAGCCGCACGAGCGGGCTCTCCTCCCCCTTCCCCGGCAGCACCGCCGGCCCCGACGCGCCGCCGGCGAGGATCCGCGCCGGCGTCTCGAGGACCAGATCCCCCTCCCCCCGCGACGCGTTGTGGCAGGCCAGACAGCTGCGGCGGAAGATCGGCAGCACGTCGGCCTCGAAGTCGACCGGCCGGCCGGGCGCGACGGCAGCCCGCGGCGCGCCTGCCAGGGCCGTCACACCGGCCGACAGGCAGGCCATGAAGGCGACCGCGACGCAGGCGCAGGGCAGCGCCGCTGCAACGACCATGGTCGCGACCACCCCGGCCGCGGACCGGCAGACTCGATCGCCCGGTGTCGTCACGGCTTCTTCTCCTCTGCCGCAGGCACTGGCGGCGCCACCACCTCGACGACGAACGTGGCCGACGAGACAAACGCCTCGACGTCGCGCGGCTTCGCCGCCGCGGCCAGATCGGTCGCGATCTTCTCGAGCGCCTTCTTCTCCTCCTCGGCCTTCCGCAGCCCGGCGGCCGCGGCCTTCGCCTGCTCGGCCGTCCGCGCGGCGGCCTCGTTGGCGGCCGCGATCTCGGCGGCGGCCGCCGAATCCCCCGCCTGCGACGCCAGTTCGGTCACCTTCCGCGCGGTCTCGTCGCGGGCCTTCTCGGCAGCCTCGAGGTCCTGCCGCGCCTTCCCGACCGTGGCGGCGAAGGCGTCGCGGCGGAGGGCGGCACGGCCGGCGGCCTCCGGATTCCGTTCGTACCCGGCGCGGATCTGCGTGACGAGGTGGGCGGGGTAGCGGCCCGGCGGCATCTTGGCGGGAATCTTCAGCTCCACGGCGCCCTCGAAGCGGTTCTTCCCGGCGGGCTTGTCGAGCACGCTCCGCGGCACCTGCGGAAAGGGGGCGTAGGTGGCGGGCAGCCCCCGCACCTCCACCGCCGCGCTCCCCTTGAGATCGATCCGCCCCTCCACGACCACCGGGATCGAGACCGCGGCCCCCGGCGCGGCCTGCCAGGGGCCGTCGCCGCCGACCCGCGTCGTCACCGGCGCGACCTCGTCGATCACCGCGAGCCACATGTCGGGCACGAGGCGGGCCTCGACGAAGTCGGTGCGGTTGTTCTTGTTCCACACCGTCGTGCTGAACGACGCCGTCCGCTCGACCACGGCCCCCGTCACGCCGGCCCGGCCCACGACCCGGATCGGCCCGAGCCAGGCCGCGGCGTCCGCGGCGGCGGCGAGCACGATCACCGCCTGGTGCTCGTCGGCCGGCAGCTCGACCGGCGCGGCCGTCACGCCCGGCGGCAGGCCCTCGAAGGCGAGCGCGACCGGCCCGGTGAAACCCCCGCGCCGGTAGCACTGCACGACGATCGGCTGCGTGCCGCCGCGCCGCAGGAGCGGGCTCGCGGGGAAGACGACGTCCCGCTGCGCCGCATGCTCCACGAGCGCCTTGCAGGTGGCCACGAGCTGGAAGTCGGGGGCCGCCGGCTGCACGACGAGCCGGTAGGCATGCCGCGGATGCGCGAGCGATCCCGCGTAGAGGTCACGCACCCGCACGACGTGCGGCCCGTCGGCCGCCGCCGTGAACGCGAGCGCCGGATCGTGCGCGGGCCGGTCGAAGGGCTGGTTCTTGAAGCGGTCGGTCCGCTCGTCCTGCGCCGCCACCTCGACGGCCGCGGCGGCGGCGTCCGCCCCGTCCGGCGGCCGGCCGATCCAGAGCGACGGATCGGTGGGCAGGAGCAGCCGCGACGAGATCACCTCCACCCACCATTCCCGCCCCTTCCCGGGCACGAACGAAAACCAGTCGTCGTCACGCGGGCCGTAGAAGCGGCCGACGACCTCGCAGGGAGCCTCGACCCGCTGCGCCGCCGCGGCGGAGTCGTCGGGCTCGCGCTCCTCGACGACCGGCAGCCGCGTGAGCGGGATGAAGACCGGATTCGCCGGGCCGCGATCCGACGCGAGCCGATACTCGAAGCCCTCCACCTCCACCTCGCCGGGGTCGCGCAGGTGGCTCCACGCCGAGGTGCCGAGGCTCGCGCCGGCGGCCGGCGCGGCGATCGCCACCTCCACCGCCTCGTAGCCCGCGAGGTCGGCGGCCGCGGGGTCGCCCGCCGACGCCGCCGGCCGGCCGCCGGGCAGATGGTGGCCGTAGAGCGTATGCCGCCCCTCCCGGCCCGCCGTCGCCACCGGCGGCCAGACGAAGTCGACGTGGGGCCGGCGGCTGGCGACGAGCCGGTAGGCGTGGGTCGTGCCACCGCGGTAGAGCGCGTCGCGCACGAGGATCGTGTGCCGGCCGGCGACGGCCGCCGTGACGGGCACCACCGGCTCGTGCGTGTGGGTGGCGCGGTCGAAGCCCACCTGCCGCCCCTCGGGGTCGCGCACGAGGATCACGCCCGCGAGCCGCGAGTCGATCCGCTTCGCCGCGAGGAACACGGTCAGCCGATCCCCCACGGCGAGGTCGACGGCGTAGTGGTCCACGGCCTCGCCGTCGGTCCGTCCGTTGATGATCGTATCGAGCGGGAGCGGCATCGCCTTCGCGGCCGCGTGGTTGCCGGCGGCCTCGTCCACCTGCGGCCGATCGTCGATGGCGAAGGCCCGCGGCGTCGAGAGCCCGAAGCGGCCGTGCGCCCGCACCTCCACGAAGCCGGCGGGAACGTCCGCGGGCGCCGTCACGCGGAACCGGCGTGTGAACGGCTCGGGCTCGTCCGCCAGCGGCCGCGTCTCGAGGATCGGCTCGGCGACGATCCGCGGGCTCGAAAAGACGAGCGCCGTCACCTCGTCGAGATCGTCCCCCTCGACCACCACCTCGACCGTCGTGCCGATCGTCGCGCCGGGGGGCCAGACGGTGGAGAGACGGGGGTTCGGCAGTTCGATCGCCGCGGCAACACCCGCCCACGCGACCAGCGGCACCGCCGCCGCCCACGCCGCGCCCGCCCAGCCGATCCGGCCGCTCCGCATGCCACGCCTCATGGGGCCGTCGTCTCCGTCACCCGATCGCCCGCGGCCCGGCCGCACGGCGGATCAGTGGTTGAAGAGAAACTCCTTGCTGTTGACGAGGCTCCAGATGAGGTCCTCGTAGGCGGCCTGGGAATCCTGCTTCTCCGCGAGGTAGGCCGACACGAACGCCCCCTCGGCCGCGTTGGGCGCGCGGCCGTAGGCCGTCAGGTAGAGCTCCTCGATCTTCGCGCCACGGTCGCGGTCCTTCTCGCCGGCGAGCCGCGCGGCCCGGCCGCCGCCGGCCGCGAACTTGTCGGCGAGCTCCTTCGAGTTGAGCAGGTGGAGCCCCTGCGAGAGGTTCGCGTCGCCGCCCCGCTCGCACTCGCAGGCGCTCTCCCCCTTCGGCCGGCCGAACACCTCGAGGAAGGGCGACGAGAAGTCGGCGTCGGGCAGCTCCATCGCCCGGGCGCCGGCCGGCATGCCCGCATACCGCGTCACGCTCCCGGCGAGCACGTCGACGGCGTCGGCGAGCAGCTCGGCCTGCAGCCGGCGCGGATAGAAGCGGGAGAAGTTCTGCCGGTCGGCGAGGTTGTCGTCGTTGGGCTCCGACGAGAGCCGGTAGGTGTTCGAGCGGCAGATCGTGCGGACGAGGTCCTTGAGGTCGTAGCCGTGCGCCACGAAGTGGTCGGCGAGGGCGTCGAGGAGCGCGGGGTTCGTCGGCGGGTTGGTGGCCCGCATGTCGTCCTCGGGATCGACGATCCCGCGGCCGAAGAAGTGCTTCCAGTAGCGGTTGACGAGGGCCCGGGCGAAGAACGGGTTGTCGCGGTCGGCCATCCAGTCGACGAGCACCGGCCGCGGGTCGTCGGCCGGCGCGATCGACGGGGCCGCGGCGGCGAGTCCGGCGGGGGTGAGGCTGGCCTTCGACTTCGGATGCTCGACCACGGCCGCCGCCCCCTTGTGGAAGAGCCGCGACTCGGCCGGCGAGAACCCCGGCTTCTCGCCGACCTGCGCGAAGAAGGCCAGCAGGCGGTAGTAGTCGGATTGGCTCCAGCGGTCGAAGGGATGGTGGTGGCACTTGGCGCACTGGATCCGCTGGCCGAGGAAGAGCTGCGCGACGTCCTCCACGCGGCTTTCGTTCTGCCGCACCGCGCGGAACCAGGCCACCGGCGGGTTCTCGCTCATCTCCCCCGAGGCGGTGAGGATGCCGCGCACGATCCTGTCGTAGGGGCGGTTCTGCTCGAGCGCCTGCCGCAGCCAGTCGTAGAAGGCGTAGGTGCCCGGCTTCGAGAGCTCGGCGTTGTCGGCGTCGCGCTTGTTCCGCAGCACCACCGACCACTTCGTGGCGAACGTCTCGGCGTAGTCGGGCCCGGCGAGGAGCCGGTCGATGCAGCGATCCTGCCTGTCGGCGGCGGTGTCGGCGGCGAAGTCGCGGGCCTCCTCGACCGTGGGCAGCCGGCCGGCGATGTCGATCGTCACCCGCCGCAGGAAGGCGGCGTCGTCGGCGAGCGGCGAGGGGGGCAGGCCGAGCAACCGCAGCTTCCCGAAGACGTGGGTGTCGATGAAGTTCCGTTCCGGCGGCACCGCCACGACCGGCCGCCCCAGCGGAATCGTGGCGCGGAAGACGCCGACGAGCGACTGGTAGCGGACCATCACCGCCACGTCGCCGGTCTCGGCGCCGGCGGTCACGAGCCCCTGCCGCGTCACGCGGGCCATCCCCGGCACGTTGGCCTCGTAGACGGCCGCGGCGGTGACGTCGCGGCGGGTGCCGTCGGCGTGCACGGCCGTGACGACGAGCTGCTGCTCCTCGCCGGGCCGCAGGATCCGGTCGGCGGGAAAGACCTCGACGCGGTCCACCGCCGGCGCCGACGGATCCCCCGGCCGCCCCCCTTCGGCGATCCAGCGGCGTAGGAGCAGGTAGTCGAGGGAGCCGGGCTCCATCCGCGCGCCGCCGCCGTGCGGCATGGTGCCGGCGGCCTTCTCGAGCAGCACGCTCGTGTCGGGCAGGAGGAACGACAGCCGCCGCCCGCGGGACTCCACGACGAGATGCCGGTAGTCTTCGTCGGGCTCGAAGCCGAGGAGCGAGAGCCGGAAGCCGTTCTGCCCCGCCGCCGCGCCGTGGCAGCCGCCGCTGTTGCAGCCGTGCTTGGTGAGCAGCGGGACGACGTCGTGGGCAAAGTGCACGGGCGGCGCGGCGCCGAACGACCGCACCTCGACGGTGAGCCGGGCCGGCCGCGCCGCACCGCCGCCGGCGGCCGTGGCGGCGGCATCGTCGGGCGCGGCCGTGATCGTGGCCGTGCCGTCGGCCAGCGGCACGACGACGCCGCGATCATCGACGGTGGCGACGCCCGCGGGCGTCACGGAAAACCGCACCCGCCGCGTGGCATCGGCGGCAGCACCGTCGGGGGCGACCTCCATCGCCACGAGCTGCTGCCGGGAGTGCTCGCCCACGAGCGTCACCCGCTCGACACCGTCGGCGCCGGCGGTCCCGCCGGCATGGAGCGCGAGCCCGGCGGCGGCCGACGCCGGGCACCAGGCCCACGCCGCGCACGACAACGCCACGGCCAGCAGGCTGTGGATGAACAGCCTGCTGCACGTCAGGGATGACGTGCCGGGTGCGCAGCACCCGTGAAAACCGGAGGTTTTCGTGCCTGGAAAAAGTCCCGGAGGAGTTTTTCCACGGCCAGCTAGCAGGCGGAACGTGGACCATGCCCGGGGCGCCGGTCGGCGGCGGTCATGCTGCCGCCGGAATGGATGCCGGCGCAACGGATGCCGGCGATCTCTGCACATGGCCGCCTCCCGAAGCGGTGCGGAACGACTCGCTCAGACGAGTTCGCGGATCGGCTCGCCGAAGGGCAGGATCGGCATCGGCCGGCCGCTGTGGTCGATGAAGGCGTGTGCCGTGTCGACGCCGAGATGACGGTAGATCGTCGCCCAGAGGTCGTTGGGCGTGAGCGGCCGCTCCTTGGGGCATTCCCCCTTGGCGTTCGTCGAGCCCACCACCTGCCCCATCCGCAGCCCGCCCCCCGACACGAGCACCGACATCGCCGCCGGCCAGTGGTCGCGGCCCGGCTGCTTCACCCCGGTCTGCGTGCCCACCTGGTAGTTGATCCGCGGCGTGTGGCCGAACTCCCCGGTGGCGACGACGAGCACCCGCTTGTCGAGCCCGCGGGCGTGGATGTCCTCCACGAGCGCGGTCACCGTCTGGTCGTAGTAGGGCGCACGGAACCGCGTGTCGGTGAAGACGTGGCAGTTCACCGCGTGGCAGTCCCAGTTGTAGGTGGTTCCGAAGGGGAGCGGCTTGCCCGGCACGGGGTTCTCGAGCACCACGCTCACGAAGCTCGCCCCCGCCTCGACGAGCCGGCGGGCCATCAGCGTGCGCTGGCCCCAGGAGTGATGGCCGTAGCGTTCGCGGGTGGCGGCGTCCTCGCGGGTGAGGTCGAAGGCGTTGCGGGCGGCCGCGCTCGTGAGCAGGCCGCACGCCTTTTCGGTGAACTGGTCGAGGGCGGCCATCGATCCGGAGCGGTCGATGTCGCGCCGGATCCGGTCGACCCCGGCGAGCAGCCGGCGGCGGTCCTCGAGCCGGGCGGCCGTCTCCGGCGAGAGGGAGAGGTTCGGCACGGCGAACTGCGCCGCGCTGGGGTCTCCCGGCACGACGAACGGCGTGTAGGCCGGGCCGAGGTAGGCGGAGCCGAAGGCGAACACGTCGACGCCCTGTCGCCCCTGGTCGGGCATGAGGATGTTGTGCGGCAGCCCCTGCGACCGCCCCTCGCGCATCTTCGCCACGATCGACGGGCAGGCGGGCGCGTCGTTGACGGTGCCGACGGGCGTCTTGGGGAGCCGGCCGGTCATGAGCCGCTTGTGGCCGCCGCCGTGGTCGGAGAAGTCGTGCGCGATCGAGCGGATGAGCGAGTAGCGGTCGGCGCAGCGGGCGTGGAGCGGAAAGAGCTCGGTGACCTCGATCCCGGTGACGTTGGTCTTGATCGGCTTGAACTCGCCCCGGTACTCGCTCGGGGCGTCCGGCTTCATGTCGTAGGTTTCCATGTGGGGAAACCCGCCGGGGAGCCAGATGAAGATGACGGCCGTGTCGCTCGGGACGGCGGCCGGCGCGGTCCCCGACTCGGCGGCCGCCGACCGCAGCCGCAAGAGGTCGGCGAGCGCGAGGCCGGTGGCCCCCACCATGCCCGCCTCGAGGATCGACCGGCGGGGCAGCGGCCCGCGGCAGCGGCCGACGGCGGACGAAACGGGGGATTCCTGGGAGCGGGCCATCGGTTCGATCCTCCTGGTGCTCGGGAAGCGTTCGCCGTCCCCCGCGCCTGCCGTCGAACGCCCGCCGGGTCGCCGACGCGAGATCCCATCGTCGTCGTAGTATGACACGCGGGCCGACGCGGCCTCAAACCAGTGGTTTTTCGGCTTTTCGCCCGAGGGGCTGCCAGCAAAAACCCCGGGGAAGGCCGCGGGGGCCGGGCTCAGCGGGCGTGGACGAGCACGGCCCAGCCGACGTCGCCGATGCGGTCGGGGCGGCCGAGGATCCGGATCGGCTCGGCGGCCGCGATGCCGCCATCCTTCCCGGTGACGCCGAAGAGTTCGCGGAGCGTGCCGGGAAAGAGGCCGAAAATCTCCGTCTCCGCCAGCTCGGCGTCGTTCGCGGCGGCGGCGTGCGGATGCTGGCCGAGGGCGGCGTGCCGGTGGAACGACTCCCGCAGCCGCGCCACCACCTCGGGCGGCACCCGCACGAGCTGCTCCTCGGGCGTGCCGCCGTGGTCGGCCCCGGCGACGTCGGGGTTTTCGAGCACGAGCCCCGCCCGCGGCTCCCCCTCGACCATGTCCTCCCGCAGGTCGATCACCGCCACGGAGAAGGGCGCCTGCGACGCGTTCCACGCCCCGATCGCGTCGACGGAGCGGAAGAGCATGCCGCAGTCGAAGCTCATCAAGAGCACGCCGAGCACGCGCCGCCCCTCGGCGCCGACGTCGTCGTTCCAGATCGGCGCGGAGAACGCCACCTGCAGCCGGCCGGTGGAGCTGCTGCGGTAGACGGTGGAGCGGTGGACCTCGGTGATCGGCGCGGCGCTGGCGCCCGGCGCGAGGTCGCGGTCGCCCCCGTGGAAGTAGTTGCGCCAGGCGAAGTCCCGGCCGATGGTGTCGGCCGGCGGCGACCGCGCCAGCTGCACGCCGTTCGCGTCGCAGACCGTCCAGCTCTGCGCGCCGATCGTGTCCCGCGTCATGGTGGCGATGCCGTCGAGGGCGGATTGCACGTCGGCCCAGCGGCCGCGGCCGGCCGCCGGCTCGGCGGGCTTCGCCTCGGCCGCGCGCAGCGCCGCGACGAGCCGGTTGTTGTCGGCCTCGTACTCGAGGATCCGCCAGCGCGAGTCGATCTGCAGCGCCGCCGTGCTCGCCGCCAGCCGCGCCGCCAGCCGCAGGGCCGTCTGCCGCGATGCGTACTGCTCGTGGGCGACACGACGGAGGAGGAAGTTCATCCCCGCGGCGGCGAGGAGCAGGAGGGCCAGCGACGCCACGCCCATCTGCGCGACCGTCCGGTGGCGGCGGGCCCAGCGGGCGAGCCGGCGCAGCGGCGGGTCGGGACAGGCGCCGACCGGATTGTCGGCGAGGTAGGCGTCGATGTCGCGGGCGAGTTCGAGGGGGGAGTCGTAGCGATCGGCCGGATCACGGGCCATCGCCTTCAGGCACACCGCCTGGATCGTCCGCGAGACGCCCTTCTTCACCCGCGCCGGCGGGGTGACGGCGCCCGCCAGCACCTTCTCGCGGATCGCGCCGACGTCGCCGTCGAAGGGGGGCTGGCCGGTGATCAGATGGTAGAGCGTCGCGCCGAGGCCGTAGACGTCGCTCGCCACCCCCACCGGCGCGGCGCCGTCATGCTGCTCGGGGCTCATGTAGGCCGGCGTGCCCGAGATGCCGCGCTTCGCGGCCGGCGCCGTGTCGAGGGCCACGGTCGGCATCACGATGCTCTGCTCGCCGCTCCGCCGGGCCCGGTCGTCGCGGTCGATCCGCGTGGCGAGCCCCCAGTCGAGCACGACGACCTCGCCGAACTTGCCGAGCATCACGTTGGCGGGCTTGATGTCGCGGTGGATCACGCCGCGGTCGTGCGCGTAGGCGATCGCCTTGCAGACCAGCGCGAACTGCCCGAGCAACTCGCGGTAGCGGCCGTTGCGCTCGGTGGGCGGATCGTGGGCCCGCTGGCGATCGTGAAACTCGGCGATCGCCGCCCCGAGCGTGCGGCCCGGGATGAGCCGCATGGCGTAGAACGGCCGGCCGTCGTCGGTGCGGCCGGTCACGTACACCGGCACGATGTTCGGGTGCTCGAGCTGGCTGGTGACGGTGGCCTCGAACTGGAAGCTCTCGCGCAGGTCTTCCTGCGCCACCGCCCAGCCGTTGAGGAACTTGACGGCGAGGCTGCGGCCGGTGGACTTGTCGGCGGCCACGTAGACGTCGCCGAGGCCGCCGCGGCCGAGCCGCCGGTTCACGGCGATCCGCGTGGTGGCCGTGACCGTCGCCGGCACGTCGGCGGCGGCATCGGCGGCGGGCGCCAGCTCGGCGGCGGGGTCGTCGGACGGACGGTCGGCGGACACACGAAGCTCCCGGGGACGGCGCCGCGATCGCGGGAAAATGGCCCGAGCCAACGAGGACGGACCGCCGGGCCGACCCGGCGTCGCGGCGTCATCGCAGTGTAGCGGCGTCGCCGCGTGGCGAGCGAGCGGCGGGCCGTCGGCCGCCTCGGCCGAGCGTGGCGCCGCGGCGGCTCAGCGGCCGCTCGCGTCGCGCCGCTGCAGGGCGATGCCCGTGCCCGCGACGCCGGCGGCGAACATGCCGAGGAGCACCGCGAGCGGCACCACCCGCGGGCTGCGCCAGCCGTCGCGGCCGAAGAACCGCTCGGCCATGTCGACCGGTGCGGCGACCGGTGCGGCGACCGGTGCGGCGACCGGTGAGGCGACCGGTGCGGCGACCGGTGCGGCGACCGGTGCGGCGACCGGCGCGGCGACCGGCGCGGCGACCGGTGCGGCGACCGGTGCGGCGACCGGTGCGGCGACCGGCGCGGCGACCGGCGCGGCGACCGGTGCGTCCGTCGGCCCGGCCGCCGGCGGAGTGGCCGATCCGCCTGCCCCCGATCCGCCTGCCCCCGATCCAGCCGGCCGCGATCCGCCTGGCTCCGGTGTAACGGCTCGTGTTTCGTCCGGCCGGTCCGTGCCCGACGTCGCGCCGGCCGCGGCGGCGGGGGCACCGTCGCCTGTCGCCTCGTCGTTGCGGCGATCAGCGCCCGGCGCGTCCTTGCCGGCCTCGTCTCGCCCGACGGCACCACGGTCGACGGCACCACGGTCGGCGGCACCACGGTCGGCACCGCCGCGGCTCGCACCGCCATCGCCCGCGGTCCCGGAGCCGACGCCGGCCGAGGGAGAGGCCGTGACGGGGGGCACGAGCGTCCGCCGGGTCGCCGCGCGGAGTGACTCGAGCGACGCGTTCATCTTCCGGCGTTCGGCGTTGATCCGCTCCTGGATGTCCTCGAGCTTCTTCTCGATCCCGGCGGTGGCGTCGTGGCTGCGCCGCTCGAAGTCGGCCTCGATCTCCTTCATCCGCTTCTCGAAATCGGTGCGGGCGGAAGCGCCGGCGGCGTCGCTCTCCTTCTTCGCCGACTCCCGCGCCTCCGCCACCTTCGCCTCGACCTCGGCCCGCACCTGCGTCCGCGCCTCGGCGCTCTCCTTGCGGCCCTGCTCGCGGGCCTCGGTCACCCGCTTCTCCATCTCCTCGCGCATGCGGCCCGCGGCGGCCTCGCTCTCCTTCTGCGCCTCCTCGCGGGCGGTGGCCACCCGCCGTTCGATCTCCTGCTTCATCCGCTCGGCCGACTCCGCCGACTTCCGCTCGAACTCGGCCTTCGCCGCGTCGAGCTTCCGCTCCGCCTCGGCCTTCATCTCGGCCTCCATCTGCCGCGCCTTCTCCTCCATCGTCGTCTTCGCCTTCTCGAGCTCCTGCTTGGCGCGGCCGGCGGCCTCCTCGAGCTTCTCGGCGATCTTCCGCCTGCCCGGCAGGATGAAGTGGTGGCCGCCGCCGTCGCTGGCAAACCGGAAGGGGCTCCGCGGCGCGGCCGTCGAGTCGCCGGGCGCCGGCGCGGGGGCTGCCTGCGCCGGGGCGTCGGCCGTGGCGGCGTCACCGGCGTCATCCGATTCCTCCGGGGCCGGCCCGCCGATCTGCAGCCGCGGCCGGCGCGATGCCTCCGGCACGACGAGCCCCTCGAACGCCCAGCGCGACGGCATCACCGCGGCGAGCGGCCGGGTGAACACGGGCAGGTCGGCGAGCGGCACGAGGATGCCGCCGAGCACGATCATCGGCAGCAGGAGCACCGGCAGGATCCCGGAGGCCGCCTCGGTGGTCTTGAACGTCGCCGAGATGAGGAGCCCCAGGCCGCCCCCCGCCAGCGCCGCGGCATACACCACGGCGAACACCTCGAGCCATGAGCTGTCGATGCGGCAGGCCGGCGCGACGATCGCCAGGAGCAGCAGGCTCTGCACGGCGGCGATGCCCAGGAGCACCGTCGTCTTCGCGAGCACGTAGGCTCCGATGGAGAGCCCGACCATGCGCTCGCGGCGGTAGATCGGCCACTCGGTGACGATCTCGCGGGCCGTGCTCGAGCAGCCGAACCAGATCGCCGCCAGCGCCGTGACGAACAGGGTGGTCGCCATGTTGACCCCGATCTTCGGCCAGAGCTCGGGCGTGGGCTCGCTCCGCACCACCTTGGCGAAGACGGCGGCGATGAGCAGGCCGACCACCGGCGCCTGCGCGAAGAGCACCGCCGTGCCCCAGCCGTCGGCGACCTTCACCGCCAGCGCGCGGCGCACGAGCGTGAGCCACTGCGTGAACGGGGCGGCGGTGCGGGGCCGGCTGCGGCGCCGCGCGGGCAGCGACGCCGCGGCGGTCGTGCGGCGGCGGTCGACCCAGATCGACTTCGCCACCGAGTGCTCCCAGCTGCGCACCCACTCGGCGACGGGACGCGTGGCGAGCCCGCGGAGGAGCCCGTCCACGCTCGTCGGCACGGCCGCGCCCGAGGATCGCGGCTCGAAGAACGTGATCGCATCGGGATAGGCCCGGCCGAACCAGGCCAGCCGCCCCGTCTGGTTCGTCGATTCGTCGCGGGCGATCACCGCCACGGCGTCGAACTTCTCGAAGGCCTCGAGGCTCGGCTGGTGAATGGTGACGAGGATCGTCTTGCCGGCGTCGGCGAGCTTCCGCAGCAGTTCGATGACCGACAGGGCGTCGACGCTCGAGAGGCCCGACGTCGGCTCGTCGAGGACGAGGATCGGCGGGTCGGTGAGCAGCTCCATCGCGAGGTTCACCCGCTTCCGCTGCCCGCCGCTCACGCCCCGCTTCCGCTGGTCGCCCACCCGGGTGTGCTCCGTGCCGTCGAGGCCGAGCTCGTGGATCACCGCGGCGATCCGGGTCTCGATCTCGGCGTCGGTGGTATCGCGCGGGAGACGGAGGCGGGCGGCGTACCAGAGGGCCTGATGGACGGTGAGATCGGCGTGGAGGATGTCGTCCTGCGGCACGTAGCCGATCCGCCCGCGAAACAGGTCGTAGTGGTCGTGGAGATCGAGCCCGCCGACGATCAGGCGGCCCGCGGACGGGATCGTCTGGCCGTTGAGCACCGAGAGCAGCGTGCTCTTGCCGGCGCCGCTCGGGCCCATGATCGCCACCATCTCGCCCGGCTGCACGACGAGCGACACGCCCTCGAGCAGCCGCTTCCCCGCGGCCTCCACGGCCACGCCGTCGGCCTCCATGACGTCGCGATCCGGGCCTTCGAGCGGCTCGAGCGATCGGGCGTCGGGAGCGAGGCGGAACCGCCGGTCGGCGATCTGCACGACCATGCCGGGCGAGAGCTCGACGGGCCGCTCGATCCGCCGGCCATCGACGAACGTGCCGTCGGTGCTGCCGAGGTCGCGGACGATCACGCGGCCACGGTCGACGCTCACCGAGGCGTGCAGGGCCGACGCGAGGGGGCGGGCGAGCGACACGTCGGCGGCGGCGCCGCGGCCGAACGTCACGAGCGCGGCGTCGTCGAGCGCGATCGCGTTCTCCGCCGGTTCGCGGGCCGCCGTCCGTTCGAGCACGTCCTCGAGCGCGTTCTCCGGCAGCACGGCGTCGCCGAGCGTGATCGTGTCGTGGAGGCCGATCCGGTCGCGTTCGACCCGCCGCGGCGGCGCTCCCACGAACGTGCCGTTGCGGCTGCCGAGGTCCTCGAGCCAGAGGTCGGCGCCGTCCACGACCACCCGCGCGTGCCGCGCCGAGACGCTCGGCGCCCTCACGACCACGTCGTTGCCGGGATCGCGGCCGAGGAGGACGACGCGGCGGGCGGGCTGTGGGGAGGGCTGACCGCTCGGATCCATGGAGCATCCAGTGACGGGCGACGGGCGGCCAGCGCCCTGCCCGCAAGGCTAGCCCGCCCCTGCGTGGCCTGCAAAAAAACGGCCCGTCGCCCCGGTTTCGGGCGGGCCGCCCCCCGCGGCACCGGCGCCGGGCCGGCACCGTTATGATGCCGCGGCGGTCCCCCGGCAGCGTGGAGGTGTCCGATGACGTCGCGACGAGAGCCGGATCCCCCGGCCGCCGATCCGCCGCCGGACGGCGCCGACGGCCGCTGCACCCGCCGCGACTGGCTCGGCCGCGCCGCCGTCGCCGCCGCGGGAGCCGGCGCGATTGCCCCCGCGGCAGCGGGCCGCCCGGCCGCCGCCGCGCCCCCGGCGCCGCCGGCAGCGTCGCCGGCCGCCCCAGGCGCGTCGCGGCTCATCGCCGAGGAAAACGCGAAGGCCGGCGCCCGCGACTGGCAGCTCACGCGGGTGCGGGTCGACGGCACGCCGGGCTGGCGGTCGACGGCCATCGAGGGCTACTGCTCGCGGCAGAGCGTCGCCGCCGGCGACGTGCTCGACATCTTCGTCTCCACCGACCCGCCCGTGCCGTTCACGATCGAGATCTTCCGCACCGGCTTCTACGGCGGCCGCGGCGCCAGGCTCATGACCACGCTCGGCCCCTTCCAGGGCCGGACGCAGGAGACGCCCCGGCCGGCCGCGAAGAACCTGCACGAGTGCCGCTGGGAGAAGTCTGTGAGCCTGACGATCCCGGCCGACTGGCCGAGCGGCGTCTACCTCGGCCGCCTCGGCTGGACGACGGCCGACCCCGCCGACAACTATTGGCAGAGCTACGTCGTGTTCATCGTCCGCGACGACCGGCCGGCCGACATCCTCGTGCAGTGCTCCGACAACACCTGGCAGGCCTACAACCGCTGGCCGGGCGACTTCTCCGTCTACACGCATCCCCGGGGCGGGCAGGGGCCGTGGGCCGACGTGAGCTTCGACCGCCCCTACGCGAAGTACGCGCAGATCTTCGACCACCCGCTCTCCGTCGGCTCGGGCGAGTGGCTCTGCTTCGAGTTCCCCATGGCCTACTGGCTCGAACGGCAGGGCTACGACGTCACCTACTGCTCCAACAGCGACATGCTCACGCCCGAGCGGGCCCGGAAGTGCAAGGCGTTCTTGAGCGTCGGCCACGACGAATACTGGGACATACGGCAATACCGCTCGGCCGAGGCGCTCCGCGACGCCGGTGTGAGCCTGCTCTTCTTCTCGGGCAACTCCGTCTGCTGGGTGTCGCCGCTGCGGGCCGGGTTCGACGGCCGCCCCGACCGCATCTTCTTCCGCGGCGGCCCCTACGGCGGCGAGCATGCGCATGCCGTGCTGCGGGAGCGGGAGCACGGCCCCTTTCCGCACCGTGGGCCCGACGAGGGCTATCTGATGGGGGCCCGCAACTGCGAGCCGGTGAACGGCGGCGGCGACTGGATCTGCGCGGCGCCCGACCACTGGCTCTTCACGGGCACGGGGATGCGGAAAGGGGATCGCATCCCGGGGCTCGTGGGCTGGGAATACCACGGCGATCCTCCGGCCGACATTCCGGGCCTCGAGGTGGTGGCGGAGGGCACGGCCTGGGTCGGGGGCACGCGGCCGCAGCGCTGGACCGCGACGATCTATCCCGGGCCGAAGGGAAACTTCGTCTTCAACGCGGCCACGATCTTCTGGTGCCAGGGGCTCTCGAGCCCGCCGGGCCACATGCTTCCCTGGTCGCATTCGAGCCGCCCGCACGGCCCCGACGAGCGGGTCGAGCGGATGACGGCGAACCTGCTCGACCGGGCGATCGCGGCCCGGAGCGGACACGCGAGCCCCCGATGACGCCGTCGCGCACCGCATCCGTCGTTCGCATCGTCCCCCTGTTGGCCGCGCTCGCGACCTGCGCCAGCCCCGTCGGCGGAGGCGCGACCGCGCGGGCCGCGACCTTCCGCTTCGGCGACCTCGCGATCACCGTGCCCGACGGCTTCGCGGTCGAGCGGGCCGCCGCGCCGCCGCTCGTGGAGCGGCCCGTGTCGCTGGCCTTCGACGACGAGGGGGCGGTCTACGTGGCGGAGTCGAGCGGCTCGAACGCCAAGCTCGTCGAGCAACAGGCCGACCCGCGGCACCGCGTGCTCCGGCTCGTCGACACCGACGGCGACGGCGTCTTCGACCGCCGCACGGTCTTCGCCACCGGCCTCGAGATGCTCCAGGGCACCCTCTGGCACCGCGGCTCGCTCTACGTCGCCTCCGGGCCGCGGATCCTCCGGCTCACCGACACCGACGGCGACGGCACGGCCGACGAGCGGAGCGTGTGGTTCGACGGCGGCACGCTGACCGGCTGCGGCAACGACATGCACGGCCCCGCGCTCGGCCGCGACGGCTGGTTCTACTGGTGCAAGGGGGCGTTCGCCGAGCAGACGCACGACCTCCCCGGACGCCCCGGCTGGAAGACGCGGGCCGCGCACGTCTTCCGCGCCCGCCCCGACCGGCCGGTCCGCGCGGTCGAGCCGGTGATGACCGGCGGCATGGACAACCCCGTCGACGTCGCCTTCTCCGCCGCCGGCGAGCGGTTCGTCTCGGCGACGTTCCTCGAGCATCCGGCCGGCGGAAAGCGCGACGGCGTCATCCACGCCCTCTACGGCGGCGTCTACGGCAAGGAGCACGGCGTGCTCGACGGCCATCCGCACACGGGCGACCTCCTGCCGCCGCTCGTGCAGCTCGGCCCCGCCGCGGCCTGCGGCCTCCACGTGCACTCCGGCTTCGGCCTCGGCCCCGCCTTCGTCGACACGCTCCTCGTCTGCAGCTTCAATCTGCGCACGGTGACGCGCCACACCCTCGTGCCGGCCGGCGGCACGTTCACCACCGTCGACGCGCCGTTCCTCACCGCCGACTCGGCCGACTTCCATCCCACCGACGTCGTCGAGGACGCCGACGGCTCGGTGCTCGTGGTCGACACCGGGGGCTGGTACAAGCTCTGCTGCCCGACGTCGCAGCTTGAAAAACCGGCGGTGCTCGGCGGCATCTACCGCGTCCGCCGCGCGGCCGCACCGGCCGTCGCCGATCCGCGCGGCCGGGAGATCGACTGGGAAGCCCTCGACGACGACGGGTTCGTCGCGTTGCTCGCCGACGCCCGGCCGGCCGTCGCCGAACGGGCGATCGACCTCGTCGGCCGCCGCGGCGCGGCCGCCGTGGAGCCGCTCGCGCGGCTGCTCGCCGACGCACCGCTCGACGGCGCTCGGCAACGCGGCGTGTGGGCCGCGACGCGGATCGACATTCCCGCCGTGCGGCCGCTGCTCGTGACCGCCCTCGCCGACCGCGCCCCGGCCGTGCGGCAGGCGGCCGCCCACGCCACGGGCCTGCTCCGGGAGCGGTCGGCGGTGCCGCCGCTCGCGGCGCTGCTCGCCGACGCCGACGCCGGCACCGCCCGCGCGGCGGCCGAGGCGCTCGGCCGGATCGGCGGCAGCACGGCGGCCGAGGCCCTGCTCGCCGCGCGACCGCCGACGGGCGACCGTGCCACCGAGCATTCACGCACCCACGCGCTCATCGAGTGCGGCTGGCCAGCGCCGCTGCTCCCGGCCCTCCGCGACCCCGACCCGGGGCTACGGCGGATGGCCCTCGTCGCGCTCGCGGAAATGGCCGTGAACGCCACGCCCGTCGCGCCCCCGGGCGACGCTCCCCTGCCCGCCGCCGCCGACAGCGCCGCCGCTGACAGCGCCGCCACCGACACCGCGGCCGCCGACGCCGCGATCAAGCGAGCCGCGATCGACAGGGCCGCGGTCGATCCAAACGTGATCGCCGCGGCGGTGATCGCCGCCTGCCGCGACGATGATGCCGACCTCCGCGACGCCGGCTGGTGGCTCGCCTCGCGGCAGCCCGAGACCGCGACGGCCCTCGCCCCGGAGATCGCGCCCGTGCTCGAACGGGCCGCGCGGGCGCCGGCCGAGGCGCCGCGGATCGTCGGCCGCTGTGCGCGGCTCGTGGCGAATCCGGCGGTCGCGGCGGCGGTCGCCGCGGTCTGCCGCGACGGTTCGGCCGACGCGGCGCGGGTCGCCCGTGAGGTGATGCGGACGGCGCGGCCGGCCGCGACACCCGACGCCTGGATCGACGCCCTCGTCGCGCGGATCGGCCCGACCGACGTGGCCGCGGGCGGCATCGGCGCCACCGCCGCCGGCGCGGCCGAAATGGCCGACATGGCCGCCACCGCCGACGCGGTCGACACGCTCGCCCGGCTCGCCGTGTCGCCGGCGCAACGGGCGCGGGTGCGTCCCGCCGCGGTCGCGCTCGCCGCCGCTCCGGCGACGCCGCCGAAGCTCCGCGTGCTCGCGGCCGACGCCGCCGGCCCGGCGGCGGGCCTGCCGGAGGAGGTGATCGACCGGCTCGTGGCGCTGATCCTCTCCGCCGACGCACCGGCCGACCCGCCCGATGCGGTGCCGGCCCCTTCCCCGCTCGACCGGTCGGCGGCCGTCGCGGCGGTCGCGGCCGCCCGTCCGCCCGTGGCCGTCCTGCTCCGGCTCGCGCCCGCGCTCGCCCGACTTCCCGCCAACGACGTCGCCACGCTCCTGCCGCCCGTCACCGCCGCCGGCGGCGACACGGCCGCGGCCGCCGTCGCGGCGCTCGCCGACCATCCCGATCCGGCGGCGCTCCCTCGCGACGCGGTCGCGGCCCTGGCGGCGGCGCTGCCCGATGGGCGGCGCGACGCGGCCGCGCGGCTGCTCGCGGGCGTGGACGCCGCCCGCGCGACCGCGCGCGAGGCGTTCGAACGGCTCGCCGCCACGCTGCCGCCCGGCGACGCGGCCCGCGGCCACGCCGTCTTCGCGTCGAGCCGGGCCGCCTGCACCGCCTGCCACGCGATGGCCTACGTCGGCGGGAAGGTCGGCCCCGACCTCTCACGGATCGGCGCGGTGCGCACGCCGCGCGACCTGCTCGAGGCGATCGTGCTGCCGAGCGCGAGCTTCGTGCGCAGCTACGAGCCCGTCACCGTGCTCACCGTCGACGGCCGCGGCTACCAGGGCGTCGTCCGCGAGGACACCGCGGCCGGGATCGTGCTGCAGTCGACCGCCACCACTGTCGAACGGATCCCGCGCGACCGGATCGAATCGGTCGAGCCGGGCACGGTGTCCCTCATGCCCAAGGGCTACGACACGCTGCTCTCGCCGCAGGAGCTCGCCGACCTCGTCGCCTTCCTCGCCCGCGCGAAGTGAGCCCGTTCACCCCCGCCGTCCGATTTTCCCCAGGAGCCCCCATGCCCACGCTGCTCGACCGCTTCCTCGCCTACGTGCGCATCGACACGCAGGCCGACGAGCGCTCCGCCACGAGCCCAAGCACGGCCAAGCAGCTCGACCTCTGCCGGCTGCTCGAGCGCGAGTGCCGCGACCTCGGTCTCGCCGACGTCGCGCTCTCGCCGCACGGCGTCGTCATGGCCACCGTGCCCGCCCACGCGGCGCCGCAGGCCCCCGCGATCGCCTGGGTGGCCCATGTCGACACCTCCCCCGAGACGAGCGGCACCGCCGTGAAGCCGGTCGTGCACCGCGACTACCGCGGCGGCGACATCGCGCTGCCGCCCGATCCCGCCCGGGTGATCCGCGTCGCCGACAACCCCGAGCTGGCCGGACTCGTCGGCGGCACGATCATCACCGCCGACGGCACGACGCTGCTCGGCGCCGACGACAAGGCGGGGGTGGCGGTGATCATGACGGCCGCCGCCCGGCTCGTGGACCGCCGCGAGGTGGCCCACGGCCCGATCCGGCTCGTCTTCACCTGCGACGAGGAGATCGGCCGCGGTACGCGGCACCTCGACGTGGCGCGGATCGGCGCCGTCTGCGGCTACACCCTCGACGGCTCCGGCCGGGGC
>Ga0209189_1000486_pt1 | contig 33350 bp, 29 predicted proteins | sample C_130820_EF_Meta_FD_187308 | JGI IMG/M metagenome (GOLD analysis project Ga0209189, IMG submission 187308) | Freshwater microbial communities from Lake Croche, Canada to study carbon cycling - C_130820_EF_MetaG (SPAdes) (version 3) | ecosystem: Environmental > Aquatic > Freshwater > Lake... | reverse complement strand
AACCAAACAACACCAGACCTTGAAGTTGAAAGCCAGGCCCCACAGCTATGGCAGGAATGAAAGCACCGATCAGCAGCGCATAAACAGGCAGGCGGGCCGAACACGTCATCAGGGGCGCGATCATGACAGTGACCCAGCGGTCGCGCCGGTCGGCAATGCTGCGGGTGGCCATAATGCCCGGTATGGCGCAGGCAAAACTGGACAACAAGGGAATAAAAGAGCGTCCGGACAATCCAATGCTGCCCATCATGCGGTCAAGCAGCAAGGCAGCACGAGGCAAATAGCCTGACTCTTCCAAGACCAAAATGAAGAAAAAGAGAATCAAAATTTGCGGCAAAAACACCAAAACACTGCCAACACCCGCCAGGACTCCGTCAATCAACAAACTTTGAAGCAGGCCGGCAGGCAGGGACTGTGCCAACAGCTCGGACAACCAAGCCACAGCGGCCTTCACCGCATCCATAGGGGCTTGCGCGCCTGCAAACACCGCTTGAAAAATCAAGAAAAGACAGCTCACCAAAATCAAACTGCCCCAGACCGGGTGCAATAAAACGGCATCGAATTTCAGGGACCAGTCATCGACCGGTTCGTCTTGCTCCAATCCCGCAGCCAGCATCCAGTGCTGCGATTGCATATCGTCACTCTCGGGCTCAACGGGGGCGGTCTGGGCGACCCAAACCAGCGGATCATCCAACACGGCGCGCAGGGGGTCAGCACCTTGAGCATTCACCGCCACGGTAGCCACCAAGGGCAATCCCAAAACCTGCTCCAAGCGCTTGACGTCTATTTGCAAACCGTTTGCTCGGGCACTGTCGACGCGATTGAGCACCACCACGAGAGGCAAACCCAAACCCCGCAACGACGACAACAGTCGCAAGCTGCGGCGCAGTCGGGTGGCATCCAGAACGGCCACAACCAAATCCGGCGCAGGCTCTTGCAAGCTCTCCCCTCGAACCACTTGACAGGCGACGGCTTCGTCTGCGGCACCGGGGTTCAAACTGTAGGTTCCTGGCAAGTCCAGCAGCGTGATGCTTTTGCCTTGTGCGGTTTTCATGAGGCCGCTCTTGAGCTCTACCGTAACGCCCGCGTAGTTGGCCACTTTCTGTTGACTGCCGGTCAACCGATTAAAAAGCGAAGATTTGCCGCAGTTCGGATTGCCCACCAAGGCCACCCGGCGTTGCCCCAAACGTGTCAAGTGAATGACTTGGGTGCTCATGCCACCAGCTCGATGCAGGCGGCTTCACTGTCGCGCAACGCAAAAGTCGCATTGCCGACCTGCACCACCAAGGCCCCGCCCTTCCACCATGAGCGTCGCAACACGCAGACACGTTCATTGGGCACAAAGCCCAGGTCAGCCAGCCGTTGGAGCCGTTCATCCAAGCCTTCAGATGCAGGCGCGCCATCCGTCCTCAAACTGCGTATGCGCCGCCAAACCTTCGGTTTTGATTCATTCAAGGTGGGGGATGACACAAGCTCTCCAAATGCGAATGGTTCTCATTATAGAACATGCGCACCCACTCAACCCGTACCTGATAATTGACCTTTACGTCAACGACAACCCGAGGAGAGAGACATGGAGATTCAAGGGAAGGTGTTCATCGTGACTGGTGGCGCTTCGGGCCTGGGTGAAGGCACGGCACGCATGTTGGCAGCTCACGGCGGCCATGTGGTGATCGCTGACATGCAAGTCGACAAAGGCCAAGCCATCGCCAAAGAGCTGGGTGGCGCTTTTGTGGCCTGCGATGTCAGTCAAGAGGCTGACGGCCAAGCCGTGGTCGCCCAAGCCGTCTCCATGGGCAAACTCATGGGCTTGGTCAACTGCGCTGGCATTGCCCCCGCCGAAAAAACGGTAGGTAAGAACGGCGCGCACAACCTGGGCGTTTTCACCCAAACCATCCTGGTCAATCTGGTCGGCAGCTTCAACATGATCCGACTGGCAGCCGACGCGATGTGCCAAAACGAACCCGAAGCCACTGGCGAGCGTGGGGTGCTGATCAGCACCGCCAGCGTAGCGGCTTATGACGGCCAAATGGGTCAAGCGGCTTATGCCGCATCCAAAGGCGGCGTGGTCGGTATGACCCTGCCGATTGCACGCGATCTCGCGCGCAACGGGATCCGCAACATGACCATCGCACCGGGCATTTTTGGCACCCCTATGGTCTTTGGCATGCCGCAAGCGGTGCAAAACGCCCTGGGTGCCAGCGTGCCCTTTCCCAGCCGTTTGGGCACACCGCAGGATTACGCCAAACTGGCCAAGCACATCTTTGAAAATGACATGCTCAACGGCGAAGTCATACGCCTGGATGGCGCGATCCGACTGGCCCCAAAATGAGCAGGCATTGACCGCTGGCATGATGCGAATCGTGAACCTCCGGAGCCATTTGGGCGTTTGGGGCCGGATAGGCCTGTCAGGCCTGACCCTGCTCACTGCTTGTGCTCCGGTGGTGCCAACGCGCTTGCCGGTTCAACCCGAATTGGCCAGCGAAATGACCGTCAAACCAGGCTGGGCCTATGCCCGCCAAGCGGTCGCTGCGGCCAACCCTTTGGCCACCCACGCTGGGCACCAGATTTTGCGTGCGGGCGGATCGGCCGTCGACGCCGCCATTGCGGTTCAGATGGTCCTGGGGCTGGTCGAGCCTCAATCGAGTGGCATCGGAGGCGGTGCCTTTTTGATGTACTTTGACGGTCAGAAAGTCACCGCGCACGACGGGCGCGAAACCGCCCCCGCAAGCGCCAAACCGTCGCTGTTTTTAAAGGCCAACGGTCAACCCTTGGCTTACGAGGATGCCATGCTCAGTGGACGATCGGTCGGCGTACCGGGGGCAGTGCGCATGCTCGAATCTGCTCACAGACAACACGGCGTTTTGCCATGGGCCATGCTTTTTGAACAGGCCATTGCGTTGGCCGAGCAAGGGTTTCAAGTCAGCCCGCGACTGCACAGCTTGCTGCAAGCCGACCCGCATTTGAGAACAGACCCGCTGGCCTTGCGCTTTTTCTATGATGCGCAAGGACAAGCTTGGCCTGCTGGCCACGTCTTACGCAACCCGGAATATGCGCATGTCCTCAGGCGGATCGCGACGCAAGGCAGCCGCGCCCTGCTTGAAGGACCGGTGGCGCAAGCCATCGTTGCGCGCACCGCATTGCCGCCCAACCCGGGTAGCCTGAGCTTGCAAGATCTGAGCAGTTACCAAAGCCGGGACCGGCAAGCTTTGTGCTTTGACCACACGGCCCTGGCGCGAACCTACCAACTGTGCGGCTTTCCGCCGCCCTCGTCCGGTCATATTGCGATTGGGCAGATTCTGGGCTTGCTGGGCCACACCACCGCGCAAGCCAGTGAATACGCCAATGGTTTGCCCTCCTCCGACTATGTGCACCGTTACACACAAGCTTCCCAATTGGCCTTTGCGGATCGGGCGCAGTTTGTAGCCGATCCTGACTTTGTACAGGCACCCGACGGTGACTGGCGCAGCCTGCTGGCACCTGGCTATTTAAGCGAGCGCAGTCAACTGATCGGAATTCAATCCATGCGCAAGGCGCAAGCCGGGCGGCCGGGAGGCGTCAAGTCGTCCTTCGCACCGATGCCGACACAACCCGAACAAGGCACCAGCCACATCAGCGTGGCGGATGCCCAAGGCCGCGTTGTGGCCATGACGACCACCATTGAAGCCGCCTTTGGCTCACGCCGCATGGTCACCACCGACGCCTCGCGCCCCGGCGGGTTTTTACTGAACAACCAATTAACCGACTTCAGCTTTATGCCAGCCGATGCGCAAGGTCAACCGATAGCCAACCGCGTCGAGCCTGGCAAACGGCCCCGTTCCGCCATGTCACCCACGCTGGTCTTTGACAAAACCACTGGCCAAGTGCTGATGACGGGAGGCAGTCCCGGCGGTGCGCTCATTATTCATTTCACGGCCAAGTTATTGGTGGGCACTTTGCATTGGCAACTCAACACACAAGAAGCCATCAATTTGCCCAACTTTGGCACCTTGAATGGTCCTACCTTGATGGAAACCAAGCGTTTTCCAGCGCGCACTTTGCAAACCCTGAAAGCACGCGGACACGACGTGATGGAAATTGATATGACGAGTGGTTTGCAGGCGATTGAAAAAACACCGCAAGGCTGGTTTGGCGGCGCAGACCCGCGCCGCGAAGGCATTGTGCTCGGCGATTAAGGCAGCAAGCGATCGCGGTGAGAAATCTCAACCACCACCGCCCGTGCCGCCAAGGCATCGACCCACAACTGAGCCTGCAGCCTGTTGGCTTCATCGAGATTGGCATCCCATTCGTCCAGCAAATACACGGCGCATTGGGTCCGCTGCACAATCTCTTGCAATGACAGCATTTGCCGCTCTCCCGCCGAAAAGCCCGTGGTGTCAGCCCCATCCCCTGGCGCATCGTTTTGAACCGCCAGGTCTTGGCCCGAAAAATGGAACATCAACCGGTCACTGGTCGGCCAAAAAAAAGAGCGGGCGCCCAATGTCTGCTTGAGCGCTGCGAGCAAGGTCGATTTACCGGCACCATTGGATCCACGCACTGTGACACGGCCCTTGACCATGCCAGACAGATGATCCGCCAATTCAGGTACTGACTGAAACAACAACCGGCGGCCATCCTGATGCAGCTGCAAGAGTGAAGGATTGATGCGCGACTCGAACGAAGGGTCGGCTTGAGGCTGCATCGCATTGCAGGCGCCACCCATGCGAGTCCAGATGGCGAGCAAATCATTCCATCCAGCCGCCAAGCTGTGCACATCGCAGGACAACTCGATCTGACGCGGCAAAGTGGCCGCCAAAGCAATCAGCAAAGCGGTGTCTTGCGCGCCCTGAGACACCACCAAGGCCAAATAGCCAAACACCACCGTCAAGGCGATGATGCCGCCCAAGGCAGCCAAGCCCTCTCGCGCCAGGATGCTGCTGATTGTGGCGCTTAAAGCCTCCCGTAACCGGCGCTTGAAACCTGCATGCCACAAACTGAAGTTGTATCGATTGCCACTGAACACATGGTCCCAAGCCATGTAAGTGTGCGCCGTCATGCGGTTGGTCGTGCTTTGCTGGCGCAAATAGACCTCGGCCACTGGTTTGCGAAATTGCCATTGCAAGAGCATCAAAAGGGCAAACACCCCGCCATACACCGCAGGCAAACCGGCATCCACAGCAAAACCCAAAACTGCCGCATTGAATACCAGCCCAAACAGCAGCTTCAAGTCGGCTTCTAATGCGTAAATCAATTCAAAAAAGATGTGAAAACTCTCGTTGGTCAGAAATGGCTCTACCTCTTCGCGGCGAACTTTATCTTTTAAAAGTGCGGTTTGCGCGCGATTTTCACGGGTAAATTGCAGGATATAGCGTCCGAAAGCGCCAAAACCAGTACGCTCTGCGAAGACCCAACTGCAAGCGCCGACGCCGTAGGCTGCAGACTGGGTCAAAACAATCCAAAGAAAATCAGAGACCACAAACGCAGCTTTTGCCAAGTCATGTCCCGCCTGAATGATCAGCGCCGTTGTCGCAGCCGACAAGGCCGCCTCAAGCACCAGCAAGGCCAACATGCCTCCAAAAGGGGGGCACAACAGTAAACGGACAAATACCATTTGTGGGGGACTGCGAAATTTAATTTTGAAAAAAAGATATCTTATTTTTAATTTTAAATATAAATAAATAACAAATTCTCACAAAAATAGAGTACCCGGCAACATTTTGAATCTCGTCTGCGTTACAGTGAAACCTGACATTCATTGGAACATGCTTCCAAGAGTCGAAAGGCACGAATCGACTTGGCAACAAAACGGTTTTGCATCCCACCCACTGTTAACTTCAGGAGACCTCAAATGAAAAAAAAGAAAAGCAAAAAACCTGCAAAGAAATAATTCTTTGATGAAAAAAAACCCGTCAGCGCCAACCTGACGGGTTTTTTTATGGGGCTACGCGCAGTGCCGTGCGCTCAATAAGCCTGTCCCAACTGGCTCAGGATGTGGGGATTTTCAAGGGTGCTGGTGTCTTGGGTGATCTCTTCGCCCTTGGCCAGCGAGCGCAGCAAGCGGCGCATGATTTTGCCCGAGCGGGTCTTGGGCAGGTTCTCGCCAAAACGAATGTCTTTGGGCTTGGCAATCGGGCCAATCTCTTTGGCGATGTGGTCACGCAGTTGCTTGGCAATCGCCTTGCCTTCTTCGGTATTGGGCAAAGAACGCTTGAGCACCACAAAAGCGCAAATGGCTTCGCCGGTGGTGTCGTCGGGACGGCCCACCACCGCGGCTTCGGCCACCAGCTCGGTGCAGCTGACCAGGGCCGACTCGATTTCCATGGTGCCCATGCGGTGGCCAGACACGTTGAGCACGTCGTCGATGCGGCCGGTGATGGTGAAATAACCGGTCTTCTCGTCGCGGATCGCGCCGTCGCCAGCCAGGTAGTACTTGCCCTTGAAATCGTCGGGGTAGTAGCTTTTCTTAAAGCGCTCGGGGTCACCCCAGATGGTGCGGATCATGGAAGGCCATGGGCGCTTGACCACCAAAATACCGCCCTGTCCATTGGGCATGTCTTTGCCGGTCTCGTCCACGATGGCCGCCTCAATGCCTGGGAAAGGCAGCGTGCAAGAGCCGGGCACCATGGGGGTGGCGCCAGGCAAGGGCGTGATCATGTGACCACCGGTTTCGGTTTGCCAGAAAGTGTCGACGATGGGGCAATTGCCGCCGCCCACATGCTGGTGGTACCACTCCCAAGCGGCCGGGTTGATCGGCTCGCCCACCGAGCCCAGTAAGCGCAGGCTACTCAAGTCATAACTCTTGGGGTGCACGGCATCATTAGCTTCCGCAGCCTTGATGAGCGAGCGGATGGCGGTGGGCGCGGTGTAAAAGATCGAGACCTTATGGTCCTGGATCATTTTCCAGAAGCGGCCAGCATCAGGGTAAGTGGGCACGCCCTCGAAGACGATCTCGGTGCCGCCCAGGGCCAAGGGGCCATAAGTGATGTACGTGTGGCCAGTGACCCAGCCGATGTCGGCAGTGCACCAGAAAACGTCGTCTTGTTTTAAGTCGAAGGTCCATTGGGTGGTCAGCGCTGCGTGCAACAAATAGCCGCCCGTGCTGTGTTGCACGCCTTTGGGCTTGCCGGTGGAGCCGGAGGTGTAAAGCAAGAACAGCGGGTGCTCGGCACCCACCCACTCGGGCTCGCAAGTGGTGGCTTGCTGGTCAGCCAGCTCGGCCATCCACTGGTCACGGCCAGCGGTCATGGCGATGTCAGCGCCCGAGCGCTTGACGACCAGCACGTTTTTGATGGAACCGCAGCCACCCAGGTTGATGGCTTCGTCCACGATGGATTTGAGAGGCAAAAGCTTGCCGCCTCGTACCTGGTTGTCGGCGGTGATGACGGCCACAGCGCCCGTATCTTCGATGCGGTCACGCAGCGATTGGGCGGAAAAGCCCCCGAACACCACCGAGTGGGTGGCGCCAATGCGGGCACAGGCTTGCATGGCGGCCACGCCGTCAATGGACATGGAGATGTAGATGACCACGCGGTCACCTTTTTGAATGCCCAAGCTCTTGAGTGCATTGGCATATTGGCAAGTCTTGGCCAGCAACTGGCTGTAGGTGATCTGGCTCACTTCGCCGCCATCGGCTTCAAAAACGATAGCGGTCTTATCGCCCAAACCTTTTTCGACGTTGCGGTCCAGGCAGTTGTAAGAGGCGTTCAGGGTGCCATCTTCAAACCACTTGAAGAAAGGTGCATTGGATTCGTCCAATACCTGGGTGAAAGGAGTTTTCCAAGTAATGAACTCTTTGGCCAGACGGGCCCAGAAGCTTGGGTAATCGGTTTGGGCTTCTTGACACAACGCGTCGTAAGCGGCCATGCCTGAGACATGGGCACTGCGCACAAAGGCAGGACTGGGGTTGTATGTGGCACTCATTGAATGTGTCTCCTGAATAAGCTGAAACTGAAATGGGTTTAATGTCAGGCTTGGCTCTTACAAAGCACTGACTGACTTCATTCTTTCAATCGAGCAAGCTGACAAGCCTCTAAAATCGGGACAGTTTGTTGTCATCGGCCTGATCCTTTAAAAAGCCTATCCATGCCCACTTTGCCCCAGCCCAAAGGAAAGCCAAGCGCCCTGCGCCCCCTGCCCCAACTGATTTTTGCCAGTCGCTGGTTGCAACTGCCCCTTTACTTGGGACTCATTGCCGCTCAAGCAGTTTATGTGTATCACTTCTGGGTGGAATTGGTGCATTTGTTGGAAGCGGCGTTTGGCAACCCCAACGCATTGCAGGCCCTGATCCTTGGCATTGGTTACAAAACGGACAATAACATCACCCAGCTCAATGAAACCATCATCATGCTGGTGGTGTTGGCCCTGATTGACGTGGTCATGATCTCCAACCTGCTCATCATGGTCATTGTGGGCGGTTACGAGACCTTTGTTTCGCGCATGAATCTGGAACATCACCCTGACCAACCCGAATGGCTGGACCATGTGAATGCCTCTGTACTCAAAGTCAAGCTGGGTACGGCAATCATTGGCATCAGCTCGATCCATTTGCTCAAGACTTTCATCAATGCGGCCAATTACGATGAAAAAGTACTGATTTGGCAAACTGTCATCCACATTACATTTTTGCTCAGTGCCATGGCCATTGCCTTCACGGACAGGTTAATGTCTCACCATAAACACGCCGACGAGCAATGAATTGCCCTTGTTGAATTCTTTCAAACTCAAACGACCTATGAACACACTCATCCGACAAGAAGACCTGATTGAATCGGTCGCCGCATCGCTGCAATACATCAGCTACTACCACCCGGCGGACTTTATTTCGCATCTGGCCTCAGCCTATGCACGTGAACAAAGCCCTGCAGCCAAAGACGCGATTGCCCAAATTTTGACGAACAGCAAAATGAGCGCCATTGGCCACCGCCCGATCTGTCAGGACACCGGCATCGTGAACGTCTTCCTGAAAGTCGGCATGGATGTTCGGCTCGAAGGCTTCTCAGGCAGCCTCGAAGATGCCATCAACGAAGGTGTGCGACGTGGCTACAACTATGCTGACAACATGCTGCGCGCCTCGGTGGTCGATGACCCCCAGTTCGCTCGAAAAAACACCAAAGACAATACGCCCGCCGTGATCTTCACCCAGATCGTGCCGGGCAACAAACTCGATGTCACCGTGGCAGCCAAAGGCGGTGGCAGCGAAAACAAATCCAAAATGGTCATGCTCAACCCTGGTGACAGCGTGGTCGACTGGGTGCTCAAAACCGTGCCCACCATGGGCGCAGGATGGTGCCCGCCCGGCATGCTCGGCATCGGCATTGGCGGCACCGCAGAAAAAGCCGTGCTCATGGCCAAAGAAAGCCTGATGGACGACTTGGACATGTACCAGTTGCTCGAAAAATCCAGCCAAGGTGCCAGGCTGACACAAGTCGAAGCATTGCGTCTGGAGCTTTACCACAAGGTCAACGCCTTGGGTATTGGCGCACAGGGCTTGGGCGGCTTGACCACCGTGCTCGACGTCAAAATCAAGATGTATGCCACACACGCTGCGAGCAAGCCGGTGGCCATGATCCCGAACTGCGCGGCGACACGCCACGCCCACTTTGTGATGGACGGCTCTGGCCCCGTCTACCTGGATGTGCCGTCTTTGGATTTGTGGCCTGACGTCAACTGGACGCCTGACACCCAAAAAAGCAAGCGCGTCAATCTGAACGGCCTGACCAAAGAAGAAGTGGCGAGCTGGAAACCTGGTCAAACCCTGTTGCTCAACGGCAAGATGCTGACGGGCCGAGACGCGGCCCACAAACGCATTCAAGACATGCTGGCCAAAGGCCAACAGTTACCAGTGGATTTCACCAACCGCGTGATTTACTACGTCGGCCCGGTGGACCCGGTGGGCGACGAGGCCGTGGGACCTGCCGGTCCGACTACCTCCACCCGCATGGACAGCTTTACGGAGATGATGTTGGCGCAAACCGGCCTGATAGCGATGATCGGCAAAGCTGAGCGCGGCCCAACGGCCATTGAAGCCATTCAAAAACACAAGTCGGCCTATCTCATGGCGGTGGGCGGTGCGGCTTACCTGGTCTCCAAGGCCATCAAGCATGCCACGGTGGTGGGTTTTGAAGACCTGGGGATGGAAGCGATTTACGAGTTTGATGTGGTTGACATGCCCGTGACCGTGGCCGTGGATTCTGGTGGCACCAGCGCCCACATCACGGGGCCAGCCGAATGGCAAAAACGAATTGCCACGGGTGAGTTCAAAGGCATTGCGGTCACCTCGGCTTGACACTTCGACTTATCAAAACCGTACATGCGTGACTTGGCCTATCAACCCATTGGCGTGTTTGACAGCGGTATTGGCGGTCTGAGCGTGTTGCAGGCCTTGATGGCTGAACTACCGCATGAGCGCTTCGTCTATGTTGCCGACAGCGGCCACGCGCCCTATGGTGAGCGCGGGGACTCTTTTGTCTCTGAACGCACCCACGCCATTGCCGACTATCTGGTTGCGCATTACCACATCAAAGCCTTGGTGATCGCATGCAACACGGCCACGGCCGCGGCCATTGAAGAAGCGCGTGTTCGGAATCCGCAGATGCCCTTGATTGGCGTGGAGCCGGCCCTCAAACCCGCCGTGGCCATCAGCCACACCGGGCGCATTGGGGTGATGGGCACAAGTGGCACATTGGCCAGCGCCAAGTTCGCCAAATTGCTGGACAGCCTGAAAGGCCAAGCCGAATTTGTGATCCAACCTTGCAAAGGCTTGGCCCACGCCATTGAATGGCGCACCAGCCACTCACCCGCAAACACGACCCAACAGGCCGAAGTTCAGCGACTGTGTGAGACCTACACCCAAGCCATGGGGCCCTTCGGTTTGGGCTCTGGGCAAATAGACAGTTTGGTTTTAGGTTGCACACATTACGTCTTTGCCATAGACGAATTGCGCGCAATTGTGGGTCCAGGTGTTCACTTTCTATCCACTGGCGAGCCCGTAGCCAGGCAAACCCGACGTCTGCTTGAAATGCAAGACCTGCTGGCGACCACAGATCTAACCGATGCTAAGCCCTTGACGCATTTGCTGACCACCGGCGCGTTGATTGATTTGCAAAACGCTGCCCTGCGGTGGTTGGATGTGCCCGCCAGATACTGCAGTCAGGCTGAGGGTTTGGGTTAAGAATGACTTTAAGGCTTGGGGCTTGGCGCCCATAAACGCGCACCCGTCAGCTCCAAATGCGTGAGGTAGACACGCAAATCAAACTCCAGCTGGTGGTAAGCCGGCTCCATGTGCGCACACAGCTGGTAGAAAGCGCGATCGTGGTCACGGATACGCAGGTGCGCCAATTCGTGGACCGAGATCATGCGTAAGAATTCGATTGGCGTGTCTTTGAAAACCGCCGCCAGTTTGATTTCTCTTTTGGATTTGAGCTTACTTCCCTGCACCCTGGAAATGGTCGAATGCAAGCCCAGTGCGTTTTGAATCACATGAATTTTGCTGTCAAAAGCTACTTTGCTGACCGCATCGGCATTGCGCATGAATTCGTTTTTGAGTTCAGTCACATAGTTGTAAAGCGCGCCGTCTGTGCGAATGCCATGCGATTGCGGGTATTTCTTGAGCAACCAGTCAGACAAACGATCTTGCGTGATCAGTGCCTGAACCTGACTTTGTACCGATTCTGGATAACCCTTCAGCAAGGGCAAAGCAGTCCCAGCCACCTGACCCTCAGCGCAGCGGTGACGCGGCCAAAGCTGCTTGGCGTCCACGCTGCATATCGATGGGGATCAAAAGCAACAAACCCAGCGCAAACAACAAGGCGGTCGAACCAATGGCCAAACGCTGATTGCCGTCGGTCAACCAAGTGATCAAGCCATAGCTGAGCGGGCCCACAATACTGGCCAAGCGAATCGCAAAGGTCCACAAGCCAAAATACTGCCCCAAACGATCGGAGGGGGCCAACAAACCCGCCATGGCGCGACCCGCCGACTGACTCGAGCCCATGCAAATACCCGCAATGGCCGCCGCCCACCAAAATTGCCCTTTGGTGGTGGACAAAGCTGCAATCACACAAGTCAATATCCAGCCGAACAAGGTGAGACCCAAAGCCAATTTATGGCCAATACGGTCTTGCAGATAGCCAAAACCAAATGCCCCCGCAAAAGCCGCAATGTTCAGCACAAAAATCAACACCATCGTCTCTTGTTTTTCAAAACCAATCACCTGCTCGGCATAAATAGCCGCCAAGGTGATAGCCACCGCCACCCCACCTTGGTAAGCCACAGAACAGGCCAGCAATTGCGTGAAATCCTTGAACTGACGCGCTTCTTGCAATGTTTGCCAAAGTTGGCGCATCTGTCCAGACAAACCTGCATGGTGCGGCCTGTCTGGTTGCGGTTGAGCATGCTCCTTGAGCAAGGCAAAAGTCACCAAAGCCGCCAATCCATAGAGACTGGCGGTGATCAACATCGTTACCGGCACAAATTGGGCGGCAGGGATATTTTGACTTTGCGCCCACAGGACATACCCCAAACAAATGCCCAAGGCGAGCATGCCACCGATGTAACCCAGAGACCACCCCCAGCCGCTCACGCGCCCCATGGCTTCGGGTTTGGCCAACTCCGGTAAAAAAGACGCCGTGAGGGACTCACCATAAGAGAAAAAGGTATTGGACACCACGATCAAAATCACCGCCAAACCCACTTGACCCGTCCCTGCCCAAGCCAAAGCCGCTGTGCTGATGACGCACAAGACCGTAACCCAAGAGAGCAACTTCTTCTTAGCCGCATACCGGTCTGCCCACGCACCCAAGCCAGGCATGGTCAGCATGACGATGGCATAAGATACGCTCAAGGACGACGTCCAAGCCAGCGTGGCCCACGCTGCACCACCCGCAATACCGCCCACAAAATAAGCAGCAAACACTGCAGTGATGACCACCGTGGTGTAACCAGAATTGGCGAAGTCGTACATGGCCCAGCCAAAAACCTCTCTCTTGCGAACCCCAGGATTCAAGGCATCAGCAGAAAACAAGGCCATGCGGTAAACGCTTTTAGATCAGTGCAAATGGCGCGGGCGGCGACCGCCGTGCCCCTGGGGGCCTGAGCCGCCCATCCCGCCCCGTGGCGGCTTGCCCAGCTCCAAGGAGCTCACCAGGTCTTCAAAACGCTGGCCGAAAAGCTTGTCAATTTCGGCCACCACGCCGCCCAGTTCTGCGCCATCGAAATGACGCTCCATCAAACTGACCACGTCTTGAACCAACAAATCACGCTGGGCTTGCATGATGGAGGCAGGGTCGGGGCCGACGAATAAAATTAAAAAGTCATCCCGGGACTCGTTGCCGCGCTCCTCATCGTCTTCATCGTACTCCGTATCGTAAAAAGTGACTTCAATTTGCGCGCCCGCAGCCGACACCTCGTTGATGTTCATGCACATGTCGTCTAGCACTTGGCGAAATTCTTCGCCTCCGCGAAGTGTCCAGCACAATTGCAAACGGTGCTCTGCCGGTTCGAAAACGATACCAGGCTCTTCTTCGTAAAGGCTTTTCGCACCGTCCATCAAAGACCGGGCACCTGCGTATTTCCAAAGCGGTTTCAGTGCCTCTTGAAGAGTGGGCATATCTACCTCACTGCGCAGCAAAACATCACCATGCACATGAATTTCGAAAGGGGTGTTGTAAGAGCTCATGGTGTCTTCATTCGGTGGTGCCTGAGCCGGAATCAAACCGCCCAACAGTCTCTTGAAAGTCGGACGCGCATGTTTCAAAATTCGGCACCCAGCGATTTTTGCAACGTCAAGGTGTGTAAAAAAACAAAATCTTCAGATTCATTATTACACTAAATACCCTCGAGTCTTGACCTTGTCGCTCCCCCTAAATTGCCTCTCAGGCTCACCGTGCTTCTTGGTTGACAACCAATTTCAAGTTACGCGAACCCACGGCCACATTCTCCAGCAAACCTGTCCAGTCCCCCGGGCGTGTCATGGCATCGCCAGATTTAGAGATGCGCACCTTCAACATCACATTGGTTTGAGAAGAAAGTTTGTTTGCAGGATTCATGGCCGTACTGTCGTCCAATACAAAGTCAAAAGGCAATTGGTCAGCCGTTTTGCGCACAATGGCCAAGGGCATCCTCTGCCCATCGGTTGGCGTGGCGTAGACAAAGACAATATCCGTGGGCGCCACCTGTGCTTTGACACTCGGATCAATTGACACCCGACCACTGAGCACAGCTCGCGACACAGTCGCAGCCGCTGTCGCTGGCGTTTTAGAAACCACCGCAGGTTCTCCCGCTTTTTCACGCGCCGAGCTTAAGGCTATGTCCAAGGCCTTCAACTCTTCATCGTTTTCTTTCAATTGGCTGCGCGCCTGTTGCCAGTATTGAACGGCTTGCTTGTAATCCCCTTCTGCATACGATGCGCTACCGGCCAATCCCAAACCATTGAAATGGCGAGGATTTTTGGCCAACACCGCGCGAATTACGGCCCAGGGCTCACCCGAGAAATCGCCGCCGCGCAGCAGTGCCAGAATTTCCGAATGCTCCAGGGCAATTTCATCGTCAGCCTTTAACGCCAGGGCTTTTTGGTACGCGGGAAGCGCTTTGTCAAACTGATTCAATGCGCGGTAGGTGCGCCCCAGCATGACCCACCGCTCGGGATCGTTCGAATCGGTTTGAAGCTTTTGCGCCAAACTGTCCGCCATGGCTTGCAGATCAGGCTGCTGTTGAGCTTGGGCCGCAGTCATTTGCGGATCCAGTCCCTGAGGTTGGCCGAGCCACAGATAACTGGACATGGCAGCCACAGGCAACAAAACCGCCAAGACCACCGCGCTGACCACAGCGCGAGGTGATGGAGCGGCAACACCAGCATCGGCTTGCGCCGTGTCCTCCAGCATACGGCCCAGCAACTCAGCACGGGTCAGCTCGAACGCTGCGGCGGTAATCACACCTTGTGCATGCTCTTTTTCCAAGTCCAGCAGTTGCTGGCGGTACACCTGGGTGTTAGCTTGGTCATGCTTATGCCCCGACACCGAGCGGCTGCGAAGCAAACTCCAAACCACCACCACCACCACCAAGGCCATCAGGGCCAAAGCACTCAAAATAAATACAAAATTGGAATTCACGCAGACTCTCCGTCTTTCAGCAGCCGCTCTGCTTTTTTCAACTCTTCGTCAGTCCAGCCCGCCTGAGGCAATGTCTTTTGCCGTTGTCGCAAATACATCAGCATGGCCGTCAAGGCCACCAACAACAAAACAAAAGGGCCAAACCACAACGCCCAAGTCATGGGCTTGACCGCAGGACGGTACAACACAAAATCGCCATAGCGTGAGATCAAAAAGGCTTTGATTTCGTCATCGGTTTTGTTTTGGCGAATCAAACTGCGCACTTCTTCCCGCAGGTCCGCGGCCAATTCAGCATGCGACGAAGCGAGCGATTCGTTTTGGCACACCATGCAACGCAGCTCTTCTGAAATATGCACCATCCGGGCCTCGACCACGGGGTCCTGGGCATTGGGTGCAGCCTCCATCGCCATCAAGGGAAAAGTCAAGCTGGTCCAAAGCAAGGCAGCGAGCACGAATGGCCGGCAGAAAAGATCACAACATCGCGACATAGGGAAATCAGGTTTTTTGCAGATCAGTGACCAGAGGCAAGATTTTTTTCGACAAAATCTCGGGCGTGATGGCCCCCACCAGCTTGTAACGAATCACCCCTTGCTTATCGATCACATAGGTTTCGGGGACGCCGTACACGCCGTAGTCAATGCCTACCCGGCCATCCAGATCCAAGGCGGTGAGCACATAGGGATTACCTCGCGTGCGCAGCCATTTTTCACTGCGCTGTCTGGCCAAGAGGCGCTTTTCCTCTGGGCTCATCTTGGCACCCGGTGGTTCGTCTTGGGCTTGAACCTCTTTGTAGCTCAAGCCCACGATGGGCAAACTGTGCTGCTTAGAGAATTCAACCAATAGCGGATGCTCTTCTCGGCAAGCCACGCACCAAGTGGCCCAAACGTTCAGCATCCAGACTTGACCTAGCATCTCTTGGGGCTCAAAAGTTTGATCGTTTGGCGCCAAAGTAAACAGCTTGAAGGCTGGAGCCGCTTGACCCACAAGCGGCGATGGAATCTCTTTGGGATCGCGCTGCAAACCCAAGGCCAAAAAAATGACCAAACTCAAAAAAAAGGCCAATGGGATCAAAAACTTTTTCATGCCAAATTTTCCATCATTGGACATCAGGTTGGGGCGGCACGCGTGGCGCTGTGGCGGTACCGCTTGTCTAAAGCCGCGATCAAGCCACCTAAAACCATCAGCAGCGCGCCAGCCCACAGCCACGAAATAAAGGGTTTGTCATAGACATGCAAATTCCAGCGAGGCGCGCCAGTTTGGGGGTGAGGCTCCACCGAATCGCCCAGAGAAGCGTACAAATCACGCATCCAACCCGAATCGATAGCCGCTTCAGTCATGGGCATGGCCGTGGAGAAATAACGCCTTTTTTCTGGCGTCAGTTCAGCCACGATGCGCTGGTCTTTTTTCACTTGCAGCATGGCTCGCAAGGCTTTGTAATTGGGACCGTCCACATTTTCCATGCGCTTCAACTCCAAGGTAAAGTCTCTGAGCGTGACCGTCTCGCCAATGCCGATGCGCACATCTCTTTCAAGTTCATAGCCTTTGACCATGGTGATGCCCACCACCAGTACCGCCATGCCCAAATGCGCTGTATGCATGCCCCAATACGACAAGGGAATACGCCCGGATTGGCGTAAGCGCCCAAGCGCATGTTTAGCCGATCCGAGAACGATCCAAGCGGACAAGAACAACCCGAGTGATGTGCGCCAGAGCCATTCCCCCTGTCCAATCTGTTGCAAAATGGCAGGCACACCGCAGGCCAGCAGCAAAGATCCCAAGGCCACCCAACGCAGACGAAGGACCAAAGAGTTGATCTGCGCTTCTTTCCAAGAAGCCGCGACACCGGGCACCATCAGGAACAGAACCGGCGCCAGCAAGGGCACAAACACAGCGTTGAAATACGGAGCTCCCACCGATAATTTGCCCATGTTCAAGGCATCAATGATCAAAGGGTAAATGGTGCCCAAAAGGACGGCACCCGTGGCCACAACCAGTAAAACACTGTTGGCCAATAAAAACGACTCGCGCGAAATCAAACCCATCCGCCCCCCCACGCTGACCTTGGGCGCGCGCCAGGCAAACAGCGTCAGTGAACTGCCCACCACCACGGCCAGGAATATCAACACAAACACACCTCGACGGGGGTCAGAGGCAAAAGCATGCACTGAAGTCAAGACACCTGAACGCACCAAGAATGTGCCGAGCAAAGACAAAGAAAAGGCACCAATGGCCAGCAACACCGTCCAGGCTTTGAAGCCGCCGCGCTTTTCTGTCGCCATCAAGGCATGAATCAATGCGGTGCCAAACAACCAGGGCATGAGCGACGCGTTTTCAACTGGATCCCAGAACCACCAACCTCCCCAACCCAACTCGCTGTAGGCCCACCAAGATCCCAATCCAATACCAAAAGTCATGAAAACCCATGCCACCAGGGTCCAGGGGCGGGACCACCTGGCCCAGGCCGCATCCAAACGCCCCGATAACAAGGCGGCAATCGCAAAAGCAAATGCCACCGAAAATCCCACGTACCCCATGTACAGCATGGGAGGGTGAATGATCAAGCCCACGTCTTGCAGCAAAGGGTTCAGATCCCGCCCATCGACCGCAGCCGGCAATAAACGGTCGAAAGGATTGGAGGTGGTCAGTATGAAAGCCAAAAAGCCAGTGGAAATCAATCCCAAAACACCCAGCACTCTTGCCGACATGGCCAGCGGCAAGGTGCGCGAAAAAACTGCCACCGCAATCGACCATAAGGCGAGCAGAAAGGCCCATAAGAGCAAAGAGCCTTCATGCCCGCCCCAGACTGCGGCCATACGGTAACCCGTGGGCAGCAGCGAGTTGGAGTGCTGACTGACGTAAAGCACCGAAAAGTCATTGACTGCGAAGGACCACAGCAAGGCCAGGAAGGCCAACAGCACCAAGCCAAAGTGCAGCGCAGTCGCCGGCTTGGCCATGGACTGCCATCCCAGGTGACCAGTCGCCACCCCCAACAGCGGGAGCACCCCCTGCGCCAACGCGATCCAAAAAGCCAGGATCAAGGCAAAGTGCCCAAGTTCGGGAATCATTCAGCGTTCTTTCAATTCAATCAACAAGGTTCAAGGCTTGACGGTTTCGGCCGCTTTGCGCGCAGCCGCTTGGTCCATGGCATGTTTGGCTTCAGGTGGCATGTAATTTTCGTCGTGCTTGGCCAATACTTCACTGGCAACAAATTCACTCTGCGCATTGAGTTGACCTTGCGCGACCACGCCGCGGCCTTCTTTGAACAAGTCAGGCAACATGCCGCGGTATTTCACCATCACGTCTTTTTGTGTGTCTGTCACCACGAAATAACCTTTTTCAGAATCCCGAAAAAGGCTGCCCTCTTTGACCATGCCGCCTATACGGAATGCAGTGCCCTTTGGAGCCTCACCCCCGGCCACTTGCGTGGGCGTGAAAAAGAAAACCAAATTGCTCCGAAAGGCATTCAGTACCAGCGCTGCGGCGGCAGACAAGAGCAACAATCCCACCATGATCGCAATGAAGCGTTTGTGCCGTGACTTCATGCTTGCCAATCCTGCGCCGAGTCTTGAACAGCGTCTCTTGTCATGGCTTGCATTTGCAAGCTTTCGCATATCTGCCGATGACGCCGACCTGCCAGTATGACTTCACCCCCCATCAACAAGAATGTGACGCCAAAGCTGCCCCAAACGTAGAGGCCATATCCTCCCATAGCCCAAAATTCACCAGCGCTGTTCCAAATCATGATGCTCCTTCTGGACGCAGTTCAGCATTTACCCATTGTGTGTGTTTTTCACGCTCAAGAATAAGTGTACGAATCCGGTACAAAGCGATAGCAATGGCGTAAAGCCAGAAGGACAGTGCCATGAGCAACATGGCCCACAACATGGTTTGCGCCATGCTGGAGCCCTGTGTCACCGTAACCGAAGCGCCTTGGTGCAAGGTGTTCCACCAACGCACCGAAAAATAAATGATAGGCACGTTGATGGCGCCAACCAGGGCCAGCAAGCCGCCGGCTTTGTCTGATCGGCGAGGATCGTCAATCGATGCGGTCAAGCCCATGAAGCCCAAATATAAGAAGAACAAAATAAGCTCCGAAGTCAATCTGGCATCCCAGACCCACCATGCCCCCCACATCGGTTTGCCCCAAAGCGCACCTGTCCACAGGGACAAAAATGCGAACATCGCGCCCGTAGGCGCCAAAGCGCGGTTCATCATGCCGGACAGGCGTGTGTTGAAGGTCAAACCCAGCACAGCCCAAAACGCCATGGCCAAGTAAATGATCATGGACATCCAGGAGGCCGGCACATGCACAAAAATAATCCTGTAAGCCTGACCTTGCTGAAAATCGATAGGCGCGACAAACATCCCTGTCCACAAACCCCACACACCGAATACGGTCGCCAAAGCTGCCACCCACGGCCATAAACGCCCTGCCAAGCCATAAAACGCTTGGGGTGCAGCAAATCGAAATAAGACGTTGGAATGCGGGGTCATGTTAACTAAAACTTATTCAAGTGCAATGCGCAAAGCCGACGCGCACGCCCAAGGGCTGAAGACAGCGGCCATCAGCAGCATCGCCGCCAAAATAGACAAATGGGCAGATGCCCCCAAACCAGCTGTTTGTGCTTGCACAGCGCCCGCACCAAAAACAAGGGCAGGCACGTACAAAGGCAAAACCAAGAGGGACAACAAAACGTCAGCACCCCGAACGCCCAGCGTCAAAGCGGCACCTACAGCACCGATCAGAGACAACAAGGGCGTTCCCAAAAGCAAAGTGGCCATGAGCACTTCAATGGCCTGCAGATTCAAGTCAAATTGGAGCGCCAGTACCGGCGATAACACCACCAATGGCAAACCCGATAACAACCAGTGAGCCAGAATTTTAGCGCCCACCAAACTTGGCAATGAAGCAGATGACAGAACCATTTGTTCCAGAGTTCCGTCGTCGTGATCCCCTGCGAACATGCGCCCCAGCGACAACATGCTGGCCAGCAACGCGCCCACCCACAACACCCCGGGACCAATCAGGCGCAATGTATTCATTTCCGGGCCGATCCCCAAAGGAAACAAGGCAGCCACCACAACAAAGAAAAAGACCGAAGTCATCACCTCGTTTTTGCGGCGCAAAGCAAGCGACACATCCCGGCGAACCACCGCGATAAAGGGGTTCATCCCTGCAACCGGTAAGAAGTGATGGAGGCGCTGGGAATAGCCATGGGCAGGGGCTGATGGCTTGTAAACAACACCATGCCGCCTTTCTCAAGATGGGCTTTCAACACCCTGCCGACCGCTGCTTGCGCTGGCACATCGAGCGCCACCACCGGTTCATCCAAAATCCACAAACTGGCTTGACGTGTCAGCAATCTGGCCAGTGCCGCGCGGCGTTTTTGACCCTGAGACAAAACACGAATTGGCAGATGCTCGCGCCCTTTCAATCCCAAACTCTTCAAGGCACTGAGGACTTTGTCTGGATCGACCGCTTGTCCCGCAATGGCAGCGTCGATCTGCAAGTTTTCCATGGCTGAGAGGTCGTCCTTCATGGCCAAGTTATGTCCCAAGTAAATAAGCTGCTTACGAAAAAATTCATTGTCCGCGATGGGCTTTCCGCACCAAGAAATCTGACCTACAGACACCGGCAACAAACCACTGACTTGCCGGAGCAAACTGGTTTTACCAACGCCGTTGTCACCCTCCAGATACAAGCACGTTCCGGCCTTCAATTGAAAACCAACCCCTGAAAAAAGGCGACGTTCACCACGGTGACAAGAGAGATCATTCACAGACAACATCTGATTTAAACCGTGGACTTTTAAATTGCAATTAGTAAGTGTCTATTTACAAAACAATGACATTGTGCATTACCCTGAAACCCAGAATTTAAAGGGGCTTTTAGTCGCTCTTAAGGGGCATTGATTTTTCGAATGTGCGGATTTTGAACCAGTTATACCTTTTCAATGGGAGTGACCGCGCTTTCGCATGATCTTGGACATGCTCTGTGCTTGAGAGGCGGGAGACTCTGTGATCTTTTGCGAGGCTTTCAATAAGACCTTAGTCTGGTATCTTAAATCTCCTTAAAAATGATGCTTTGCCCTTGCTGTGATTTGGCTTGGGGCGATCACTTCAATCTTGTATTCACCAAAGGTGGCAGTTGTTAAAAAACAGCATGCTCACGTCTGTCGGGCGCATCTTGGCCACTGAACCACCTGTCATACGCCTCGAATAAAGTATGTGTGCCATGCGATGGCGTGAGTTCTGCATCGTATCGATTCGATGCTGCATCCCACACCAACATCGACTCCGTTGCGTAATAACGGCCAATGCGGGCGAACTCTGCTTTGCCCGCAACGGCAGGAATGAGTTTGCTGACCCCACTCAAAACGCGAACGATGACGTCCATCAATACGACAGGAACGCTTTTGAAACGGGGCTCTTTTCCCAGCAGTTGAAACAGATACTCGCCTTGCTGTCGCGGCGTAATGGCCGGGCCGGGGCCCCCAATCGGCAAGATTTGGTTATGCCGACTTGTGTCCTTCAAGCAGCCTGCAATGAAATCGCCCAAGTCACTGTCACTGATCGGCTTGCAAGCGGTGAGCCTGCCATCGCCAAAAATCAAAAAGGGTTTCCCTTTTTTCACCCGTTCCAATTGGCCGGACAAGGATTTGAAGAAGGCTGTCGGACGGACGATGGAATAGGTCAGTCCAGAATCGATCAGCATCTTTTCAAAAGCCAGCTTGGCCTGCTGAAAGACCAGCAATGGTTTTTGTACGCAAATCGCTGAAAGCAAAACAAAGTGTTTGACCCCAGCGGTTTTGGCAGTTGCGAGCGCATAGGCATGGGCTTGATGATCCACAAGCCAAGCATCGCGTGGGCTACCGGTTCTTGAGGCCATGCAAGAAATCACCGCGTCAAAGCTTTCATGTGCAAAGCCATCGCGCACCAATGAAACCGCGTCGGTAGGGTCACCATAACGAATCGTTGCCCCTTCCAAAGCAAATGCTTTGAAGCTTTGACTTGATTGACCCCTTGCACCTGGCCGTTCACGCACAAAACAAACCACATCATGCCCAAGTTGGATCAATGCTTGTGCCGTTGCCAAACCGATCGTGCCCGTAGCGCCAAGCAAAAACACTCGCTGTCTTTGTCCAGTGACTTCATTCGAAAAGTATTCAGTCGATTCCATTGAGCGATTTCATCTTTCAGCTTATACCCTGCGCTCTCAATTCGCGTCCCAGGGGCTGGGGGCATCAAGACTAAACAAAGGGTCCGTTGAGTTCGATCGTCGCAGCATTCAAGAATCCTGCCGTTGTGACCCACACCAGGTAAGGCAGCAGCAGCAAACTGAAGATTTTGGATATGCGCCATAAGCCCATGATGAGCAACGCCACAGAAGCCCATAAAAAATACAGTTCCGTCATGGCCCAGTCAGGCCGATGTTGATCGAAGTACAGCCAACTCCAAAGAATATTCAACAAGCCATTCAGCGCAAATAAAAAAGCGATGCGCCACTTCATTGCACTTGTTTTCGAAACTTGCCATGCGCCCCATCCGCTGAATGCACACAGCGTAAAAATAAACGACCAAATAATGCCAAATGCAAAATCGGGTGGTTTCCAAGAAGGCTGCTTGAGTGCGAGGTACCAAGGCCCTATCTCTGTCAAAGAGGCACCGACTGATGCAACCGTCATGCTACAACCCAATGCGATTGCCAATCCTAAGAACCGTTTGGCAATGATCATGTCCTCACAAAGCCGAACAGATGCCCTAAATCTTTGAAAAAGATGCGCACATGCGCCATGGGTTTTTTTCTCACCAGCACTTTGTTCATGTAGGACTCAAACGTGAGTTGCTGCACGTCCTTGTCTTCGCAAATGGTGACGAATTTTTCACGTCGCTTGTCGTTCTGGTACCAGAAATATTGCATGATGCCCAGCACCCAAAACACGGTGCCATGTTGCCGCATGAATGTTTTTCGTGCTTTCTTCAGGCACGATGCTTTACCGGTTTTCAGGGCTTCTTCGACGGCATCAGCGGCCATCCGACCGCATGCCATGGCGTAGTAAATACCCTCGCCTGATGCCGGCGCCACAACGCCTGCTGCATCCCCTGCCAACACAACATCTCTGCCATTATCCCAGTGTGGTAAGGGCTTCATAGGGATTGGTGCACCCTCGCGCCGTAAAGTTTCAGCATGCTGCAAGCCTGCGGTTTCGCGCAGTCTGGCCACTGCACCTCGCAAAGAAAATCCTTTGTCTGCACTGCCTGTGCCAATACTCATGGTGTTGCCATGGGGAAAGACCCAGCCGTAAAAATCAGGTGACAAAGCGCCGCGGTAGTACACATCGCAACGGTCGGCGTCGTAATCGCTTTGCTGGGTGGGTGCCCGCACGATCTCGTGGTACGCAAACACATACTTGGTGCGCTCTGCGCCTTTGACAGTTTGGCGTGCGACCTCAGATTTAGCACCGTCTGCGCCAATGACAAAACGCGCTCGAACACTCTTCACTTGAGACTCAGAAGCAGAGAAGTCAGCTAAAGAGGTCAACTGCGAAGCGATGTGAATGCGTGCAACACCATCCTCATCCCGAGTTATTTTTTCAAATGAACCTTTCAAACGATGCGCCCCGTGCGACCGTGCTCTTTCGCGTAACCATTCATCAAACTCATCGCGGTTGACCATGCCGACAAAGCCATTTTCAATGGGAATATCGACTTTGTTGTCTTGGGGTGAAATCATTCTTGCGCATCGCGCTTTGGCCACCAACAAATGGTCGGGAATTTCAAAATCTTTGATCAAACGGGGGGGTATCGCTCCGCCGCAGGGCTTGGTTCGGCCTTGGCGGTCCATTAAAAGAACATTCCATCCGCGGCCAGCGAGGTCATCTGCCGCAGTAGCGCCAGAAGGTCCGCCACCAATCACAACAACATCATAGGTTTCAGTTCGCATGGATCACATCCTTTCTGGGGCCAAAAACGAAGCATGGCGTTGCACTGTGCCTTGGCGGTCATACCGACCCACCCCAACAGCACACAGAGCAGCCACCACAAACATGACAGATTCAAAACCAAACACACTGGCGTAAGCCATGCCTTGCTCACCCAACAGATAGTGCGCCAAGTCGCTTGCAGCCGTACCCAGCAAACCTCCCAGGCCAAAGGCAATGGCTTGCGAGGCACCCCACAAGCCCATCCGGGTGCCTGCATGCTGTTCACCGCCTTGTGTCGCCAATCTCATCATGGTGGCGATCGCTGCAATGGAAAAAACACCATTGGCAATACCCAGCAAAAAAACATTAGGCTTCAATGGCCAAGGTGGCCCATAAAGCGCAGCCGAGCACAAACCCAACATGGCCAGACCAGAAACCAAGCAACCACCGACCATCCAACTTTGAATCGAACCCATGCGCCCTGCCACACGGCCACTTCCAGCCAAAGCGACTGCCAGCATCCCGCACAAAACCCCACTGTGGTGCAGACCCGACAATTGGGTCGTTTCACCCGGTGTCAGGCCAAACAAGGCACCGGCAAAAGGCTCTAACACCAAGTCTTGAGAGCTGTAAGCCAACATCGATATGAAAACAAACACACTGAAAGCCTTGGCCTGGGGCTCGGCCCAGACAAGCTGCAGGGTTTTTTTAAACCCTTGCTTTTTTTCAATCGAAACGGCTGACTGAGGGGACGTCCATCCGGGTTGATGGAACACGGGGTTGGCTTCAGGCGCGCACAAGTCGGCTTCTCCTTCCAAATTCCAAAGACATAAAAAAGAGAGAGTCACCACCAACAAGCTGAGCCCTCCACAGATTTCCAACAAACGTTGGGGGGTGTAAGGGTCTAATAACTTCCCGACGGTGATGGCTGTAACAGCAAATCCGACAATCATCATCATCCACACCACGGTCGCAGCGGGCGCACGTCGTGTTTCGGCAACGCGCTTTGACATCAACACCAGCAGGGATGTGCCACAAGCACTGACGCCAAATCCAATCAACATGAATGCCACGATCGACAAGGCAATGCCATGGCTCAGTTCTTGATCCATCCATGCCGTGGCCAAGCTTGCCAAAAAGCCGCCCAAAGCCAAAACAAACATGCCACCCATCATCCAAGGCGTACACCGTCTGCCTTGATCGGCGCCAAAACCCATGCGGGGACGCACCATTTGGACCAAGTAATGAAAACCAACCAAAAAGCCAGGAAGCATGGCGGGAAGTGCCAACTCCACCACCATGATGCGGTTGAGCGTCGATGTGGTCACTACAACAATCGCCCCCATGCAAGCTTGGACAATACCAAGGCGTGCGATATGCAGCCAACCAAACATAGTCAACGTATTCATAAAGTCGCCTCCTCAAGCGCTCTTAAGGCCCAGGCGCTGACCATCATCCCGCTCACAAACAAGGGCACCCCCAACGCACTGACACTCAGCGCTTTTTCCACAGGACTGCGCACAAAGCGGATCATCAAAGGCAGCTGGCAAATACTCAACACCCACACGGCCAATGCAGAAATGAATGAACCCCACACCCACAAAAAGATCGCCACAGCCCACTGCGCCACCAACATGAATGTGCAAGCGTAACAAGCCGCTCGGGTCACACCCAGTTGCACGGGCAATGAACGCACACCCATCTGCGCATCGCCCTGCACGGCTTTAAAGTCGTTCAAAGTCATGATGCCATGCGCCCCAAAGCTGTAAAGCAAGGCCAACACGAACGTCTTTTCAGTGGGCAACTCACCGCCCAGCACCACGGCAGCCCCAGTAACCCAGGCCAAGCCTTCGTAGCTCAATCCACAAGCTGCGTTGCCCCACCATCCATTGTTCTTCAAGCGAATCGGCGGCATGCTGTAGGCCCATGACAACAATAAGCCCAAGCCCGTCGCCACGAAACCCCAAGGCCCAAGCGGCCAAGCCCAAAGCATGGAAAGCAGGGTCCACAAAACGGCAATGTAAAAACCCCAATGACCGGGCATTCGTCCAGAGGGTATCGGACGATGGGGCTCGTTGATGGCATCGACATGCCGGTCAAACCAGTCGTTCACAGCTTGACTGCTGGCACACACCAAGGGTCCCGCCAACAAAATGCCCCAAATGATCAAAATCCAATTCTCAGACAGCGATTTTCCAGAAGAAATCACGCCACAAGAAAACGCCCACATCGGCGGAAACCAGGTGATTGGCTTCAAAAGCTCAGCGACTGTTGAAAGTTGAGGTCGTTGCATGGGTGGATTTTGACATTACAGCCGAAAGTGTCAACTAGGATTTACACTTTAAAGGCGAAGCCTTAGGCCCTCAAAAACATTTGCCGGATGGCATCGTGGGCGGTGGCCTTGTGACGACCTTCAGCGTGGTGAAGTTCTCGCAAAGGCCCGTTCAACATTTTTTTCATCAATCCCAAAGACAAAGATTCCAAAACAGCATTCAAGTCGTCACCCTTTTCAATTTGTCTTCGCGCTTTATGCAATTCAGTTTGCCGCCAGGCTTCGGTTTGCACATTCAATTCGCGAATTAAAGGCACATGTTTTCTGTGCTCAAGCCAGGACATGAATTTTTGAACACCTTCGTCAATGATGACCTCCGCATCCTGGACGGCAGCTTGGCGGTGCGCCTGACCGCTTTGAATGATGTCCTTGAGGTCGTCTACTGTGTACAAATACACATCATTTAACTTTTTGACTTCGGGCTCAATGTCTCTCGGAACGGCAAGGTCCACCATGAACATGGGCCGATTTTTTCTGGCACGAAGTGCACTTTGAACCGCCCCCAAACCAATCAAGGGCAAGGTGCTGGCGGTGCAACTGATCACGATATCGAATTCGTGCAATTTTTTAGGCAGATCGGCCAATGCGATGCATTTCGCACCGTGCAAGGATGCCAAGTCCTCAGCCCGCTGAGCCGATCGGTTGGCAATGGTGATCGACAGAGGCGACTTGGCCGCGAAGTGCGCCACGCACAATTCAATCATTTCGCCTGCGCCGACAAACAAAATACGGGTGTCGTTGATATTTTCGAAAATACCACTCGCCAATCTAACGCAAGCCGCCGCCATGCTGATGGAATGGGCACCGATCTCCGTGGTGGTTCGAACTTCTTTGGCAACAGCAAACGAGCGTTGAAAAAGTTGATTCAGAGTAGCGCCCAATGCCCCCGTGTCGGTGGCCAGCTTCACCGCATCCTTGAGTTGCCCCAATATTTGTGACTCACCTAAAACCATCGAGTCGAGTCCGCTGGCCACTCGGAAGGCGTGGCGTGCGGAGGCATCACCTTCCAATCGGTAAGTATGAGAGGCCAAAATATCGACTTGGGTTTTTCCTGTTTCTGCAAGCCATGCCATGGTTTGCGGCAGGTGCGACTGATCGCCAGCACAGTAAATTTCGGTTCTGTTGCAGGTCGACAGAATCGTCACTTCTTTGTGCGTTTCAAATTTTTGGCGCAAACCCTGCAAGGACTGCTCCAATTTTTCAGAAGCAAAAGCAAAGCGCTCGCGCAAATCAATCGGTGCAGTGCGGTGATTCAGACCTAATGTCCAGACAGCCATTTACACAACCCTTCTGAGGTTAGATGCAACCTGAGCCACAGGCCAAAGCGCCTCAATGCGTTTTTGTATGCCATTTGCAGTGAGCCCGTATTGCTCCATGAGCAGCCCAGGGTCACCGTGCTCAGTGAACTCGTCTTCAAAACCCATGACCAGCACTTGAATAGAAATTTTCATATCTTGCAAAACCTCCAGGACCGCGGAGCCAGCGCCGCCCATGCGCGTCCCATCTTCCAGCGTGACCCATCGGTCATGCGATTGGGCAATCTCTCGCAGCGTTTGAAAATCAAGTGGCTTAGCCCAACGCATGTTCACCACCGTTGCATTCAAGGAGTCTGCCACTTTGAGTGCTTCGTAAAGCAAAGAGCCAAAACACAAAATAGCCAGTCCTTGTCCCTGCCGCACGACCTCGGCTTTCGCAAAGGGCAATGGAGTCAAAGTTTTTTGCACCTCAACCCCCACGCCTGCGCCCCTGGGGTAGCGAACAGTCACGGGATGATCTTGCGCATAGGCTGTACTCAATAACTGGCGACACTCGTTTTCGTCAGCAGGGCAGGCGACGCTCATATTTGGAATACAACGGGTAAAAGCAATGTCAAACATGCCGGCATGTGTCGGCCCATCTGCACCCACCAAGCCAGCCCTGTCCAGTGCAAATACAACGGGTAAATTTTGCAAGGCCACATCATGAATCAGTTGGTCGTAGGCGCGCTGTAAAAATGTGGAATAAATGGCCACCACAGGCTTGAGCCCCTCGCACGCTAAGCCTGCCGCAAAAGTGACGGCATGTTGCTCGGCAATGCCCACGTCGTGGTAACGATTTGGAAAGCGCTGACCGAACTCCACCATGCCCGATCCCTCACGCATAGCGGGCGTGATGCCTACCACGCGTGGATCTTTGGCAGCCATATCGCACAGCCATTGACCAAAGACCTGGGTGAATGTGACTTTGGTGCCGGGCGTACTCACAACACCCAAAGAAGGATTGAATTTCGCCGGACCGTGGTAAGTCACGGGGTCGATTTCGGCTTTCTCATAACCCTGGCCTTTGCGGGTGACCACATGCAAAAACTGCGGACCTTTGGCCTTGGAAATTTTCTCCAGTGCATTCACCAAACCCTCCACATCATGACCATCTATGGGCCCCGTGTAGGTAAAACCAAGCTTTTCAAAAATAGTATTCGAATGAATCAAGGTTTGGGTTTGTTGCTCAAAATGCCTGGCCAATGCAAACAAGGGCGGCGCTTTACGCAGCACCTGCTCACCTATTTTTTTGGCCTCGGCATAAAACCGTCCTGACATCAACTCGGCCAAATACTGGTTCAAGGCACCGACGGGCGGACTGATCGACATGTCATTGTCATTCAGAATCACCAGCAGATCACAAGGGCTCGCACCCGCATTATTCAAAGCTTCATACGCCATACCGGCTGTCAGTGCACCATCACCAATGATGGCAACCGCTTTGCGGTGACTGCCGGTCAGTTGAGCCGCCACGGCCATGCCCAAGGCTGCAGATATGCTGGTCGATGAATGCGCGGTACCGAATGCGTCGTAGATACTTTCTTCGCGGCGAGGAAAGCCACTCAAGCCCCCTTGCTGACGCAAACTGCCCATTTGCAAGTTTCGACCCGTCAAGATTTTGTGCGCATAGGTTTGGTGTCCCACATCCCATATGAGTCGATCTTCAGGCGTGTTAAAGACATAGTGAAGCGCAATGGTCAATTCAACAGTCCCTAAATTTGAACTGAAGTGCCCGCCTGTTTTTGAAACTGTTTCGATCAAACGCTGGCGCAATTCAACAGCCAACCCTGGCAAACGCTCACGAGAGAGTTTTCGCAAGTGTGAGGGCGATTGAATCCGTTCCAGTAAAGCGTCCATGATTGACTTCATGCAAATGTTGACTTGGGCTTAATCTAACGGGATTTTAAAAAACGTCAAGTTAAATTGACACTTATTAAGAAAATTAAAGTTGACAATCTCTATAAACTATCGTTTACCCTCGATTCATGAGATGTTCACAATATTTTGGCTTTTAAAAATGCTTGCCACTAGTTTGCAATGATTTAAGTTCTCGTCATGAAGTTTGAAAGCATTGCTGAGACGACTCAAAGCAACCAAACCCAACCCCAGACCAACCCAAAAGTGTAAATTCAGATTGACAGTCGCAGATCGTTGTTGGATGATGCGCTTGAGCAAACTCAGTCGAGAATAGAAATCAGTTATGGCCACTACGTTTCCTTTTGCAGCCATCGTCGGTCAAGACGAAATGACGCTGGCCATTCAAATTGTCGCCATCGACCCTTCAGTCGGCGGCGTGTTGGTTTTAGGCGACCGAGGCACGGGTAAATCCACCGCCGTCAGGGCTTTAGCGGACCTGCTGCCGCCCATACAGGTGGTTAAAGGTTGCTCTTATAAATGTGATCCCCAAAAACCTGCTCAAGCCTGCCCCGTATGCCAGCCTCTGATGAATTTGCCTTCAGGACCAAAGCGTAAATTACCGACCGAACTCCGGTCAGTGAGTGTGGTGGACTTGCCATTGGGCGCGACAGAAGACCGCATTGTGGGCGCGCTCGATTTAGAAAAAGCGCTCTCTCAAGGTATCAAAGAGTTTTCGCCGGGCTTATTGGCCCAGGCGCACCGTGGTTTTCTGTATATCGACGAAGTGAATTTGTTGGATGACCATTTGGTGGATCTGTTAATTGATGTGGCCGCTTCTGGCGAAAATTTGGTCGAACGCGAGGGACTGAGTATTCGTCATCCTGCACGTTTTGTGCTGGTGGGCAGCGGTAACCCTGAAGAAGGGGAACTTCGCCCCCAATTGCTCGACCGCTTTGGTTTGTCGGTACAAGTCAAAACGCCCCAAGACATCGCGCTGCGTGTCGAAGTCATCAAGCGGCGAGACGCATTTGACAAAGACCCTTCTACCTTCAAAGCCCAATGGCAAGGCGAGAGCGATCAACTTCAAAAGCGCATTGTCAAGGCCCGTAAGTTATTGGAGTCGGTGGTGGTCGACGATGACATGCTCACACTGTGCGCCACCCTGTGTCAACAACTGGGCACCGATGGCTTGCGCGCCGAATTAACGCTGTTGCGGGCCACGCGCGCACTGGCCGCCATGCAAGGCTGCAAGAAGGTCAAACCCGAACACCTGGCAGCCATTGCGCCTTTGGCATTGCGCCACCGATTGAGACGCAATCCCCTGGACGATACCGACTCGGGTCAACGCGTCAACCGGTGCCTTCAAGACATTCTGGCCCTGTAAGTCTGTTGCATGACAGGTGATTTGAAAGAGCTTGAAAACTGGAACGATGCCATGACATCGTTGCAGCTGCTGCAAATTGATCCGCATGGCTTTGGTGGAGTTTGGCTGCGCGCCCCATTTGGGCCCGTGCGGGAGCATTGGTTGCAGCAACTGTCACAAACTGCGTTGAACACCGTGAAATTGCCCTGCCACATCGACATTGAACGTTTATTGGGAGGCATTGATTTGTCGCTCACCCTCCAATCGGGCCGCCTGCACATGCAGCAGGGTTTGCTTCAGCAAGCCGACCAAGGCTTGATTTTGATCAGTATGGCGGAACGATTTGCATCGGCATTGGTGGCACCCATGACACAAGCCATGGACACGCAGTCGTTGCCTCCATTGAAAATGGCGTCCCATGAAGAACAGCCAATTCGCTCTGAGTTTGGTGTGGTGGCCCTGGATGAATCGTTGCAAGAGGAATCCTCTATCAGCCAGGCACTTCAGGAGCGGCTGGGCTTGTGGTTTGACCTGCAAGACCTTGCGCCCTCTGATGTCATCGGAGTCTCCTTGTATGCCCTCCAAGACGTCCAAGCGGCTGCCAGCATCCGAATTGCAGCCGATGCATTGATCGGCATGAAGCTGGCTCGGTCTGAGATTGAATGGACCGACGAGCAGGCGCTGGCTGTTTGCATCACTGCGAAAGAATTGGGTATCGACTCGCTGCGCATCCCCACCTTGGCGCTTCGCGTGGCCCGCTGCCACGCAGCTTTGCATTTGCGCAAGCAAGTGATTGACGAGGATTTGGCCTTTGCAGCGCGTCGCGTGTTGGCACCCCGGGCCACTCAAGTGCCTGCGCCCAAGGAAAATACCTCAGAAACGGAACCTGAAAAAAACGCCCATCCTGATTCAGAACCCGATCAGGCAACCGACGAAAATCATCCGGTCGAGCCTCCTGAGCCCCCTGCCCTGCCAGAACGCGATTCGGAAGCAGAAAAGGCTTTTTCAAGAAACGAGTCTGAAAAAGATTCAGGCACACAAGAAGAAGATACGCCCAGCACGCCTACGCCTGAAGACCTACAAGGGATGTTGATTGCAGCGGCATTGGCCAGCCTACCACCCGATGTGCTGGCTGGCTTGATGACGACTCCTGGTCGCAACCATGGCAACACCTCGGGAAGATCTGGACAATTTCGCACCGGTCCCCAACGTGGAAGACCTTTACCGCCCAGAGCTGGGCGGCCTGGCGGTAACGCACGTTTGCACATCTTGGCCACCCTGCGGGCCGCTGCGCCGAAACAGCGCTTAAGGGCTGGCACGCAGCAAGGGCGAATTGCCATTCGATCCGAGGACTTCCATGTCCACCGCTACCAACAAAACAGCGCCAGTTGTCTCATTTTGGCGCTGGATGCCTCAGGCTCAGCCGCTCTGCAGCGATTGGCCGAGGCCAAGGGAGCGGTGGAGCTGTTGTTGCAACAGTCTTACGCCCGAAGAGACAGCGTGTGCATTGTGGCGTTCAAGGGCGCTCAAGCCCAATTACTTCTTCCAGCGACGCGCTCATTGGTTCGCGCCAAACGCGCCATGACGGGGCTGCCGGGTGGCGGCGGAACGCCTCTGGCGCTGGCCTTGAAAATGGCGTGCGAACAAGCCAGCCAACTTCAGCGGCAAGGCGTGACGCCCATCTTGGTGGTGCTCAGTGATGGCCGCGCCAACGTGAATCTGAAAGGCTTGGGGGGTCGCCCGCAAGCCCAAGCCGACGCGCAACAATGGGCTGCGCAGTGGCGGCAAACAGGCCATCGCGCTTTGTGGATCGACACCTCACTTCAGCCCGACGCCCAAGCCCAGAACCTGGCGCAGATCATGGGGGGAAGTTACATGCCCATGCCGCAAGTTCAAGCGCAGCGCATGGCCTCGGCCATGGACAACATTCGACGACTTGTCGCCGGAGTCAGGTGACATTACGGCACACTGACATCGTTTTTTTGTTGCGCACGCACCAAGGTCCTTTCACGTTCTCGGGGTCCAAAGCTGGATGCCAAGGCCCCTTCGGAGGCCAAGCCTTCAAGGTAAGACGCTTCAATGTCAGGCGCTGCCTTGATCAGTTCGCGCTCAGCAAATGGCATGTGAAGCAAAGCCCTCAGACCGAACAAAATGCGCAACCAACTTGGCAAGAAAATCCTGCGTTGGCGCTGGGCCATGGCGGCCACCACGGCGCGAGCGGTCTCTTGCACCGAAGTTTCCTTATTCAAAAACCCTGGCATGGTGGCTCTCAGTCGAACAAAGCCAGGATGCAGCGCCCCTTCCGTCACAAGCGGCGTGCTGACCCAGCCCGCATACATCACGCCCACACCAACCTGGTGGGCAGCCAGTTCAATGCGCAGCACATTGCCCATGGCTTCAACCGCTGATTTGCTGGCGGCATAAGCCGACATCGCAGGCGGGTGCGCAAAAGAGGAAACCGACGAATTGATCAACACATAACCGCGCTGT
>Ga0209189_1000484_pt1 | contig 33467 bp, 29 predicted proteins | sample C_130820_EF_Meta_FD_187308 | JGI IMG/M metagenome (GOLD analysis project Ga0209189, IMG submission 187308) | Freshwater microbial communities from Lake Croche, Canada to study carbon cycling - C_130820_EF_MetaG (SPAdes) (version 3) | ecosystem: Environmental > Aquatic > Freshwater > Lake... | reverse complement strand
GGAGTTCCGCTCCCCCTGCGGCCGCGGCGGCCCCGCCCCGATGATGGCCGCCCCAATGGCCCCGGCATGCGGGGCTCCCGCCTGCGGTGCCCCGGCCTGCAGCCCCGCCTGCGATCCCTGCGGCGGGGCCGCCCCCGGCTGCGGCGACTGCGGAACAACGATCATGTCGTCGCCCGACTCGATGCCCGTGATCTCCGACGGCGGCACGTTCAGCTGACGACCATTTCCGGGCCAGGCGGCCCGGAACGGCCCCCGCCCCTCCGGTGATGTGCCGCTCTTGCCGGCCACGCGTCGGGCAAGCGGCACGTTGTGTGCCCGCTCCCGATTTGGGCGGCTCATCACCGGGGGGGCGAGCCCGGTTTTTCAGGGCGATATACTCGCGGCTCCGCGCATGCCCAGGCCATGGCATGCCACCCCACGGAGCCGCCATGTTCGAGTCGCTCACAGCCTCGCTTTCCTCCGCCTTCAACAGCCTTCGCGGACGCGGACGGCTGACGGAAGGCAACATGCGGGAGGGCCTCGAAGGGGTCCGCACCGCCCTTCTCGAGGCCGACGTCGCCTACGACGTCGTCGATCAGTTCCTCGACCGGGTCGCCGCCGACGCTGTCGGCGAGAAGGTGCTCGAGTCGCTCGATCCGGCACAGCAACTCGTCGGCATCGTCAACCGCGAACTCATCGCCCTGATGGGACCGGTGGACCACTCGCTCCATCTGGAGGCGGGCAAGACGACGATCCTCATGCTCTGCGGCCTGCAGGGCTCCGGCAAGACGACCTCCTGTGCCAAACTGGCCAGGAAGATCAAGGAGCAGGGCCGCGGGGTGATGCTGGTGGCGGCCGACCTGCAGCGTCCGGCTGCCATCGAGCAGCTCGCCATTCTCGGCCGGCAACTCGACGTGCCTGTGCACACGCCCGATGGCGTCTCCGATCCGGTCGCCGTCTGCAACGCCGGCGTGGCCAGGGCGAGGAAGGAGGGGATTTCGGCCGTCATCCTCGACACCGCCGGTCGGCTCTCGATCGACGAGGCCCTGATGCAGGAACTCTCCCGGATCGACCGCTCCGTCGGCCCCGATCAGGTCTATCTGGTGGTGGACGCGATGACCGGTCAGGACGCCGTCCGCAGCGCCAAGGCCTTCAACGACGCGCTCGAACTCAACGGCGTCATCATGACGAAGCTCGACGGCGACGCCCGGGGCGGGGCGGCGCTTTCAGTCAAGAGCGTGACCGGCGTGCCGATCAAGTTCATCGGCACCGGCGAGCAGATCGAGGCCCTCGAAGACTTCCACCCCGACCGGATGGCGGGCCGAATCCTCGGCATGGGAGACGTCGTCTCCCTGGTCGAAGAGGCCCAGCGGAAGTTTGACCAGGAGGAGATGAAACTCCAGCAGGAACGGCTCGAGGCGGGGCAGTTCACGCTCGAGGACTTCAAGAAGATGCTGCTCCAGACCCGCCGGCTCGGGCCGCTCGGGAAGGTGCTCGGGATGATTCCCGGCATGGGGGGAATGCAGGAGATGCTCGCGGGGGCCGACCTCGAAAAGGACATGCAGAGACTGTTCGGGATCATCGATTCGATGACGCCCGAGGAACGACGCAGCCCGGGCCGGGTCATCGATCAGCCACGCCGCCGCCGGATCGCGGCCGGCGCGGGCGTCGAGCCCAACGAGGTGAGCGATCTCGTCAAACAGTTCGACGGCATGGCCGCGATGATGAAGGGAATGGCTGGGCTCGGCGTTCGCGACCGGATGCGGGAGGTCCAGAAGATCCAGGCGGAGATGGCCAACCCGATGGGCCGGCTCACCCGCCCCAAGGGCGACACCGGCAAGCGGCTGACAGCCGAGGAGCGGCGGAAACTCAAGAAGCAGCGTGAGAAGGAGGCGCGCCGCAAGCGTCGCGGGGGCTAGCCGGCTCCTCGAAAGCCATCCCCGCCCTGCTCGGGCTGAAAATGCCAAAAAATCCCGGTTCCAACGGGTGGGCTTGGGTTTGCGGCCGAGTCGGGTACGCTGAAGGGCTCGAATTTTTCCTTTCCCGGAGAGTCTGAACGTGTCTGTGGCGATTCGTATGAAGCGGATGGGCCGGAAGAACCGGGCCTTTTACAGGATCTGTGCGACCGACAAGCGGAGCCCCCGCGACGGCCGCGAGATCGAGGTCATCGGCACCTACGATCCCTATGTGCCCGACACCGACGCCCGGTGCACGCTCGACGGCGTGCGGTTGCAGCACTGGCTCTCGGTCGGCGCCCAGCCGAGCGTTGCCGTTCGTGTGCTGATCAAGAAGTACGGCCCGGGCGGAACCCACCTCAAGGAGATGGAGCAGGCCCGGGCCCGCCTCTCGCTGCCGAAGATCGTTCCCGATCCCGGTCCGCCGGCCTTCGTGCCCGAAGTGAAGTCGGAGGCCTCCGCTGAACAACCGGCTCCCGAAGCCGCCGCGACCGAGACGGCGGTCGAGACCGCCGCTGAAGCCCCGGCCGAGGCCGCCCCCGAGGCCGCCGCATCCGACGAACCGGCCGCCTCCTGATGCCGTTTCTGGCCGGTAGTGACCTGTTTCCATGCGCATCGACATCCTCACGCTCTTTCCGGAGATGTTCACGGGCTTCCTCGACGGAAGCCTGCTCGGTGCCGCTCGCGCATCAGGACTGCTCGACATCCGGATCGTGAACATCCGCGACTTCGCCGAGGGAGTCCACCGTCAGGTGGATGACCGGCCGTTCGGCGGCGGCCCCGGAATGCTGTTGATGCCCGGCCCGGTTGTCGACTGCGTCGAGAGCGTGCAGTCAGATGCGACGCCCGGCCATCTCTTGATGCTCACTCCCGGCGGCCGCAGGCTCGACCAGTCGATCGTCGAGGACCTCTCCCGGCGCGGCCGGATCGTGCTCCTCTGCGGCCGCTACGAGGGATTCGACGAGCGGGTCAGCGAGACCCTGCAACCCGACGAGATCTCGATCGGCGACTACGTGCTCTCAGGCGGCGAGGTCGCGGCGATGGTGATCATCGACGCCGTGGCCCGGCTCGTTCCCGGGGTGCTCGGCGACGAGGAAAGCGCCCGGCAGGATTCCTTCTCCGGCGGCGAGCGTCTCGTCGAAGGACCCCAATACACGAGGCCGCGGGAGTTCCGCGGCCTCCACGTGCCCGACGTGCTGCTGTCGGGCGATCATGCCCGCATCGCGAAGTGGCGGCACGAACAGGCCGTCGAAAAAACGCAGCGGCGAAACCAAGTCAATCATTCCCAAAGGAGCGTCCCGTGAGCCAGAAGATCCTCGCCCATGTCGAAGCCTCGAGCCTCAAGCCCGACGTGGCCCAGTTCGCGATCGGCGACACCGTCGACGTTCACACCCGGATTCTCGAGGGAGAGAAGGAGCGGGTGCAGATCTTCAACGGCGTTGTGATCGCCCGCAGCGGATCGGGCAGCCGCGAGATGTTTACGGTGCGGCGGATCGTGGCAGGGGAGGGTGTGGAGCGAAAGTTCCCGCTGCATTCCCCCAAGATCGCCAAGATCGAGGTCAAGCGTTCGGGCGTCTCCCGACGTGCCAAGCTCTACTACCTCCGCGACCGGGTCGGCAAGTCGGTTCGTCTCCGCGAGAAGCGGGATGACATGCCGGTTGCGGGCGGCGAGACAGGCAAGAAGAAGGCCGTCAAGAAGACGGCCGCGAAGTCCTGAACGGATTCCACGCCCGACTCCTGCGGCGACACCATGCGACCGTCCCGTGATTCGCTCGGCCGGCATGGCGAGGATGAGGCCGCGAAATACCTTCGGGGCCTGGGATACCGGATCATCTCGCGGAGGGAACCGGTGCTCCGCGGCGACATCGACCTGATCGCCCTCGACGACAGGACGGTGGTCTTCGTGGAGGTGCGAACCCGGAGCAACACCTCCCACGGCCATCCTGCCGAGACCGTCGGCCACCAGAAGCAGCGTCGGGTCGCCCAGCTGGCCACGGCCTACATCCGCCGGCATCGCCTCGAAGACTGCCATGTGCGGATCGACGTGGTCACGGTCACCTTCGACGGCCCCGACGGCAACCCCGTCGTCGAGCACTTTCAGAACGCCTTCGACAGCCCCTGGTAACTCCGGCTGGAGAAACCCAACCCCAGTCTCGTCGGCAGACCGCTTGCTGCCCGATGTGGGACAGGCTTGAGCCTGTCATGGATGCCTTGGGTAATAAGCGTCTTGCGAAGGTCGGGGTTACCCGCACCCCGTCGCCGGACGTTCGCTGCGGCCATCCTGGCCTTCGCTCTCTCGATGCTGACTACGCTTCGCCATCCATGGCTCCGCTTGTCAGCAACGCCGGCTCTCGGGGCACGGGCAACCCCTGCCGGGGCTCAGACCGCGTCGGCCAGGTCGTCGACATGGATGAATGACTGCAGCATCCCGTCCGGCAGCCTCCGGCCGAGCCGCTCCAGCCGCGACTGCACCTTGGTCCGCGGCGCCCGGCCCTCGACCTGCCTGATCCTGATGCCGGCCACCTGTTGGGGCCGACGCCGGGCGACACTGGCGTAGATCTCCGGATCGAGTTCGCCGGAGTCGCCCACGAGCAGGAACCGGCGGCCCGGAAACGCATCCATGATCTGCTCGATGGCCCGCCGCTTCGATCGCTTTTTCGATGGCAGCCGGCCGAGCGGCGTCGAGTCTTTGAGCCGGAAGAGCTTGAGGTGCATGGAGCCGGCTGGCAGGCCGACGTCGGCCAGAAAGATCCTCAGGCAGTCGGCCAACTGCCAGGGGCTCGCCGAGACGTAATGGAATGCCAGGCCGCGATCCTGCCAGCGGCGATAGAGTTCGACCATGCCGGGCACGGCCTGAAATTCCCGGACGAAGGTGTTTGCCAGCAGTTCCCGCCGGTTGGCGACATTGGTCAGTTTGACGGTGTCGTCGATGTCGGAGATCACCGAGATTCCCTGCTCGGCGATCATCTGGATCCGGCCGCCGGCCGCCGGACTTTCCGGCGGGGCCAGAACGTCCTCGATCTGAAGCCGGTCCTGGGTCGGCCAGCCGCCGTAGGGTATCCATCCGCCGACCTCGCCTGCTGCTGCGACCGTCGCCTCGTCGAGTTCGACCGTGGCCGAGAAATGACCGGTGCGGTCGGTGCGGCCAGCATCGATCAATCGGCCGCCGATCTCCACGCGGATCGGCTGCCCGGCGATCCGTTCGAAGAGAAACGCCTCTGCACGTCGGCGAAACACCTCCGACTCGAACTGCGCGGCATCGAGGTCGAGCAGCCGCCTGAGCACGGCCAGCGTGAAGGCGCGGCGACGGCTGCGGGGGGGCAGCGGACGGCTCACCATGCCCGCCACGGTGGCCTGCCAGGTCGAGCCGAGGGGGCTGCGTCTGGCGTATGTGGGAAAGAAAACGATCATGCGACTTCCGCAGGGCGACGCTGCTGGAACGCCCCAACATCGCGGCGGAACGACGGTCCTTGCAAGCGGGAGCCGTCGCATTTTACAACTCCGTGGATTGAAACGGTGGTTTGACCACGGAATCTGGAGCACAGCATGGGTGTCAAGAAAACGGGCAAGGGACGCAGAAAACTCGGCCAGAAGAAGCGTCGCATGCGAGCCCGCATCCGCCATCGCAAGGGCTGATTGCGCCGCGGCCTGAACGGCCGCCCTCTCCCGCAGCACAACCCACACAGCTTTCCAGCGAGCCGTCGGCAGCGGATGTCGAAGGCTCGTTTTTTTCTTGCCCGGCATCTGCCGTGGGGTAGGGTTGCGTGTCCCGGACGACGATGGCTCCGGGGCGCGGCCCGTCGGCGATTTCGTCCGACGGCAATCCCATACGGAGGTTGGTCGATGCGCGCTACGGAATGGCTCAAGGGATCGATGCTGGCGGCGGCGATGCTCGCGGCCTGCGGATTCACGGGATGCAAGTCGCTCACCGAGCGATACATCGCACTCGAGGTCTGGAAGTACGAGCGTTGCTTCGGCCACCTGCCGCCCGGATTCGTTCCCCCAAACGCCCAGATCGCGGCTCCGGCCGCGCCGGCGATGCGTCCCTGCGGACAGCCCTCGAACTGCTGCCCGTCGGAATGCCCTCCCGCCGCGGTCGCTTCGGCTGGCGATGCCGGCTGCGGCGGTGGCGGCAGCGGCTGCAACGACTGTCAGGGCGGCATGGGCAGCATGAGCGGCGGAGTGATCATGGGCGAGGGCGTGCCGGCGGGAGGCACGATCGTTCCCGGCAGCTCGACTGTGCCGAGCCTCCCGGCCGGTCCCGGCGGATCGCCCGGCCCGATGACGAGTGCGGGGATGTCGACTACCGCCACGCTGACGTCGAGCCGCCCGGTTGTGATCTCCGACGAAGTCGTTCTGCCGTAAGCCCCGACGGGGTTGCGGTCAGCCGGTCGTCATCGCAGTCAGCGCAGCGTCGTCCCTGAGTGGCGGCTGGCAAGTCGCTCCGACGCAGCGGTAGAGCGTGACGGCCTCGGCCGATCCGGTGCGATCGAGAAACAGGTGGTCGAGCGGTCGCGGGGAGCCCGGAGCGACCGCTGCCTCGGCAGGGTTCCGGGCCACGGTCAGCGATCGGGGCCGGAATCGACCCCGGATCGCTCGCAGCAGCGGCTCCCTTCCGGCATCGCCGACGATCACGCACTCCTCCAGCGGCCCGAGCAACCAATCGACGGCGAGGAGCGACTGCGGCACGGCGGCGGGGGCCTGCAGGGCAAAGTCGGCCACGGCGGCGACGGCCCGCTCCGCGGCTGCACGATAGGCATTGCGGCCGGTGAAGGCGGCCAGCCGGGCGAGCGTCGTCGCCGCCATGCCGGTCGCGCCGGGAGTCGCGTTGTCGGTCAGGTCGGGACGGCGAACGATCAGCCGCTCGTGTTCGGGCGAGGTCTGATGAAATCCCCCTCCCTCGGGATCAACGAATGCCAGCAACCGGTCGGCAAGATCGCAGGCCGCGGCGATCCAGCGCTCGTCGAATGTCGCCTCGTACAGGCTGACGAGGCCGTTGGCGAGGCAGGCCAGATCGTCGGCAAACGCGAGCCCGCTCGCCCGTCCGCGCCGCCACTGGTGGGCCAGACGTCCCTCCGCATCGCGGCACTCGGCGAGCAGGAAGTCGGCCGCCCGTCGGGCCGCCTCGACGTATCGCGGCTCTTCGAACCCAGCCCCGGCCCGAGCGAGGCTGTCGATCGCCAGACCGTTCCAGGCCACGAGCACCTTATCGTCGATGCCGGGACGCACCCGCTTCGCCCGAATCGCCAGCAGTTTTTCTCGCGCTCCGGCGAGCCTGTGGGAAAGTTCTGCTGCAACGATGCCGCGGCTCGCGGACAGCCGCTCGATCGACTGCGGCAGGTTGAGGATCGACCGACCCTCGAAGTTGCCCGACGGCGTGACGCCAAAGGCCTCGCAGAAAAGCCTCGCCTCATCCGGGCCGAGAACGGCCTCGATCTCGGCCGGCGACCAGACGTAGAACCGGCCCTCCTCACCTTCGCTGTCGGCATCCTCGGCGCTCCAGAGGCCGCCCTCTGGATCCGTCATGTCGCGGAGCAGGTAGTCGAGAATGCCGCGGCAGGTCGCGGCAAAGGACTCTGCTCCGCTCACGAGCCAGGCCTCGAGGTAGGCCGTCGCCAGCAGGGCATTGTCGTAGAGCATCTTTTCGAAGTGCGGCACCAGCCAGCGGTCATCCACCGAGTAGCGGGCGAAGCCACCGCCGAGATGATCGTGAATGCCGCCGGCGGCCATGCAGCGGAGCGTGTGCGTCGCCATTTCGAGGTCGGCCTGTCGTCCGCTCCGGGCGAACGTCCGCAGCAGGAGCCGCAGATCCATCGGATGGGGAAACTTGGGCGCGGCACCGAAGCCACCATGCCGTCGATCGTAGGACCTCCCCAGCCCGGCCACTGCCGAGTCGAGCAGATCCTCCGACAGGGCCGCCGGCGACGCGGCTGCGGCGGGAGGCCTCGCGAGTGCGGCGGTGAGCGCATCCGCCTGCCGGACCACCGCCTCGCGTCTCTGCGTCCAGGCTTCGATGACCGCCGCGAGCACCTGTCGAAATCCCGGCATTCCCATCCTCGGCTCGGGCGGCCAGTAGGTGCCGGCGAAGAACGGCTCCAGCTTCGGCGTCAGAAAGACGCTCATCGGCCAGCCGCCGCGGCCGGTCAGCAGCTGCACGGCGGTCATGTAGACGCTGTCGATGTCGGGCCGCTCCTCTCGGTCGACCTTGATGTTCACGAAGTGCGCGTTGAGCACTTCCGCGGTGGCTGGATCCTCGAAGCTCTCGTGGGCCATCACATGGCACCAGTGGCAGGCGGAATAGCCGACGGAAAGAAAGATCGGCTTGTCCTCGCGGATCGCCTGCCCGAGCGACGCCTCGTCCCAGGGCTGCCAGCAGACCGGATTGGCGGCATGCTGGAGCAGGTAGGGGCTGGTCGCGTCGGCGAGCCTGTTGGCCGTGGGGCCGGCGGTCGCAGGCTCCTGATCGGCCCTCATCCGAGCGTCTCCGCAGCGCCGGGAAATCGCCGCTGCAGGACATCCTCCCGCCAGGCGAGCAGAGCCTCGCCGATGGCGAGTTTGGCGTCGGCGTATTGGCGGACGAACCTCGGCACGCGGTCGAGGGAAAGTCCCACGAGATCGTGGAGCACGAGCACCTGCCCGTCGCAGTGCAGGCCGGCACCGATTCCGATCGTGGGGATCGGGATCGTTTCGGTGATCAGCCTGGCCGCCTCCGCCGGGATGCATTCGAGGACCACGGCGAACGCGCCGGCCTCCGCCGCGGCCCGGGCGTCGGCGAGGAGCGTGTCGATGTCCCGCTGCATCCGGTAGCCGCCGAGCTGGTGCACGGCCTGCGGCCGGAGGCCGACATGCCCCATCACCGGGATGCCGGCGGCCGCGATCGCCGCGATCACGTCGGCCTGTCCGGCCGTGCCCTCGAGCTTCACCGCCTGGCAGCCGGTTTCCTTGAGGATCCGGGCCGAAGCCTCGACCGCCGTCCGGCAGCCAAGATGCTGCAGCGGAAACGGCAGGTCGACGACGACCATCGCCCTGCTCGCGGCCCGGGCGACGATCTCGCCGTGGTAGATCATCTGCTCGAGCGTGGCCGGGATCGTCGACGCCCTGCCGGCCACCACCATCGCCACGCTGTCTCCGACCAGCACGCAATCGACACCGGAAGCATCGACGAGCCGGCCCGTCGGCCAGTCGTAGGCCGTGACCATCGTGAGCGGCCGACCCTCCCGCTTGGCTGCGGAGAGGTCGAGCGTGGTGACCCGCCTGACGGACATGCAGATGACGCCTGGGGAAAGGGAGGGCGACAGGGAATCGAACCCGAGCCCCAAGTGTGATCTGAGAGACGGGCAACCGCCATATGGGGAGCACGCCGAGGCCGGAGGCCGGGGCTGAAATGAAGCGAGATCCCGCCGAAACCTTCCTTGCTCGCGTCGATTCACCGGCCTCTCCAGTTTCCGTAAAAAACCGGGAGCCCCCAGAGGGTGATCTTGCGGCCACCCCATGCACCCCTATAATCGCCGAGTTCCGAGGATTGGTCGTTGGCCGAGACTCGGCGTGCGGGTGTAGCTCAGTTGGTAGAGCACCACGTTGCCAACGTGGTTGTCGTGGGTTCGAATCCCATCACCCGCTTCCTTTCAGTCCGCTTTCCCGGGCTCGACGTGTGCGGTCTGGTTGATGGGGAGCGTGGCCAGCCGTGGCGACGCCTCCTGGTCGCCGGATGTGCTCGAGATCCCTCCTCAGATTCTGTTTTCTGGAACCCATTCATGTCTGAAACTGCCGCCGCTCCCACTCCCTCCGCCAACGCCTCCGGGGAGGATTCGCGGACGCCCCTCCATCTGGACGTTTCGATCGACAAGGTCTCGACCTGCCAGCGGAAGGTGAAGGTGTCGATCCCGCGGGACGACATCACGCGGTATTTCGACGAGGCGGTCAAGGAACTGATGCCGACGGCTCTCCTGCCCGGCTTCCGCCCCGGCCGGGCTCCCCGATCGCTCGTCAGCAGCAGGTTCAAGGGGGAACTCGCCGATCAGATCCGGTCGCGGCTGCTGACCGAGGCCCTCTCGCAGGTGACCGAGCAGGAGAAGCTCTCCCCGATCAGCGAGCCCGACCTCGACGTCGGGGCCGTCGTCCTTCCCGACGAGGGGCCGATGACGTTCGAGTTCGGGATCGAGGTCCGGCCGGAGTTCGAGATGCCGAAGTGGCAGGGACTGGCGATCAAGCGGCCGACCCGGACGATCTCCGAGGAAGACGTCTCCGAGGCGCTCGCCAACGTGCTCCGCGAACGGAGCCGGCTGGTGCCCCACGAGGGCGCCCCTGGGGCGGGCGACATGATCGTCGCCAATCTCCGGTTCCTCGACGGCGACACGGTGCTCTCGTCCGCCGACGAACTCGAGATCCTCGTCCGTCCGAGCCTTTCTTTCGCCGACGCCTCGCTCGACGGCTTCGACAAGCTCGTGAAGAAGGCCAAGCCCGGCACGACCGTCACGGCAACCGTCAAGATTTCCGACGAGGCGGCCGTCGAGTCGCTTCGCGGCAAGGATGTGAAGATTGAAATTCAGGTGCTCGAGGTGAAGAAGCTCGAACTGCCCGAACTCTCCCCCGAACTGCTCCTCGAACTCGGCGGCTTCGAATCGGCCGATGCCCTCCACGACGCGATCCGCAAGCAACTTGAGAACCAGCTCGAGTGGCATCGTCGCCGGCAGGTCCGCCAGCAGGTCGCCAACGCCCTGACGGCCTCGGCCAACTGGGATCTGCCTCCCGAACTTCTTCGTCGCCAGAGCCAGCGTGAACTGGAGCGGTCGATCCTCGAACTCCGACGCAGCGGGTTCGACGACGATTCGATCCGCCGCCACGTCAACGAACTGCGTCAGTCGGTGATGGCCAGCACGGCCCGGGCCCTGAAGGAGCACTTCATCCTCGAGCGGATCGCCGAGGACCAGTCAATCGCCGACACGGGCGCCGATTACGACGAGGAGATCAGGGCGATCGCGGCCCAGTCGGGGGAATCGCCGCGCCGGGTCCGGGCCAGCCTCGAGAAGCGGGGCCTGATGGACGTCCTCCGCAACCAGATCATCGAGCGGAAGACGCTCGATCTCGTCACCGAGAAAGCGTCGTTCACAGACGTGCCGTTCGAATTTCCCCGGCCGGATGCCGATGCCGTCGATCATGCGGTCTGCGGCGTCGTGGTCGGCGAGGAGGAGATTCCGACGGCCAAGCACGCCGAACCGTCCGGCTCGCCCGCCCCGGGCAGGCGGTCCTAAGGGAGCACGATGCCCATCATGAACCAGCCCTTCTTCGACGCCTCCTCCGGTGGCCCCGCCTTGGTCTCCGCATCCAGCGCCCAGCGGGATTACCAGCGGCAGCGGCAGATGACGCTCGGCGACCTTCTGCTCGAGAACCGGATCATCCTCCTGCAGGGAGAGATCTACGACGGCAACGCCAACGAACTGGTGATGAAACTGCTCTATCTCCAGAGCGAGAACCGTCGCAAGGACATTCACTTCTACATCAACTCGCCCGGCGGCAGCGTGACCGCCACGATGGCGATCTACGACACGATGCAGATCCTCTCCTGCCCGGTCGCGACCTACTGCGTCGGCCTCGCGGCCAGCGGCGGGGCCGTCCTGCTCGCCGGCGGCGCCAAGGGGAAGCGGTTCGTTCTTCCCCACGCGAAGGTGATGATCCACCAGCCCTACGGCCAGGTGGGCGGCCAGGTGAGCGACATCGAGATCCAGGCAGACGAGATCCTCAAGACCCGGGCCATTCTCAACGAGATCCTCGCCCACCACACCGGCCAGCCGCTCTCGCGGATCGAGAAGGACACCGATCGCGACCGCTATCTGACCGCCGCCGAATCGAAGGAATATGGCCTCGTCGACGAGATCCTCACGAAGCCGCCAGTGACCAGCGACGACGAAAAGGAAAAGGACTGAGCCCATGCCGCTGATCCCCTACGTCATCGAGAAGAGCGGCCGCGAAGAGCGGGCGATGGACATCTACAGCCGCCTGCTCAAGGACCGCATCATCTTCCTCGGCTCGCAGGTCAACGACGAGGTCGCGAATGCGATCGTCGCCCAGATGCTCTTCCTGCAGTCGGACGACCCCAAGGCCGACATCCACCTCTACATCAACTCCCCGGGCGGCAGCGTGACCGCCGGGCTGGCGATCTACGACACGATGCAGTTCGTGACCTGCGACGTCGCCACTTACTGCATCGGTCAGTGCGCCTCGATGGGGGCCGTGCTGCTCACCGCCGGAGCCAAGGGCAAGCGGAAGGCGCTCCCCAACGCCCGGATCATGATCCACCAGCCGCTCGCCGGGATGGAGGGCACGGCGGAAGAAATCATGATCCACGCCAAGGAATTCAAGAACATCAAGCACAAGCTCAACGCGATCCTGCTCAAGCACACCGGCCACCCGCTGGAAAAGATCGAGCAGGACACCGATCGTGACAGGTTCATGTCGGCGCAGGAGGCGCTCGACTACCGCCTGATCGACGAGGTGATCGAGCACATGCCCGCCGCCAAGGCTGAGATCAAGAGCGTCGGCTAGCGGTCGCCGCGGGTCGCATCCGAGAAACGATACTGAGATCCCTGGTCTGAGGCGCAGGAGGCGCATCATGAACAGAACCGCGAACGGCTTCGCCCGTGGAACGTGGGTTGTCGTCTGGCTCCTGCTGGCCGGCTGCCGCAGCGACGTCAGCCAGCAGCTTCTCGAGAGGGAGCTGCGGATGCAGGAGGATCAGATCTACCAGCTCCAGGACTCGTTGCAGGAAAAGTGCTCCCGGCTCGAGATGGCATCCCGGGAGAACAGCAGCCTGCGGAAGCAGCTGGGGATCGTCGATGCCGACGCCTCACTGCCGTCCCGGATCAGCCTGCCACCCGGCGTGGCCGGGCCCGCCCGCCCGTCGGCGCCGACGCTCGCCGTTCCTCCGCTCGCCGTTCCTCCGCTCGCCGTTCCTCCACTGGCCGTTCCCCCGCTGGCACTGCCGAAGCCGCTGGGAGTTCCACCGGTTGGCGGCGATTCGAGCCCAGCGGCTCCCGAAGGAGGCAGTCTTCGGTTCGGCCCAGCAGGCGGCTCGACCGCTCCATCGACTCCACCGGCGACGATCGCGCCCCCCGCCCTCGACGGAGTGCCGCCGCTGCCGGCAGACCGCGGCGCGGCGGCCCCCACCGTCCGCAGGCTGTCGCACGAGGAGAGCCTCGCAGCTGAGGGGCAGATCGATCAGATCGTGATCAATCCGGCGAAGAGCGGCGGATTCGACGGCGATGGAGACGGAACGAGCGACGGCATGACGGTCGTGTTCGAGCCGCGGGACGCCGACGGACGGCTCGTGTCGGCAGCCGGTGACGTCTCGATCCTGGCCTGCGATCCGGCCGTGGCCGATGCCTCTGGGAATGGAACCCGGATCGCCGTCTGGGAAGTCCCCTCCTCCGAGGCGATGGGACACTTCAGACGCACCTCGAGGGCCCGCGGCCTGCACTTCACGCTTCCCTGGCAGGGCACGATCCCGGCCGGCGATCATGTCCGGCTGTTCGTCCGGATGACCTCTTTCGACGGCCAGGTCTACGAGGCCGACGCCACGGTTCCAGCCCGCTAGCGTCGATTTTTGCAGTTTTTGAAGATCCCGGCAGAAGCTGCCCGATTCCCAGGTCGGGGTTGCCCGTGTCCTCGAGCGGGCTATGGAAGCAAGCGAAGCCAGGATGGCGAAGCGAAGCGGACATGCAGAGAGCGGAGGCCTGGAGGGCCGACGTGAACGTCCGGCGAGAGGATACGGGCAACCCCGACCCACGCGAGACGCTGAGCCATGACAGGCTGAAGCCTGTCCCACATCGGGCAGGGCCAGGCCCGGAGGGCCGGGTCAACACCAGCCGGCGGAGCCGGCCAAGGAAAATTCGGCACGATGCCGAGATTTTCCGTGAAGCAGCCATGACAGGCTCAAGCCTGTCCCGATTCTGCAGCATCTGCCCAGCCGAACAGGATTCCGTCTCTCGACGCCGCGAGCCTACAGCCCGCGGTCTTCGAGGAAGTTGAGGAGGTCGGCGACCCGGTTGGAGTAGCCCCACTCGTTGTCGTACCAGCTCACCACCTTGACGAAGTTGCCGAGGCCGATCGTGTCGACGGCCGAGAAGATCGAGCTGTGCCTGTCCCCCTTGAGGTCGGTCGAGACCAGCTCCTTGTCGGTGTAGCGGAGGATGCCCTTGAGCGGGCCCTCTGCCGCCTTCTTCATGACGGCGTTGATCTCCGCCGGCGAGGCCTCCTTGTTGAGCAGTGCCGTGAAGTCGACGACGCTCACGGTCGGAACGGGCACGCGGAAGGCCATCCCGGTGAACTTGCCCTGCAGTGCCGGGATCACGAGCCCGACCGCCCTCGCTGCGCCGGTGCTGCTCGGCACGATGTTGAGGGCCGCCGCCCGGGCATCGCGGAGATCCTTGGCCGCCGTATCGACCGTCTTCTGGGAGTTGGTGTAGGCGTGCACCGTCGTCAGCAGGCCGCGGTCGATGCCGTAGGTCTCGTGGAGCACCTTCGCCACCGGGGCGAGGCCATTGGTGGTGCATGACGCGTTGGAGATCACGTGGTGCTTCTTCGGGTCGTACATCTCGTTGTTGACGCCGAGCACGATCGTCAGGTCCTCGTTCTTGGCCGGGGCCGAGATCACCACCTTCTTGACGCTGTCCCGCTTGTGGGCGACGGCCTTGGTGGCGTCGGTGAAGAAGCCCGTGCTCTCCACGACCACCTGCACGTCCTGGCTGCCCCAGGGGATCGAGGCCGGATCCTTCTCGGCGAAGACCTTGATCTTCTGGCCATCGACGACGAGGTCGTTGCCGTCGTAGCCGACCTCTCCCTTGAAGGGGCCGTAGTTGGAGTCGAACTCGAGCAGGTGGGCGTTGGTCTTGGCGTCGGTGAGGTCGTTGAGGGCCACCACCTGGACGTCCCCCTTGAGGCCGTACTTCTCGTAGATGGCGCGGAAGGTGAGGCGGCCGATGCGACCGAAACCGTTGATGCCGACGCGAATGGACACGTGACGTCTCCTGGGGCTTTGGGGGAGGGAGGGCGGAACATGGCAGGCGGCGGAATATACACCGGCCCGGCGCATCGGCTCAATCGGCCGCCATGGGGGGAGCGTTTTTGACAGGCTGCCGCGGTCTTCGCGTAGATTGACCGGAGCCATGCCCGCCCCGGTCATCGATCTCCGCAACGTCCGCAAGTCGTTCATCACGCCCGGCGGCGAGACCGTCGCCGTCCTCGACATCGACTCCTTTTCCGTCGAGCAGGGGGAGCAGTGCGCCCTCGAGGGGCAGAGTGGATCGGGCAAGTCGACGCTTCTCAACGTCGTTTCCGGGATCATGCGGCCCGACGCCGGAAGCGTGTTCATCGACGGCCGTGACATCGCCCGCTTCGACGAGGCGAGCCGCGACAGGGTGCGTGCCGACTCCCTCGGCCTCGTGTTCCAGCAGTTCAATCTCCTGCCAGGCTTCACGGCGCTCGAAAACGTCCTCGTGGCCATGTCGTTCGGCTCCTCGCAGCCCGACCGCGGCCGGGCCGCCAGCCTGCTCGCAGCCGTCGGCCTCGGCCACAGGCTCGACCACAAGCCGGCCGAACTGAGCGTCGGCCAGCAGCAGCGGGTGGCCGTCGCCCGCTCGCTCGCCAACCGGCCGAGGGTCGTGCTGGCCGACGAGCCCACCGCCAGCATCGACACGGCCCACCAGCAGCAGGTGATCGAACTGCTGCGTGAAACCTGCCGTGCCGAGGGGGCGGCACTGCTCGTCGTCACCCACGACCGGAGCGTGGCCGAACAGTTTCCAAGGCGGATCCGGCTCGAAGACTTCAACCGGGCCGCCCGCAGCCATGTCACCCAAGCGAGGCCGGCATGACACTCCTCGGCATCGCCTGGAGAAACATCCGGCAGCGACTCCTCACGAGCATCCTGACGGCGCTCTCGCTGGCGCTCGGCGTGGCGCTCGTCGTGGCCACTCTCGTCACCGGCGGCATCGTCAACAAGGCCTTCGAGTCGGGATCAGGGCTCGGCTACAACATGATCGTCGGTGCCAAGGGGAGCCCGCTGCAACTCGTGCTCAACAGCGTCTACTTCATCAGCAGGCCGATCGAGAACGTTTCCTGGGCCTTCTATCAGGAGTTCCTCCCGGCCGCCTCCCGGCCGGATGGCGTCGATGGGAAGTTTGCGGCGAGCACGGCAACCGCCGTCCCGATCTGCATGGGGGACTACTTCCGCGGCCACCGTGTCGTGGGCACGAATGCCGCCTTCTTCAACCGGCTCACCCGGGGTGACGGCCAGCCGTTCGTATTCGCCGCCGGAAAGAATTTCGGCGATGGTGACTTTTTCGGCGGCGTCCTCGGCGCGAGCGTGGCGTCCAATCTGGGGCTGAAGGTGGGCGACGCATTCGCGCCGACGCATGGCGCCGACGACGGCGCCGTCCACGACCCCTTCAAGGTCGTCGGCATCCTCGCCCGCACCGACACTCCAATCGACCGGGGCGTGTTCGTCAACATGGAGGGGTTCTATCTTCAGGATGGCCATGCCAAACCGCTGTCTGAGGGTGAGACCGCAGAGCCAGCCGCCGCGGCCCACCCTTCGGGCCACGTCCCGCTGCCCGCCACCCAGCGGGAGGTGACTGCGATCCTGCTCGAAACGGCCTCGCTGCCGGGTCTGCCCGCGGAACTCATGGCGATGGGCCTGCGGACCGCGATCAACGAGGGCCGGGATGGTCAGGCCGCGCTGCCGGTGGCGGAGATCAGGCAGCTCCTCGATCTCTTCGTCCGACCGCTCGAACTGCTCCTGCTCCTCGTCACCGCGCTCGTCGTGCTCGTCTCGGCGATCGGCATCCTCGTGAGCATGGTCGGCTCGTCGCTTGAACGCAGCCGCGACGTGGCGATCATGAGGGCCCTCGGCGCCCGCCGCTCCCAGGTCCTCACGACCGTGCTCATCGAGGCGTTGCTTCTGGCAGTGGGTGGTGGCCTCGCCGGCTGGCTGCTCGGCCATCTGCTCGTTGGCGCGATCGGCCCCTGGATCAGCACCAACGCCGGCGTCTCGGCGAGCGTCTTTTCGGCATCGCCGGTGGCAGAGGCCCTGCTCGTGCCGTTCCTGATTCTCCTCGCGATCGCCGCCGCGTTGCTGCCGGCGATCGCCGCCTACCGCACCGACGTGGCCAAGTGGCTGCAGGGCCCGGGCTGAATCTCGCCAACGTGCCTGACACGGCTCCGGGCCGGGCCGGGCCCGTCGAGCAAGGCGCTGCACGAGATCTCCGGTACACTCACGGCGATGTCTGCTTCGCGGAAATTCACGGCGTTCGCACTCGCAGTCACCCTCCTCGTGCACGCCACGCGGGTGGAGGCCTGCCCGTTCTGCTCGGCGGTCTCGCTCACGTTCGCCCAGGAGATCGCCCAAAGCCAGGCTGCCGTGATCGCGCGGCTGGTCGAACCGCCACCGGCCGGATCGCTCTCGCCCAGGGCCGAAGGGCCGCTGCCAAAGGGCAGGTTCGCGGTGGTCGAGGTGCTCAAGGGGTCGACCGTCGTCGACGAGGCCGGCCTGCTCGGCGGTGATGCCGCACCGATCGAGACGATCCTGCTCGAGGAGAAGCCGGTCGGTTCGCTGTTCCTTTTGATGGGCATCGAGCCGCCGAACCTCGTCTGGTCGAGCCCGATCCCGGTGAGCGATCGGGCCGTCGAGTATCTGAGGAAACTCGCCGACCTTCCCGAGAAGGGCTCCGACAGGCTGGCCTTCTTCCAGAAGCACCTCGAGGATCCGGACGAAACGCTGGCTCGCGATGCCTACGACGAGTTCGCCGTCGCCCCTTACGACGACGTCCGCGGGCTCGAGTCGCGGATGGATCCAACCCAGCTGCTCGCCTGGATCGAGAATCCGAAGATCCAGTCGAGCCGGCGGCGGCTCTATGCCACGATGCTCGGAGTCTGCGGCACCAAGGCCGACGCCGAGCGAATCAGCGCCATTCTCGAGGGAACCGATCTCGGCGAGGACAAGGCCGAAATCCGCTCGGGTCTCGATGCCCTGATCGCCTGCTACGTCACGCTCCGCGGTCCCGAGGGGCTCGACCTCGTCGACCGGCTGTTCCTCGACCGGCGCGGCCGCGACGTACCGTTCACTGAAACCTATGCGGCCGTGATGGCACTACGATTCCTCGGTGAGGAGTCTGACTCGGTGCCCCGAGAGCGTGTGCTCAAGTCGCTCCGCATCCTCCTCGACGAACCCAAACTAGCCGATCTCGTGATCGCCGATCTGGCCCGCTGGGAAGATTGGTCGGTGATCGACCGGCTGACCGAACTCTTCGAGAAGGCCGACGCCGACTCGATCTTTGTCCGCGAGCCGGTCGTGAACTACCTGCGGGCCTGCCCGCTCCCCGCGGCTGCCGAGGCGATCAAGAAGCTCGAGAAGATCGACCCGGAGGCCGTCCGTCGGGCGGCGACGCTGGCCGGGCTCGCCGGCCTGGCCGGGGCCAATCCGGCCGCCGAAAGCTCCCAAAAGCATGGCGATGAGGCAGAGCCTGGGGAGCCGTCGGCCGGCCTACCGACGCTGCCAGCTGCCGCATCGAGCGACGACGACATGGCCCTGGCGGCCCGGATCGCGCCGGTGATCGCCGACGAGGACGCCACCGACGGCATCCCTCCCGGCGGCGAGGCGGCGGCTCCGGTCGCTGCTGAGGCCAGGCCCGACCAAACCAGGATGCTGAAATGGATATTCTTGGCAGCGATCGCCCTCGGGATCGGGATCGTCTCGCGGTTCGTTCTGCGGCCGCAGTCGGCGCCGGATTCGGGGCCGGCTTCGCGATGACTTCAGCCTCCGATTCTGGATGCAGCGATGGCAGCCGGTCTCTTCGAATCGTCATCCCGGGGTGATCCGGCGGCACGACCGCCCACCGACGAGCCGAACCAGTATCAGGCGCTCGCGAGCACGGCGATCGCCGCAATCGTCCTCGGACTTCTCTCGCCGCTGGCCTTCGTAGATTGGTGGCTGGCAGTCGTGCCGATTCTGGGCTTCGTGCTCGGCCTGGTCGCGATCCGCGACATCGCCGGCCGGCCGGCGGTGCTGACAGGCAGGCCGCTGGCCATCGCCGCGATGATCCTCTCCACGCTCTCCCTCGTCGGGGGACTCGCCTATCTCTCCGCCGTCTACGCCGCCGAACTGCCGGAGGGATTCTCGCGGCTCACGTTCGCCTCGCTCCAGCCGCTGCCGGGCGATCCGGCGGATGCCATCCCCGACTCCGCCCGGGAGATGGACGGCCGCGACGTGCTGCTCAAGGGATACATGTATCCCGGCAAGCAGCAGACGGGCATCTCGCAGTTTCTGCTCGTCCGCGACCAGGGTGACTGCTGCTTCGGCGGCAATCCGAAGATCACCGACCGTGTGCTCGTGCAATTGCGTGATCCGAAGGGTATTCCCTTCTCGCAGCGGCTCACCAAGATCGCCGGCCGATTCGCCGTCCGGCCATCGGGCACCCCCGCGCTCGATGGCGGCGTCCTCTATCACATCGAGGACGCCAGTGTCCGCTGAATCTGCCTGGAATGGGTCGTTCCCGGCCATGCTCCAGATCCTGGTCCTGGCGCTGCTCTCCGCGCCGATCGGCTGCGGCGGCCCTGCACCCGGGGGTTCGGCGGCACCCGTCGCGGCCCGATCAGGAGCGGACGAAAGCCGGCCGGCCGCGGGGATCGTCGACAGACGGTCCGATTCGCGGCGGCCGTCCAACGCACCTCCCCGGGAAATCACCTTCGACGACATCAAGTTCGAGATGGAGAAGGGGTCGGCCTTCAGCCGCGATCTGCTGCCCAAGCGGGTGACGGCCCTCGAGCGGGAACGGGTCCGGATCCGCGGCTACATCCTGCCGAGTTTCCAGCAGACCGGCCTGACCCAGTTCGTCCTCGTCCGTGACAACATGGAATGCTGCTTCGGCCCCGGCGCCGCCCTCTACGACTGCATCGTCGTCCGGATGGCACCGGGCAAGACCGCGAACTTCTCGATTCGGCCCGTCGCCGTGACCGGGGCATTTCACGTCGAGGAACTGCGGGGGCCCGACGGCAGGCACCTCGCGATTTACTCGCTCGACGGCGAGGATGTGCAGTAGTCGGGATCCGTTGGTAGCATAGCCGCCCATGGCCAACTCTCTCTTCGACCACGAATTCTGGTTCCAGCTCTACGACGTTCCGTCGTTGCGGCTGTCGTTCTATTTCATCGGTGCCTTCGTCGCCTTCTATTGGCTCGGGTCGATCTTCCTGCGGCCCATCCTCCGGCAGTTCATCAAAATCACGCCCAATTCGAACGACATCGTCGGCTACGTCCTCTCCTGCTTCTGCGTGTTCTACGGACTGTTGCTCGGCCTGATCGCGGTCACCGCCTATCAGAACGTCGCCGATGCCAGTGCCAACGTCACCCGTGAGGCGGCCAGCCTGTCGGCCCTCTACGAGGACGTCTCCCGCTATCCGGATCCCTACGGCCAGAACCTTCGCTGGCTGCTCCGCGACTACACCCGCTACGTGATCAAGTATGCCTGGCCGCTGCAGCAGAAGGGCATCGTCCCGGAGGAGGGCACGATCCGGTCGTCGGCGATCCACGAGAAGATGGTCGACTTCCAGCCGCAGACGCCTGCCCAGGAGATCCTCCACGCGGAGGCCTTGCGGCAATTCAACAACTTTCTGGAGTATCGCCGGATGCGACTGCTCTCCGTGAAGTCGTCGCTGCCGGCATCGATGTGGACCGTGATGCTCCTCGGGGCTTTACTCAACATCGTGCTCTGCTGGCTGTTCGACATGAAGTTCCTCACACAGCTCTTGCTGGGGGGCATCCTCGCCGCCTATCTCGGGATGATGATGCACCTGATCTTCGACATGAACCAGCCTTTCCGCGGCGACGTGTGCGTCTCGTCGGAGGCGTTTGAAATGGTCTACAAGCGGATGAACGAGGAATGATGAAGATGTCCGGCGACGAGATCACCAGGCAGCAGCCGGCCCAGCTTCCCCGCCGGCAGGCTCCCAGAGTCAGCCGCCGGCGGGCCCTGACCGAGGGGGCTGCGGCCACGCTCGCGGCTGCCGGAGCACTGTCCCCCGTGCTGTTCGCCGGCTGTTCCGTTGGTCTTCCGAAGAGGGAACCGCCGGGACTGCTCGTTGGCCTGCTCAATTCACAGACCGGGCCGATGGCGATCAGTTCGACGTCGCTTCGCGACATCGAACTCCACGCCTTCGAGCAGATCAATGCCGCGGGTGGCATCCTCGGCCGGAGAATCGATCCTCGGGCGCCCGATCCCCGCTCCCGACCCGACCTGTTCGCCAAGCGTGCCCGGGAACTGCTCGACAAGGGTGCCGTGGCGCTCTTCGGTTGCTGGACGAGCACCAGCCGCAAGGCCGTCCTGCCGCTGGTCGAGGAATTCAAGAAACTGCTCTTCTACCCGGTGCAGTACGAGGGGAATGAGTCCTCCCGCTATGTCGTCTACGGCGGCACGCTGCCCAACCAGCAGATCTTTCCCACGCTCGACTGGATGACCTCGGCAGCCGGCGGATCACGGAAGCGAATCTTTCTCGTCGGCTCCGACTTTGTGTTTCCACGAACCGCCAACCTGATCGCCAAGAAGTATCTGGCGACGAAGGGCCTGAAGTCGGCCGGGGAGGCCTACGTCGAACTCGGCGACCGGGATTTCACGGCTGTCGTCAAGAAGGTCCTCGCCTCCGGGGCCGACGGGGTGCTCAACACGGTCAATGGTGATTCAAACCTCGGCCTGTTCGCGGCGCTTGCCGATGCCAAGGTCGATCCCGACAAACTGCCGGTCGTCTCCACGAGCGTCGCAGAGGACGAACTGCGGAGCCTGCTGCCGAAGCAGGTGCAGGGTCATTATGCGGCGGGCTGCTACTTCCAGACCCTCGACAGCGAAGCCAACCGGAAGTGGATCGAGGGCTTCCGCCGCGAGTTCGGCTACGACCGCGTGACCGGCGACCCGATGGAACCCCAGTGGTGCCTCGTGCACATCTGGAAGAAGGCGGTCGAGAAGGCGGGCTCGTTCGAGACCGAGGCGGTGCGGGAGGCGTTTCGGGACGGGCTCGAATTTGCTGGTCCCGGCGGCCTCGTCCGCCTCGACCCCAAAACCCAGCACACGAACAAGTTTTTCCGGATGGGCCGAATCCGCGCTGATCGCCAGTTCGAGATCGTCTATGCCTCGGAGGCACCCATCGAACCCGATCCCTATCCGCAGATCGCCTTTCCCGGCTGGAGTGTCGACTGGACCAAGGATGGTGTGACCCGCGGGGCGGAGGTGGATATCAATGGCAACGTTTGAGGTCGAGCACACGGAGGGCATGCGCTGGGTGAAGGTCGGCCTCGTCGACGACGACGTCCGAGCGGAGCGTGGCGCGCTGAACCACTTCAAGGGCTCGATCACGATGGACGTGCCGGTGCCCTCGCTCAAGGCCTGGTGGGTGTCGCTCTTCTCCGACGAATCGCTACTGCGGCCCAGGTACCACGGCACGGGCAACGTCTACCTCGACTCCTCGCTCGGCGGCTATCACGTGATGCGGATCAACCCGGGTGAGAAGTGGGTTCTCGACCGCAAGTGCTTCTGGGCCAGCGACGGGGAGGTCAAGCTCTCGATCTACCGGGAGCGTTTCTGGACCTCCTACTGGGCCGACGAAGGGCTGCTCTGGTACAAGACGGCGCTCAAGGGCGATGGTCAGGCGGTACTTGCGGTGGAAGGCCCCGTCGAGGAGATGGAACTCGTCAACGACCGTGTGATCGTCGACGGCCGCTTCGTCGTCGCCCGCACGACCGGCATCTCGCTCTCGATGCGGCGGCCGGCGAAGTCCTGGGTGAGTTACTGGATGTCGGGCCAGAAACTGGCCTTCGCCTACGAGGGCACGGGCCGCCTGCTGATCTGCACGACCCCCTACTGGCGGGCGCGGATGCAGAACGACGCATCGGGCAGCCCGGCAAATGCGGTCTGATCCGATTCGAATCGGGGCTGGATGCCGTCGCAGGCCGGTCCTGATCGTCTGGTCGATCCTCTCGCTCGTCGCGACCGCGGTATCCGCCGAGGCCTGCCCCTTCTGCGACGTCGTCGGCAGGTCGCTCGCCGAGCGCCGCGATTCTGCGGCTGCGGTGGCCGTGGGCGACAGGGTGGCGGCGGCGACCCTGCCCGCGAATGAAAACATTCCGTTGTTCGAGGTTCGGCAGGTGCTCCGTGGAACCGCCACCGTCGGGGAGACGGTTGGGGCTTCGGTCGAAGGGCCGTGCCGCGGGCTGGCGATCCTCTTTCTGGAGGCTGCCGCCGGTGGCAGCCGCTGGACGGCCATCGCCGCAGACGAAGCCCTGCTCGGGCACGTCGCAGCCGCTCCGGATACCAGCCTCGCCGCCGACAAGCGGCTTGCCTGGTTCGCGACACGACTCGAGCACGCCAATCCCGCGATTGCCGCGGATGCGTTTGCGGAGTTCGGGCTTGCCCCATTCTCTGCGGTTCGGGCGGCGGGGGCCGGGCTCGATCCCGATACCCTCGAGGCCTGGATGGCGGAACCGGGAATCGACGAACGCCGTCGCGGTCTCTACGGTCTTTTGCTCGGCGTCGTGGCCGAACGCACGCCGGATGTCGCACGTCGCCGCAGGGCCATCGACCGGCTCCATCAGGCGATCGAACGGCCGGCGAGCGATTTTCGGGCGGGCATCGACGGAATCATGGGAGGGATCCTCGTGGCCGAGGCCGGGGAGGGTCTCGACTTCCTGGAGCGGCGCGGGCTGCTCGACGCCGCGGCCAGTCCCATCGATCAGCGACATCTGCTCAGGGCGCTTCGGTTCGCCTGGGAGAGCCTTCCGGAATCGATCCCGCGGCAGCGAATTGCGGCCGCCACCGAACGCCTCGCCGTCTGCCCTGCGGTCGCGGCGGACGCGGTGACCGACCTCGCCCGCTACGAGGCCTGGGGGGCGGCCGACGCCGTGGCCTCCCTCTGGGATACCGCCGGGCGAGATGATCCTTTGATCCGTCGGGCGATTGCCGGATATCTCGGCGTCTGTCCGACGCCCAGGGCGAAGGCCCATCTCGATCGGCTTCGGGCCGCCGATCCCGACCGCCTCAAGGCCGCGGTCGACGCCGCCTCGCTCCCTGCCCGCTGACTCCCCGCTACCGCAGGTCGGACGCCGCGGCCGCATCCGGCGCGGTCACGGCTGCGGCGGGCGCGGGGCCGGCCTTCGTCCAGTTGGCCACGGCCCGGACTGCGTGATCCTGGATCGCGGCCGTCGGCAGCAGCAGTGCCTCCGCCCCGTCGGAGGCGGGTGGCAGTGATCCGGCCGTCGGCACGCCGGGGGCCGCCGGCAGCATCGGCCCGGCCGAGGGGGAGGGGAGCAGTTCGGGCTTCGATCCTCGGCCCTTCTCCTGTGGAGTGCCGGGGTAGACGCTGCGGCGGTCCTCTGAATCGTCCCGGGTCGCGGGATCCCTCGGCGGCAGCTGCATCGCCCGGGCGTCGGCGTTGACGGACTCGAAGTTCTGTGTGATCGCACCCCGACTGAAGACGCCGGGCCGCGAGTGTCCGTAGTCGAGATAGAGGCTGGCGTCCCGCTGGCGGGCACGGCGGTGGGCGTCGAAGTAGGCCTTGCCGGGCCACGGCCCCTCGGCGAGGAACACGCCGTTGTATTCGAGCAGCGAGCCCTTGCGGTAATGGAGCTGCGAGATCGAGCGGTTGTAGTCGACGATCGCCCGGTAGTAGGTGCTCTCCGCCTCGGCCCGGCGTCGCTGGGCGTCGAGCAGCTGGTCGAGCGTCACGGTGCCGGCATCGTAGGCCGCCTGCACCGCCTCCACCTGACGCTCCGCGGCGACCCGGCGGTTGAAGTTGGTCTGCGAGAGGGCGAAGTTGGTGTCGACGTTGCGGACGGCCTCGACGAGCGCGTGCGAGGCCTCCAGTTCCTCATCCTGCAGCCGGGCACGCTCGCGGGCGAGGTTCAGCTGGAAGTTGCGAACGGTCGAGAGCTCGCGCCGGAAACCGAGCGGCATCTGGAACTGCGCCCCGGCCTGCCATTCCTGGTAGCGGCCACTGAGGAGCGAGGAGTAGGCGTCTGTGCCGACGAGCGACTTGGTGACCTTACCGCCGACCACCGGCCCCGGCTGCGGGAAGGGCTGGTAGTCCTGATTGAGCAGCTGTTCGCCGACGCCGAGAAACCGCCAGCGGCCGCCGATGTCGAGCCGCGGCAGGAGCAGGTTCTTGGCGGCCGTGAGTTCGAGCTCCCGCTGCTTGATCACCCACTTCTGCTTGCGGAGTTCCGCCGACCGCGACAACGCCTCGACGAGCGACTGCTGCCAGTCGAAGGCGATTCTGGCGGTGGTCGGCTCGTCGGCCGGCCGGATCAGCCGGCCGTCGCTCGAGGTGATGCCCATCATGTACCGGAGCCTGTTCTCGCAGCGGTAGACGTCGGTGAGCGCCTGCTCCACCTCGCTGCGGAAGAAGAAGTACTGCTCGCGGGCCTGGGCCTCCTTGTCGGCCTCGCCCCCCCGCGACTGCTCGACGTAGAGGGCGTGCACCTTCCGCCAGGCCTCGAGCGAACTGTCGCGCCCGGCCTTGCGGGCTTCGAGGTTCCGGTAGGCGAAGTAGAGCTCCCAGTAGGACTGCTCCGTGTCGCTTATGAGGTTGCGGACGCCGGCCTCGAACTCGGCAAGCGAGATGTCGGCGCTGATCCGGGCCAGCAGAACACCGCGGAAGTTCGGCCGGCCGAAGACGTTGTCGAAGGTGTCCGGGCCGGCGATCCGGTTGTAGGTGACGCCGGCACCCTGCAGAAGCGGCTGGTTGAAGCTGAAGTCGTAGGCGGTGGTCCAGGTGGTGTCGACGTCCCGGAAGGCGTTGTTGGTGTTGGCCGAACTGATGCTGTTCGAGACTCCAAACTGGGCACCGGTCGCGGTTCGCTTGGTGACGCCCACGGTGTTGGTGCCGTTCACGGTGCGCAGCACGGGCACGAAGAGGAAGGTCTGGAATATGGGGTCGACGTTCTGCGGCCGGTTGCCCGACTCCCAGGTCGAACTCGCGGCCAGCTGGGCGTCGAAGGCCGCAAGCGCGCTTTCGACACCCCGGAATGGATCTGTTTCCACGATCGCCGGATCGTAGATCGTCGGCGTCTGCACCGGGCTCGTGAGCAGCGAGACCGGGGGCTCGCCTGTCTGGGGTCGGGGGCCGCCGAAGCTCGCGAACCGGCCGCCGAGGTTCCGCAACACCTTGCCATTTTCGAGCGCCGTGCGGATCGCCTCCTCGAGCGAGAGTTCCCAGATCTGGTCGAACTTCGCGTTGGTCAGCGTCAGTGGTTCGGTCGTGCCGGCGGCCTCGCCGAGCGGCTGCTGCTCGGTGTCGGGGTATTCGAGTTTCTGGATCGCGCCGACATAGTGTGAAAGGTCGCCGTCCTCGAAGAAGTAGAACGGCTGCCGCGGCGCACAGCCTCCGCCGAGCAGCGAGATGCTCGTCAGGATCACCCAGATGGTGCGTGCGGTTCGGGGCACGGGGGGCCTTGAGGGTCGCGGGGCGAATCGGTGTTCAAAATGCCGCCGCTGCGCCCAGGGGGAGTCGGGTCGCGGAATCGCGACCGTCTCTCCCGGCGTGGGGCCCCCCGACTCCACGCCCGCATCGCCTGCACCAGGGCGCAGCGACAGCGAAGGAGTTATCGTCCTCAAAACCGGCAAACTTCGGGGAATCGTCAGTCTTTACCCCAACCGCCCCCGTCGCGGCCGGCAGAGGTGTCACTCTGGGCAGGCCAGCGAGACGTGCGAAGTTCCCGGGCAACGATGCCCTGACCCCAGATGAATCGGGCCGCGACACCAGGCATCGACTCCACGAAGGGCGGCCCCGCAGCCGGTCCCAGCACGCTGGCCGCCGTCGCGACCGCATCAGCCGTCGTGCAATCGGCTGCGATCACCGTCACCGCGGCCGGCCCGGGCACGCCCAGCCCGGTCCGTGGATCGACGATGTGGCTGTACCTCGTGCCGTCGATCTCGACCGCCTGAAAGGCGTCGCCCGATGTCGTGACCGCGGCATTTTCGAGGATCAGCCACTCGCCCTCCGCCGCCGGGGCCCCGCCGTCGACTGCGGCGATCCCGATCCGCCAGCCCGGACGACCGGGCGGCCGACCCGACACGACGATGTCGCCGGAGGCGTCGATCATCGCGGCAGTCAGGCCATGATCGCGGATCACCTCGAGCGCCCGATCGGCCGCATATCCCATCCCGATTCCGCCGAGGTCGAGCCGCATCGCCGGTTTCGCAAGCCTCACGGCACGTCGATCCGCATCGAGGCGAAGGCCATCCGCCCCGACCGCCGCCCGCGCTGCGGCGAGTTTCGCGGGCAATGGAAGCACTTGGGCACGTCGAGCCTGCCGCCAGAGGCTGGTCAGCGGCCCGACCGTCGGATCGAACGCCCCTCCGCTCATGTCGCGAATTTCGCCAGCCCGCACGAGCACCCGCCAGAGATCGTCCCCCACGGGCACGGCGGCAGCCATCGGAGCGGCCGACGAGAGTTGGGAGAGTTCACTCTCTGGATCGTAGTCCGAAAGAATCCGCTCAAGCCGGGCGACCTCGGCAAATGCGGCCGCCAGCGCCCGACGGCCGACGGCCGGCTCGGCGTAGACCGTGATCGTCCAGGGCACTCCCATGAGGCGTTGGGAATCACGAATCCGGTCCACCTGCACGGTTTCAGCCGCCCAGCACGGGCCGCAGGCGACGAACAGCCCGACCCAGACCACCGCCTGCCAGCCGATCATCGGGTAAACTCTGTCGATCATGAGTGGTGCCCCAGCCCAGCCATCCGTCGCCATCACATTCGACTGCACGCCACTTCGAGGCGTGCCCAGGCTCGACATCCCGCTCGACGCGTCGCCCGTGTTCCGCGCCCGCCTCGAACGGATGCAGCGGGCCGTGGCCCGGCACGGCACCCGCAATACCTATTATCTCACGAATGCCGGCTGCACGTTTCGCTTCACCAACGATCCCGCCGTCGGCTGGACCCGGTTCGTGTTTGAAGGCACCGTGATCACCGACGAACTCGACCGCAAGACCGTGGGCAGCGACCTCGCCATCCGTCTCGAAAAGGAAACCTGCGACTGGCTCACCCAGCCAGCCGTCCAGTGGCTGACCCTTTCGGTGAAGCATGCCGTCGAGGTCGAGTTCGATCGCTACATCGCCGCAGGGGATCTCTCCCGGGCGCTCGAGCGACTGGCCCGCGATCAGGCCGCCAGCGACGCCGCCGGCGGATTCCTTGGCATGAACCTCTAAGCGGCTTCACGGAAACACACGGCATCCTGCCGTTGTTTCCTTGGCCGGCTCCGCCGGCTGGCACTTATCCGGCCCTCCGGGCCTCGCGCGGGGTGGTGGTTCTTGAAGATGACAGGCTGAAGCCTGTCCCACACCGGGCAATGACAGGCTGAAGCCTGTCTTGGTAGCCTTTCAGGGATGGGCGACAGCGAACATTCAATCACGAACGAACTGGCCCGCGAACGCAACCGTGAGGCGGCCGACCGCACGCTGCTGGCCTGGGTCCGCACCAGTCTGGCGATGATCAGCCTCGGGTTCGGCATCGAGCGGTTTGGACAGGCGGCACATGCCCTCGAGTCCCATGCCAACCAATTCTCGCCGCTGAAGACCAGGGTCTTCGGGATCGCGATGATCGTCCTCGGGATCGCCGCCACGATCGCCGGAATGCGGGAGCACCGACAGGTGCTGGCGATGATCCGACGCGACGACTACCGCTATTCCGAACGGCTGCCAATCGCCCAGATGCTGGGGATGGCGCTCGTGGTCATCGGCATTCTGGGGCTGGTGATGATGCTCGTGCAGACGAGCGGGCCCGTTCTGGACTGAGCCGCGAAACGATAGGGCGGATCGCAGACCCTGCGTTTCAGCCTGCGGCGGGCGACTGGCGTCGCCGACGGCTTCCCAGCCACCAGCCTGCTATGACCAGAGCCGGCAGGGCAAGCAGCAGGATGCCGGCGGTAAGCAGCAGGGTTTGGCCGGGGGACGCATCGAAACGGGCCCGCCCAGCGAGGGTCTGGAGCAGGGCATAGACGCCGACCAGGGCAGACCCAGTCGAGGCGCTGGCGACGAGTGGCCTGCGAAGCCGCTCGGGCACCGCGGCCTGACGGGCCAACCAGGCCAAGAGCGGCAGCCACTGCAGTGCATGGATCACCGCCCCGTGCGGAAACTTCGGCACTCCGGCCGTCCCATAGACTTCCGCCGGCAGTCCAGCCGCGGTCCGCGTGTCGCCATAGATGCCCACCCAGATGCCGAGCAGGCAGGAGATCACGAGTAGGACGAGTCCGGCACGGGCGGCGAGCAGCATCTCGGGGGCGAAGGAGGTCGGCTGCCGGAAGCAGCGGATCATGAGGTCGGCCGCAACGATGCTGACGAACAGGATCAGGGCTCCCATCGCGTCGTAGACGAACGAATCAAAGGCCGTCTGCCGGTTGAAGTGGCTGGCCACGCCCCGCCAGCGTTGCAGATCGATGAGGGCGACCTCGACGAGGAGGGCCCAGGCGGTCGCCACTGCCAGAACTCCATCGCCCCGACGCCAGCGGAGATGGGCCCAGACCCATCCCAGCGACAGGCTCGTCAGACCGCCCGAGATCCCGAACAGGATCGGCTTACGCCAGCTGACGGCGCCCTCCCAGGGACCGCCCACCGCTGCGTACAGGATCGCATGGGCGAGTCCGCTGGCGATCAGAACGAGGCCGATCCATGCCAGAGGCCAGCCGCGGCGATCGCGGCACCAGCCCAGGTCAGTCGTCGAATCGGAAGCGGGGTGCATTTCCTACCTGACCTCGACCGGAATGCTCTCCGAGTGGGCGGAAAACTCCGGCGCGTAGCGACTGCGGATCGTGGCGAAGCCGCTCGATCCGCTGCCCCGGTGGGCTGCCCGCAGCGAGTATTCGAAGACGTGCGTGCCCCGAGGCAGCCGCTCGAAGAACATCTGCGTGCTGGCGTCGCGGATCGCCAGATACCAGCCCGCGCCGTCGTTCCAGCGCCAGCCCGAGAGCAGGTCGATCGGCTCCGTCAGGCTCGGCCGGTGATCGACGAGTTCGAGAAACTCGTAGTCGCGGTCGCTGGTCACGACCAGCCGCACGACCAGTTCGTCGCCCGGCTCGATGTTCGACCCGGCCTTCTCTCCGGCACCGCCGCCGATCGGTTCCAGCTGCGGACCGGCCTTCGTGAACCGCTTCACGAAGAGCCGCTTCTCGATCGCCAGTTCCTCACGGCCGGCGGCCGGCACGTTGGCGATGTCGTCGAGATACTGCCAGTGGACGCCCCCCCAGGCGATCCCCGCGTCGGGCTTGCGGAGCGTGACCTTCGCCAGCCGGGGCGTGATCTCCCGTCGCACGAACCGTTCCTCGAAGAAGCCGGTGCCTGCCTCCGTCTTGCGGGGCTGGATCGTCTCGTCGCCGATCGTGACGGTGACGGCCTCCCGGGAGCCGAGCAGGTCGGCACCGCGGCCGAGCAGGGCCGACACGGCGTCGGCGGTGGCCCGGTTGCCCGGCCAGCGGCTCGTCCGCTTTTGCGACAAAAGCCAGGCCTTCATCGCCTCGACGGCCTTGGTGTCGCCGGCCACCTCGTCGAAGGCCTCGATCATGATCGACTGGGTCTCGATCGGCGCGCTCACCCAGCTCCACCAGACCGGGTGCGGATCCCGCCACCACATCCCCTGCCAGTTCTCCTCGCTGCCGTCGAGGCCCGTGCTCCGCTGCCTGAGGCTGTCGATGATCGAGGCCGCCGTCTCCCGATCGCCCGATCTGAAGACCGCGATCGCGGCATGCCCCTGCGAGCGGCGCTCGCCGATCTTGTTCCACCGATTCCGGGCCACGTCGAGCCCCCAGGCGATCGCCGCAGCCGCGTCACCCTGCGGAGGCGAGTCTTCCTTGAAGAAGCTGCGGGCGTACAGGGCGTAGGCCCCGATCGGCGTGAGCACGGGCTCTGGGATCTTTTCGGCCCGCTTCTTCTCCTCGATGAGCCGCCGATCGAGCCAGGGGATCGCGGCGATCGCCGGCTGCATGTCGATCCCCACTCCACTCGCCCGCAGCCTGCCGAAGCCCGCGATGATCCCGAGCGTCACCGGGTCGCAGCTGCTCCCGCCCGGAAACCAGGGCCAGCCGCCGTCCTGATTCCGCAGGCTCTCCAGTCTCGCGACCGCCGCTGTGACCTCGTTGTCGGCCCGCGTGGCGTCAAAGAGCAACGCGATCCTGGCACGAGCCTCCGCCTCGTCGACCGCCTCCCGAACCCAGGGCGTTTCCGCAAGCAGCGTCTTCATGAGTTCGGCGTTCTTCTCGAGCGGGCTCTCGAGGGCATCCGTTCCCTTCCACTGTTGAAACATTCCGGCGATCCGCGGATCGGACGTCACCAGATGCCGGGCGAGGCTGTTGGCATAGAGCCGTGTGAAGAGGGTCTCGGTGCTCTCGTCGCTCTGCTCCATGATCGAGGGCAGCGCGAGGACGGCATACCAGGCGGGATTGGCCGCCGCCTGGACGACCAGTGACTGGCTCTCGATCGTGTCGGCCGGCCTGGCGAGTCGCTCCAGGGTGACCGTTTTCTCATCCGGGCCACGGAGCGTGATCGGCACCGTCTCCGTGACCAGCACCCGCTTCGAGAGCACGGGCAGCAGCGACTCCTCGCCATCGCTCGCCCGGCCCGCCGAGGCCGTGGCGAGAACCCGGAGCGTCTCGGTGCCGTCGGCCACCTTGAGCGTGAAGAACGCGGGCTTCGACTCGCCGGCAGCCAGATCGAACGGCTGACTGCGGGCCGTGGCCAGGAGTTCGTCGCGGGCCACGCCGGTGCGGGCGTCGCTGAGGGCAACCTGCACCTCACCGGAGAGCCTGCCGGTCGAGCGATTGCTGAGCTTCACGGGAATCTCGACCGTGTCCCCCTCGCGCAGGAACCGTGGCAGCATCGGCTCGACCATCAGATCCTTGGCGGCCACGCAGCTGTCGAGCAGCGTGCCGCTGCGGAGCCGGGCATCGTGGGCGAGCGACTTGAACTGCCAGGTGGTGAGCGTGTCGGGAAGGGTGAACTCGATCGTCAGGCTGCCATCGGCCGCCGAGGTGAGGGTCGGCAGGAAGAAGGCGGTCTCGGCGAGGTTTTTCCGTGGCGGCGGAGGGGTCGCCGAGCCACGCGGCTGCGGCCCGCCTCCCTGGCGACTAAAGTCTCGATCCGCTGCCTTGTCTTTCCGAAGCACGCCGTTGGTGGCATCGGCATCTACTGCAAAGATGTGTTCTTCGTCCTGAGGCTCCGCACGGGCAGCCAGGGCCATCGGCATCGCCATGGCCATTCCTCGCTCCATTCCCCGGCGCCATCGTCTCCCGCTCGGCGGCCCGAAGGAGTCCCGCAGGAGTTCCCGATAGGTCATCTCGACAGCTTGGTAGTGGCTTTCAAAATGGCCCAGCAGATGGTTGAGCGTGCTGCCGGCATTCGAGAAACTGGGTCTCCGAGGATCCCACTCGCGACGAAACAGGCTGGAGAGTCCGGCCGGCCAAGGATGCTCGGCGAGCGCGTCGAGCGACTGGTCATAGAGCGTGGCGACCATCTCGGCGGCGACTGGTGCCGCTTCGCCGGCGACCGGGTCGGCGACGCTCGTGATCTTCGCCCGCCAGACCTCCTGGGCAGCCGGCTCCACCCGGCGGGTGAACCGCTGCCAGGCGACGTCGAGCCGGCGGTCGGTCCAGGGCACATCGACGGTGATCGACTCGCTCTGCAGTCGCCCATCCCGCACAAGCCAGACCCGAATCGTGAACCCGCCCCGGTCGGCATCCGTCACGGGCACGTTGACCGGCCACTGCGTTCGGCCCGGTGCAGTCCAAAACGACGAACGGGTCCGGCCGCCGCGGGAGATCTCGACGAAGGCCCGTCCCGCGTCATGGCCCGTGCCGACCAGGGCCGTGAACTCGCTCCCCGGGATAGCCGTGAGCTGCTTCGCCGTCAGCTGCAGCGGCCGCCTCACCGGATAGCGGTCGGCTGCGGGATCGATCACCTCGATCAGGTGCGAGGCCTTGACGGCCGGGACGTCGCCGTTGGCCGGGATCTCGAAGACGGCCCTGTAGATGCCCGCCCTCAGCCGCGGAGAGACGACCGCCTTTCCGGTGGTGGCATCGGTGGTCAGCGGTTCTGAAAACACCGCCTCTCCAGCGGCCCAGGTCTCGGGATTCGCCGGATCGATTTCGGCGGGCTGGGGTGCACCGACATCTCCCTCTGCCTGCATCGGCCGCGGGCGACGGCTCGGCAGCCTGCCAAACAGGTCTCCGCGGGCCACTGCGTCGGGCTGAACGAGTTTCGAGACCATGACCGTGCCAGTGGCCGCCCGCGGATGGCCGTCGAGCGAATGGGTTGCGATCTCGACTGCCACGGTCGCGGGGCCGCCGTCGCCGCCGACCTGCTGCCATGCGTCGGCATGAACACCAGCCTCGACCGGCGTGTAGCCCGCACTCAGCCTGCGGTCGTCGCTGCGGGTCTCGCCGCCGGCATCGGTGACATCCACCGTCACGGCATAGGTGAACACGGGCGCCGAGTCGCGGGGCATTCTCCGATCGGGGCGGGCCGG
>Ga0209189_1000480_pt1 | contig 33730 bp, 51 predicted proteins | sample C_130820_EF_Meta_FD_187308 | JGI IMG/M metagenome (GOLD analysis project Ga0209189, IMG submission 187308) | Freshwater microbial communities from Lake Croche, Canada to study carbon cycling - C_130820_EF_MetaG (SPAdes) (version 3) | ecosystem: Environmental > Aquatic > Freshwater > Lake... | reverse complement strand
GCGACCATCGGGACATCGGGGAACAACAAATCTCTTGGGTGCTGTTCTGGCCGACCCCAAAGGCCAACAAGGTTCATCCAATGATAACAGACAAGAACAGAGAGAAGCTAGCCGCCCGGAACAAAGCCAATTTAGAGGAAGTGATTGCGGGGAATTGCAACGGAGCAACTGGACAACTGAACCCAGCGTGGGTCGAGTGGCTAATGGGATACCCTATGGGATGGACAGAATTAAAGGACTCGGCAACGCCATCGTCCCACAAGTCGCATACCAAATCATCAAAGGCATAAGAGAGCTACTATGAAAATCAACAAGATGGAGGCCAAGGCAATCGAGGCACAAATAGACAAGCTCAAGACCCCGATTGACAACGCAGAGGGCAAAAGAACCAAGGGAGACGAATCCCCATCGAGACGTTACCGCCATTTGTGCGAGCGACTCCACTTCTTAACGATGAAAAAAGCCATCATAATCCTAGCCATCACGCTCTTATGTTCGAGCCAAGCGGCGAACATTATGATTCAAAGCCCAAAGCCACCAGCCAAGAAAACAATCAAGGCTCGAATCACGGCGTACTGGTTGGGCGAGGACGAGTTCGGCTATAAAAGCTCTACTGGAAAACGGTTGGTTTCTGGCAAATCTTGTGCAGTAGACCCAAAGATTATCCCCTATGGGACAACCCTTCTCATCGAGGGCAAGGCATACCACGCTCACGATACTGGAACGGCAGTAATTGAACGGAAGGCATCGGGCAAATCTAGGCTTCCAGTCATTGACCTTTTCTATGCAACGGAACGACAAGCAAAGCGGGAATTGGCAAGGGTGGGACGGACAGCGTTAGTGGAAATTCAATGAACCACCATCAAGGCCAAGACCCAGCCGACAGCATCTTGGCATCCTACACGCCAAATATGGCAGACCATATCGACACTCTAGAAGATCGGGTGAAAGAACGACTCGCCCAAATGAAGGCGATGAACCCAGCGATTGACCTAGACCAACTAGCCAAGCTCACGGCAGAGGTTGTGGAGCAGACCATAAAGCACGAAGGCGATTCGCAGATGTTGAGGCATAGGCGAGACGATACCTTGGACGAAGCATTGTTAGCTCTAGCAAGCAATCGAAGTCCAGACAGCTTAACCTCAATCGCAAAACGGTACATCAATCCTTCAACTGGAAAACCCTACACCAGAGCGGCCATATCGGCACGGCTTACGGAATTAAGCCAACGCACCGGGCTAGTTTTACGCATCCAACGCTCTGAAAGGGTTAGGCAGATTTACAAGGAGCGAGCCTTGCGAGTCCACAAAAAGAGGCGTGAGGAATGCCCCAAGTGGAACAAGGATGCTTGGGTTAAAGGCATAAAAAAGAGGGGTAAGAAACGGTGACAACTGGGTCAAAAGTAGTGTGTGTGGACGATAGATTCCCGCCCGACATCCTCGCCTTTTACAACGCCCTACCGACCAAAGATAGGCAGTATGTAGTTAGGGGCATAGGCATTGGAGTGGCTTTGAACGGAGAGGCGGGGGAAGTGGTGGTCTATTTGAATGGTCTAAACAACCCCTGCTCAAGTACACCGCCCCACCCGGAGCGAGGCTTTGCCCAACATCGTTTCAGAGAAATAGAACCACCAGCAGAAGTCGAGGCCGAGGAGTTGGCTGAAGCTTTTGCCTAACCAAGAAGGAAATCCCAAAATGAGTGAAAAACAGATAGGTATGGAATTGCAGAAAACGGTGAGGCTTTTAGATAAGGCCAAGCAGAACGCCATCGAGCAGATGGGTGAGGCGATAGGGCTGGCCGCCGATGCTGGCGACATTCTACTATCGGCAAGAACAGAGGGGTTAGACCTAGAGGCTATACAAGAGTATGCCCAAATAAACGGTGAGCAAGCAAGGCGGTATGAGCGTGTAGCCAAGGCAAGGCCATCCCTTCAAGCACCTACCCCCGGTGGCCTAAAGCAGTTAGCCCTTTGGACTGGATTACTTCCAGACCCAATCGAGACATCAAATCCAAAAGCAGAACAAGCGTGGCATTCTTACATAATCAAAGCTCGTCAATGGCTTGCGAGAAAAACTCCAACTCAATGGACACCAGCGCAAAGGACGCAATTTGTTGAAGAGGCAAGGCCAATCGTTGAAGCATTCGTTGAGGCGGGAGGAAAAATTTGAAGGCTAAAAATTTTCTCGGCCAAAAAAAAATTAGGAGACTCCTAAACGCAAATTCCCTTCCAAACAGGTTCCGAGCGCGACCTTTTTGTGAGAGTTGACCCAAGAACCTTTATGTCAAACACTTGCACCACAAATCTTTTGTAACTTTCCAAACAATTATGAAATACCCCTGCTTGCTTACCAAAAAAATCAGCGAAATTTCTTCGGCAAAATATAACCCAAGAAAAATTACAGATGAGGCGATGGGTCGATTGACCAAGAGCCTAGCGGAATTTGGAAACATCCAACCGATCACTTGGAATGTGCGAACTGGTAATGTGGTTGGAGGCCACCAGAGGCTCAAGGTCTATAAGGCGATGGGCAAAACCGAGGTCGATGTGTGGGCGGTTGATCTGGATGAGCAAAAGGAAAAGGCGGCAAACATCGCCCTCAACAAGTTAAGCGGAGAGTTCGATATGCCGATGCTCAAAGACATCCTAGAGGAAATCGATACTGGCGATCTGGATATGGAAATTACTGGGTTTGGAATGGATGAGATTGCCTTGATGATGGAGGACGCACACCCAGAAGTCACCGAGGACGAAATGCCAGAAGTTCCAGTTGATGCGATTACCAAGCCGGACGACTTGTGGCTTCTTGGGAAACACAGATTGCTTTGCGGTGATTCTGCAAGCATAAAAGACGCAGAAAAGCTAATGAATGGGGAACTTGCTGATATGGTTCTTACCGACCCGCCCTATGGCGTAAGCTATACTGGCAAAACCAAGGACGCATTAAAAATTGAGAATGATGACTTATCAGAATCAGACCTAATTGAAAAATGTAAAAATTGGTTTGATGTGGCCGAGTCTATGTCTAGGGATGGGGCATATTGGATTGCAACCGTCCCGGCGGGACGGTTGCATAGTGTGTTTTTGAACGATTGGAAAGGCCGAGAAATATTAAGACAAATACTGGTATGGAATAAAGATTCTATGGTTATGGGTCATAGCGAGTACCACTATAAACACGAACCCATATTGTTCGGCTGGAAACCGGGTGAAAGATTAAAAAACAAAGATAGAACAAAAACAACTGTTTGGGACTTCAAAAGACCAAAAGCATCAAGAGAACACCCCACAATGAAACCAATCGAGATGTGGTGTTATGCGATGGGGAATCACACGAAGAACGGAGACCTTCTTTACGAGCCATTCTGCGGTTCTGGTACAACCATAATCGCCGCCGAGCAATTAGGACGCAAATGCTACGGAATGGAAATAAGCCCAAACTACTGCGATGTGATTGTGAAGCGATGGGAAAACCTTACTGGCAAAAAGGCCACGCTTGCCAAATGAATGAGGACTATCCCTCCGCAGTTATCCTAGCCAATGATTACGCAAAAAGAACTCCGAGAAAAGTGGGGCATCGATGCGGGGCAGTTGTCTCGAATGGTAAAGCGGGGTATGCCCCTCACTTCCGAGTCAGACGCTCAAAGATGGAGGCTCGCAAATCAGAAGCGAGTGAGCAAATCACAGATAGCCCGAACACCATCCCTGACCTCATCAGAGCCATTAAAAGACTCGGATGCCGAGTCATACAAATCGAAAACCTCGCTTGGCAGATTGAATCGAGCGAAGCAAGCCGAGGTAGTTGCTTACTCATTGGTAGCTACGGCGGCAAACAATCAAAACCCAGTCGCTATGCGGGCGGCGGTGCAGGGATGGGGCGAGGCAAAAAAGCGAGTCGCAGAAGCCGAAATGGAACACGCTCGGTTCGAGGAAGTAACCAGAGTGCTAGTGAGAATGGACGAGGTGCGAGAAGTGTTCGGCAAATGGCTAGGAGCAATTAGAAACCTAATGGATGCTATGCCTTCGAGCTTGGCCGCCAGAGCAAACCCTAGCGACCCAGAATGTGCTAAAAGGGCTATTCAAGAGGGCATCGATCAAATCTTTGTGACCATTCAGAAAGCAGAAGGAGCATTCAAATGAACGAGTGCTTCATTGTTTTGCTGGTAGCAATCGCAATCCTTGGCATAGTGCTTCCATTCTTTGACCGATGAAAACCGCAAAGCCCACAAGAATAGCCTTGGCTTACTGCCCGAACTCTAACCATTCTACGCTTTATGTTCCAAACACCGGACAACTCACATACTTTGAAGAAGCACATAAATTTGCTATGTGCGTAGGGTGTTGCTTCAAAAACTACCCAAAGACAAGGCAGGGCGTTGGAAGATATTGGATGGTTCACTTTCATCACGCAGTTGTTAGGGACAAGGCAGACCCAATCGCACTTCACAAAACCCTTATGCAGATACCAGAGTTTAGGGATTTATGTGCCCACGATGTTCCATTCTTTGACCGATGAAACGCTCTTCACTTAAACGCAAAACCCCACTAAAACGAGGGGGCAAACTACGCCGAGTATCTGCAAAGAGAAAAGGCCAGAACGAAGTCTATAAAGATGTGCGAGAGAAGTTTCTAATCAACAATCCAGTCTGCCAAGTCTGCAAGTGCAAGATGGCAAGCCAAGTTCACCATAGGCGAGGAAGGTTCGGGGATAGGCTCAATGAGGTAGAGTTTTTCTTGGCGGTGTGCTTTGAGTGCCACCATCAAATCCATATGAACCCCGCTTGGGCATATGCGAAAGATTATCTGGTTAAGAGATGAACCAGATTGATGAAGCCAAGAACTTTGCTCGCCTTTTGTTTGAGCCAAGGGAACAACTCTCAATCCCAGAGTGGGCAGAGAAAAACTTAACCCTTTCGGCAAGAGTAACGAACATACCCGGTGCTTATTCAACAACGCTCACGCCCTATGTCCGTGAACCGCTAGAGGCTTTTGGCGATGATTCGATTCGTAGGGTCGTGTTGGTATGGGGGGCACAAACAAGCAAGACCACAACGATTCTGGCTGGCCTAGCATATCGAATAGCAGAACGACCCTGTCCTGCCTTGTGGGTTATGCCCAGCGAGCATTTAGCCAGATCATTCACAGAAACTCGCTGGCTTCCTATGATTGATGATTGCCCAGCCCTAGCGAAAGAGAAGCCAGACAACACCGACAAAATAAAAATCCTAGAGCAACATTTCAAGCGATGCTCGGTATGGTGGGCTGGCACTAGCCCCTCTGCTCTTTCCAGTCGATCGATTGCGTTGCTCTGTATGGATGAGGTAGACAAGTTTCCAGAACAAGCGGGGTCGGGGCGAGAGGCAAACCCAGTTCAATTAGCAGAGGCTAGAGTTAGCACCTACCCAAACCATCTCATCATAGCAACCAGCACCCCGACAACTGCCGACTCAATCATTTGGAGCGAATGGCAAAAAGGGGATATGCGCTTTTACTTTGTGCCTTGCCCTCATTGTGGGCATAAGCAGAAGCTGGTCTGGGGGCAAGTGAAATGGGACGAGTCTGCCAAGATCGAGGATGGAGTTTATGATTTTAAGCTGGTTAAATCCTCGACCTACTACGAGTGCGAGGGGTGCAAAGAAAAGATTACAGACGGACAGAAAACCAAGATGCTTCGAGAGGGCGAGTGGAGGGCAACCAATCTAAAAGGCGAACCAGCTAGACGCTCCTATCATCTCAACGGCCTCTATGCCCCTTGGGTTAGCTTCGGAAGTTTGGCTGTAAAGTTTCTTCAAGATAAGCACAATGGAATCATAGGGCTACAAGACTTTGTGAACCGAGTTCTAGCAGAGCCTTGGATGGAACACGAAAGCGAGAAGATGGAAATTGTTGCTGGCGACTACAAGATGGGCGAAGTCAGAGTAAATGAGAAGCTGATTATGTCGTGCGACATTCAAGAGGCGGGGGGCTTTCACGCTTGGTGTGTTGTTAGGGCTTGGAATATTGAGGGCAGATCACGGCTTGTATGGGCTGGAAGGCTAGAGACTTGGGGGGACATCAAAGCAAAAGCCGATGAGTTTGGGGTGGAATCGAAGTGTGTTTTCTGTGATAGCGGCGATCAGACCAGAGATGTCTATTTCCATTGTTGTAAATGGGGCTTTATGGCTCTGGTTGGTTCAGACCGCACTAGTTTCTCTGAAATTGTAGGGGAGCAAAAACTACAACGCCCCTACGCCAGAATTGCTAATGGAGACCCATTCAGCGGGAAGGCAATTCAATCGAAGGCAGGGTGGAAGTGGAAGTTCTGCCCGGTTTGGCGGTGGTCAAATCCATCCATCAAAGACATTCTATCTAACCTAATCAAAGAACCCGGCTACATCGCCCTAGATACCCCCGATGTTTGGCGAGTGCATATCGAGGCAGAGGTTAAGGTGCGAGTGAAAAACCCTATGACTGGAAGAGAAAGGCTTGTATGGAAGCAAGTCGGGAAGCACAATCATTTGATGGACTGTGAGTGTATGAACATCGTTGGTGCGGCACTTTATGGACGATTGAAAGTCTCACCCGCAAGTTTGACAGAGGAGGTTGAGAATGGCGAAGGGTGATTTTATTGGGCTACCCCTCACCACCCTAACTTCTCTGCGTGATAAATATATCACTTGTCTTGAGGCGATTGCGGTGGCGGGTTCAAGCTATTCGATAGCTGGACGCTCTTTTTCTAGGGCGAATCTAGGTGAGGTGAGAGATACAATTGCGGAATTGACCCTAGCCATTCAGCAAGCAACTGGTGGAAGGATTCGCACAACATACGCAAAGTTCGGCCCTGCTCGTTCGCTTGGGATGATATAAGTGAAGAAGGTTGAATTAAACCTAATTGATAAGGCGATTGCCTTTGTTAATCCGCAAGCCGCCGTTGAGCGTTTGGCTTCTAGAGCAAAACTCACAGCGTTTGAATATGACGCAACTCAATACAATAGACAACGCCGTGGGCCGTCCTCTTTATCTGGTGCAGAGGGCTTTCGTTCTAATTATGATCGAGTAGAATTGCTCAAGCGTTCTAGGGACTTGGCAGAGAATGTTGGCCTTGTTCGTGGCCTATTGATGAAGTTTGCAAGCCATTGTGCAGGGAATATCTCCTATCAAGCAAGAACCGAAAGCCCAAAAGTTAATACTGATGTAGAGGCTTATTGGAACGATTGGTGGGACAAGTGCGATTTGTCGGGAAGGCATACTGGCTCGTTTCTAATGCAGATCGCTATGATGTCGATGCTCCGTGATGGCGATTTCCTTTTTGTTTTGATAAGATCGCAAGATGGAACTCTGAAATTACAAGGAATTGAAGCAGATAGACTTGGCGACCCTAATCGCACTTACACCAGTCTTAATCTTATCAGCGGTATTCACATTGACCAAGAAACTGGCGCACCAGTTGGATACGACATTTACCTTCGCACCTATGGCAACGCTTACATTTTCCAAACAACCGTACCAGCAAGCCAAGCATTCCACTTGTATGACCCGCTACGCATCGACCAGTATCGAGGAATCTCTGCTTTCCACACAGCAATCAATGATTGCGTGGACATCTACGAGATTATTGCTTCAGAGAAGATGGCCGCTAAATACGCCAGTTCACAAGCTGGAATCGTAAAGCGGAATAATAATAACGCCTCTGATCTTTCCTCGCTAACAAACGACCTTAACGCAGACAACCAAGGAATCAAACTAGAAACCATTGAACCGGGTAAAGTCAGTTATCTAGAAGTCAATGAGGATATTATTTTCCCAGATGGGCCGAGCCGTCCCTCTGGTGCGTTTGCAGAGTTTCACAAGATTCTCCTGCGAAACATTTGTATGGGTGTTGGCATTCCTTATAGCTTTGCAGTAGACCCCTCCTCGATGTCTGGCCCGACAGCTAGACTTGAAATGCAACAAGCTGGACGCACTTTCCGCAGATACCAGAAGCTCCTAGAGGATAGAGTTCTTCGTCCTTTAAAGAACATCGTAATTGCAGACGGAGTAGCAAGGGGATTGATTGCAAATAACCTTGGAGGGAAAAGTGCCAAGGGTGTTTTCAATTTTGGTGCGAATGTTTCCATAGACCTTGGCCGCGAGAGCCAAGCCAATATTGCAGAGTTTCGAGCCGGCCTTACGACCGCAAGTTCGATTTACGCAGAGAAGGGACTCGATTTTGAAAGTTCAATGCGACAGAGAGCATTGGAGGCAAAGTTAGTTAAGGATTTGGCAGAGCAGTATGGAGTTGCACCAGATACAATTTCCGACATCAACAAGCCAATCCCTGCCCCTATGTTTGGCTCGACAGCACCAGCACCAGAGCAAATGCAAGACGAGGCACAAGACGAAAACGCAGTTGTTGTTGTCCCTCCGATTAAAGAGCAGGACACAGCAAGTCGAACAACTGGAAGCGATGGGGATATTGATGTGGGTGAAGAGCGTGAGCCTACTGAAAAAGGAGCAACCGAGGATACACAGAAGATTGGCGGAAAACAGATTGATAACAACCTTGAAGAACTTTCAAAACTAGACAACAAAAGCGTTAAGATGCTTATTAGCGGAATACTAAATGCTTGCGAGTTGGGCAAGTATTCGGACATTGATTTTACGCCACCACAAGGGGCTAGGGATGCGGCTAAACGAGCTTTAGAAGTTCGAGGAGAGAAACCACCAAGCCAACGAGGAATGACCTCTGTTGGAATTGCTAGGGCTAGAGATTTGATTGCTGGAAAATCATTATCGCCAGACACAATCCGTAGAATGCACTCTTTCTTTAGCCGTCACGAAGTCGACAAGAAGGGTGCTGGGTGGGACGATCAAGGCAAGGGCTGGCAAGCGTGGAATGGTTGGGGCGGTGACGCGGGATTTTCTTGGGTCAAGAAGCTTATTAAGCAAATGGACAGCCGAGATGAAAAGCTAGAAGAACCAGCTTCTTGCCCAATCGCAACGCAAGACATCAAAACCAATTTAGCCAATAGACAGAATGCCGTGGACGATGCAAACTACGGCCCTGCCAATCCAAACGAGCCAAACGATGCTTACTGGAAAGCAAAGGCAAACGAGTTCCAAGGCGATGTAGCCACGGCAAAGAAAATGCGTTGCGGTAATTGTGCGGCTTTTAATCAAACCAACAAGCTCCTTGGTTGCATTAAGAAGGGAATTGGTGAGGATGCAAACGAAGTAGCAGTTGGTGGCGATCTAGGCTACTGCGAGATTTTTGATTTTAAGTGTGCGGCTAAACGGACTTGCGATGCTTGGATTGTTGGTGGGCCGATCAAAGACAAAGCGAAGTAATTGACAAACTAGAAAGGTAATTATGGAAAACGCCAACGGCGAGACAATTCTCACAACTTTACTGACCTACCAGAATCAGTATAAGATATTTCATTGGCAGACAAGGAGTTATAGCCAACACAAGAGCTTTGGAGAAATCTACGAGTCTCTTACAGAGAACATTGATGAGTTTGTGGAAACCTTTATGGGAAAGTATGGCAGAATCATCTCTGCTTCTACCTTTGACTTTAGCCTAGATAACTACTCCGAAGGCTTTGCGGAATACAATGATGAGTTTATTTCCTTCTTGTCTGACGAGTTGCCGGGTTATCTGAATGAAGGTGACACGGACTTGCTCAATATTCGAGATGAGATTCTCGGTAATGTGAACCAGTTAAAATACCTCTTAACCCTAGTTTAATTATATGCCACTAATCACACCAGAAAAAGGCGAGAAAACAAAAGACTTCGTTGGTCGCTTTATGGGCAATAAGACAGCCGTAAAAGACTTTCCAGACACCAAGCAAAGGGCGGCCGTTGCCTATCAAACCTATCGGGACACAAAGAAAAAGCAACGCAAAGAGGCTAGGCTGGAAGAGGATTCCACGGTTATTCCTAATGTCTATATCTTGAGCCAAGGAGAGGCGCGAGGCCACGATTTATTTATTGATAAAACCTCTATTGAGAAGGCTTACCAGCTAATGTCTCAAGCACCCAATGGCGTGAAGGTTAAGATGAATCACGGCTCTGGATTAGAGGCAGTTTTAGGATTTGCACGCAACCCTCGAATTGAAGGCGATAAGCTCTTGGCCGACCTTCACTTGCTCAAAAGCTCCCCTCATTATGGCCTAGTAAAAGAGATGGCAAATGAAGCTCCCGACCAGTTTGGCGTGAGCCTTGCCTTCTTGAACGAATCTGAAACTATCGGAGGCAAGGACTACATTCGCCCCCAGAGGATTGAATCTGCCGATCTAGTTTCTAGCCCTGCATCAAATGAGAAGTTTAGAGACTTTCAAAGCAAAGATGTTGAGATGCTTGTTTTCGCAGTTGGAACAAAGTTCCGATGCTGGGAAGGTTACAAACCAGCAAAGGGAGTTCCAGCATACGAATCTGGTTCTTGCGTAAAGGCAGAATCAAAATTGTCATATAATGCGGGAGGCGTGAGCATCCCTGCCGATACACAAGCCGTTGTGGAACACGAACCAATACTTGACAACAAGGAGAATAAAAATATGAATAAGAAATATATGGACGAATTGAGCGAACTTAAAGCTCGCCTAGCGGCTCTTGAAGCCGCTATGAAACCCGCAGACGAAGCCGCAGACCAAGCTGAAGATAAGGCTGAAGGCGTGCCAGTTGCTGATGTTCCTTCCCCCGAAGATAAGGTGAAGAAGGATGACACGCAGATGGCCGAGAAACTCAAAGCAGTTCTCACCGAGTTTGGCATTAAGCCCATCTCTGCTTCACCAGTTGTTGAAGCCCCTGCGAAGGTTGAACCCAAAACTTTTGAAGAACTCGTAGCCGCCCACAGCGACTACTCCACTTCAAAGCTCAAGGCTATGCAAGCCGTGATGCTGTCTAACCCCACAGAATATGCCGAGGCCAAAAGCCGTGGCATTATCAAAATCTAACAAAAGGATAAACTAAAATGTCTACTCAAATTGATAATGTTTTCCGTACATTCGGAACGGCCTCTGCTGTTTCGGCTTATCGGTTCGTTACCCCCGACACCACCACGGCGGGTTTCGTAAATGTTGCTGTTTCTGGTGCTAACAAAACCATCGGAGTAACTCAAGAAGATGCTCCCGCTGGTGGCTTCGTGACCGTCAAGATGCTTCACCCAACCTTCTTTGCAACCGTCTCTGGTACGGCGGCAGTTGGTAACACGGTGTTCTTCGATGCGGCTGGTCAAGTAACCACACTTGCGGCTAACACCTCGACTGCTGGAATCGCTCTTGAAGCGGCCACGGCAACATCGGCGGTTATCGAAATCGCAGTTCCATTGTTCTAAACAATAGTAACAACAAACAAAGAAAGAATATAATATAAAATGAGCTTTATTTCTGGTGGCACGACCATTCGTGCTGATATTAACCAAGCCCTCATCGAAGCCCCCGCAGAGATCGGCTTGATTGGTGCTGATGTTATGCCTCTCTTGCCAGTATCGGCAAAGAGTGGTGTCTACCTAAAAGTGCAGACGGCTGATGCTGACCTCTTGAACGCTGATGCGGCCAAGCGGAATGCTGGTGCTGAATACGCTCGTGCGGTTCGGAAATTCACCTCTGATACCTACGATTGCCAAGAGACCGGCCTAGAGGAATTGTTGGACGATTCCTTCCGTTCGGATGCTTCACGCTTCTTCGCAATCGAGGCAGAAACAGCGAAGTTCTTGCTCCGCCAAGTCAAGCTCTCCCACGAAAAGCGGGTGGCTGACTTGTTGTTTGCAACAACCACGCCATTCACAACGGCTGATTTAACTGCAACTGGTAGCATCGCCTATACAGAAGCTAACTTGGCAACCATCAACGCCCCTGCGGATGTTGCGGCTGGCAAATTGGCTCTTAATAAATTAGGTTATTCGGCCAACGCCGTCATAATGAGTGCTAATGTTTATGAGCGTATTCGCAGAACTACCCTCTTGCAGAATCAGTTTTACGGCACTGTTTCTAGCACTGGTGGTCGCTTGCTTGATGAAAAACAGATTGCACAAGCGTTTGGTGTGGACAATGTCTACATTGGTCGTGCGGCTTACAACACAGCGAACAAGAACAAGTCATATTCTGGCTCGTTCATTGTTCCAGACAGCAAGATCATTGTTGCTAATGTTGCAACTGGTCAGTTCACCGCTGGTGGACTAGGACGCACCTTGGTCTGGTCTGATGATGCTCCGGGTGGTTTTGTCTCCGAGAGCTATCGTGACGAAGCTCGCCGTTCTAACGTACTCCGAGTGCGTATGAACACAGCCGAGAAAGTCATTGATGCGAACGCCGCAGTCCGAATCACGACTCAATACAGCTAAAAACTTGGTTGGTTGATTCCTCCAAAGAAGGAGGAGCAGGGGAAACCTTGCTCCTCCTTTTTCTTTTTGACATTGGCATAATAAAACTATGTCAGACCTTTCTAATTCTGAACCTTATTACGATCAAATTTCCCACGCCGCAAGAGCGGGAACTAGATATGTAACCACAACTGCAAGCTCTGTTACTGGCTCATTTGCTGGCCTAGTTGCAGTTACAGAAACAAAGTTTTATTCAATCACATCTACCGTTACTGGTATGAGTGCGATTGCGAATACAACATTGGCTAGTGCAACGACTATTCCCGCTGGTGCTTACATCGCTGGGAATGTTTCCAATTTTCAAATTCATTCTGGTGTAGTTCTAGCAATCGGAGGCTAAAATGGCTGGTTACGGATACGGAATGTCCGTAAGCAGTAGCAGGACAGCTTATGTTGCTAGTAGCACACAAACAGATTCTAATTTACCAGCACAAATTATAGTTTCTGGTTCTGCTGGTGCAGATGGATTATATACAAAGACAACTTTAGCTGGAATTAATACACCAGCACCAATAGGGGGAACTTTTAATTATTTATTGGGTGTTGGAGTATTTTATATTACATCACCGGGCAACTCAAACTATAATGGTGACTATGCTGGTAATGATTGGGTTTTGGCATCTGGAAATGATGCGGCTACTATTTATTCAGAAAACGCAAGCACAGATGCAACAATTATACCTAGGTCTGGGTGGTCTCCATCTATCACTATCACCGCAGTTTGATGAATAACTAAAATCAATAAATTGACATCCTCTAGCAGTTAGAAATCCTATTCAAGTGAAATATCCTATTTCAGTCTATCTCATCGCTGGAAATGAAGAAGAGTATATCGGTAGATGCTTGGAAAGCTTTAAGCCTATTTCAGCGGAACTTATTGTTTGCATTTCTAGGGGGTCAGCTACGCCAGATAAAACCGAAGAAATTGCTAGTGAGCTTGGGGCAAAGATCGTTCATTACCAGAATAAAAGAACTGACTGGAATCATATAGACGATTTTGCAACGGCTAGGAACACGGCTCTTGAGGCTTGTTCAAATGAATGGTGCTTATGGGTAGACGCTGACGATGTAATGGCCGAGGATGGGGCTAGGGTAGTCGAACAGGCTATTGACCTTGCAATTCAAAAAGACGCTCACCTAGTAGCCTTAAAATATTGGGTTGAAAATGCTGGATTGTTACCCCTTCGAGAAGAAATTTCCAAGAAAGGCACTTGCTACTGGAAGAACCGAGTCCACGAAATGCTTGTTACTAAAGAGCCAAACAAGACGATTGGGGTGGACAAGATTTTTAGAATCCATAAACCCCACGGATACAAGCCAAGAAGCGCAGAAAGAAACTTAAACATTTTGGCAGATACTCTTTTGCCAGCTCCCAACTCCCTTTACTATCAAGCTCAAGAATACTTTTTGTCGAATCAAATTGAAAAGTGCATTGAGTCAAGCAAGCGAGCATTAGTATTCCCAGAGCTAGAGGACACGCTTCGGTATGATGTGCTTTGCAACCTTGGAAGATGCACACCAGAAAACGATAGGCTTTCTTATCTAGGACAAGCCATAGCCCTGCAACCAGATCGCAGAGAGGCTTATTTCTATATAGCAAATCATTGGTCTGGTAAGGGGAACTGGATAAAGACTTATGGTGCAATTAGGTCTTGTATGACCCTGCATCGCCCAAAAACTCACTATTGGAATCTTGTCGAGGCAATCTATAATTGGCAAGCGATGGATTTGTATGAGACAGCATCGGTGTGCGTTGGAGAATTTGGTGAAGCAGAGAAGATGAAAAAGATGCGGCCAACCCCCAAAATCAGCATTGTTCACGCTACAAGGGGCAGACCGCAGATCGCTTGGCAGAGGCGATGGATGTGGCTTTCTTTGGCCGAGAAGCCCCTAGAAATTGAATGGCTCTTTATGGTCGATCACAACGACCCCATAGATTACACTCCTCATCAAGCCATTAGATGCAATCCGGGTGGAATGATTAACGCTTGGAACGCAGGGGCAAAAATAGCCAAGTCAAACATTGTAATACAAATGAGCGATGATTGGACACCCCCGAAGCATTGGGATGCCCTAATTTTGACCGCTATTGGGGATACAACGCAAGAGAAGGTGCTGGCAGTATCTGATGGGCTACGGCAAGATAAACTGCTTTGTATGGCTATTTTAACGCAATCTAGGCTAAAGAAGCAGGGGCATCTATTTCACCCAGACTACCAAGAGTCAGATGGCATCTATTCAGACAATGAGTTCACAGAGAGAGCCTATGCGGAGCAAGTGATAATTGAGGCTAGACACATTAAATTTACCCACGATAATCCTATGTTTACTGGGGGGCAACCAGACGAACAGCTAAAAAACCATAATAAGCCAGAATTTTACGAAAAGGGAAAAGCCATCTATGAAAAGCGCAAGGCAAGCAACTGGGCTTAAAGTATGCAAGAAGTAACAACCCCTATGAAGCCTTGGCTTTGGCTGACGGCTTGTAGCCCCAGTCATCAAGGTATGATGGATAATCATTTTCTTCCAAGCTTTGGGAAATATCTTGAGGCAGATTGCGAATTAAACATTAAAAAAATAGATTATTGCGGCAACTTTGGAGAGCCAGCTTTTAACGAAATGGGGCGAAAAGCGGTTTGCATTCTAGCCAAGGAGATTCGCGAAAACCTTGGTCGAAAAATAGTTACTAGCGGTTGTGATTTTCGCTTTTATTCATCCTTTATGCCAGAGATTGACCGCGCTTTGATTGGTCACGAAATGGTTGGAATAAACGATGTCTACGGCCCAGTTTGCGGGGATTTTCTTGCCTTTACTGCATCAGAAAAAATCGCCTCACTATTTGATTGGATTGGCCTTCACGATCATAATTTTGCAAATGAACAACTGACTCTAAACGAAGGCATCAAAGAGTTGGGAGCTTCTGTTGCTCTTTTGCCCGACAGATTTTGGACATTTGGCTTGCAATATGGGATTCCTTGGGAGTTGGGTATGGATGTATCGCCCCCCATCAATTTAGCCTTACATCACGCAAACTTCACGATTGGCTCAAAAAATAAGGAATCTTTGCTTCAAGCCGTCTACGAGCATACTTTGGCTAGACAGCTTCCTCAAGATTGACACTAAGAGTGGTTTTATGGCTGGAACTATCAGCACCTCCTACTTCGAAACGGACTTGTCCTATATGATTCAAGACCTATATCAATCCGTGACTGGCTTAGGTTCGTCCTCTGTTTCTGCCTCCGTTACAGACCTAACAACGGCAAGCGAGTTAGAGATAGGTGGAGAGGTGTTTAGGGTTACGCAAAGCCTAGTCGTTTTGGCTTCGTCAATTTCTGCCCCAACTATTGGCTCTCTATGCACCGTGAGTGGAGTGGAGCGTATGATCGGAGGATTTTCGCAAAGCACAGATGGTCTTTCTTATACCATTGAACTTGCGGAGATTACGACCTAATGGCCTCTATTGAGAGGGAGGTCGAGAATGCCCTCCTTAATGTAGTTTCTGGGATTACCGGGGTGAACTTCTTTACGAGTGAGAGAGGTACAGCGAGGACGATGCCAAGCGTCACGGTTCAAGCACAAATCAGCGGCGAGGAGGTTATGCCCTTTTCTGGTGTGTTTAGAACCCCAGCATCAATCACCTATGTAGCAAGGGCAGACACCACGGCCAGAGCAGATTTTGACTCTAAGTTCACAGATATTTTAGAACAGCTTTATCGTTCACCAGACCTAGCGAGCTATCTTACCGATCACTCAAACATAACTTTTTATGTAGCCAAAGTTACAGATGATAGCCCTGCCATAAATGGTCAAAATCGAACTTGGTCAAGGGCTATGACTTTGGACATTATGGCAACCGCAAAGAAATGAACAACAGCGTTCAAATCAATGTGGAGGATGCGCTCGCAAGTCTGCTATCTGGCATTTCTGAATTGAATGTCTATAAGACAAATAAGGTGGGGGCAAAACTATTCCCATACGCCACAATATCTGCATCCATATCCGGGCAAGTATTAGGAAATTATACTGGTGTTTATGAGGTAGATGTATCAATTAACTACTCGGACACGGCGGCCAAGATAAGCCAAGCAAACTTTGACGCTAAATACTGCTCTATCTTTGAGGCTTTCTATTCTGAAACCCCAACACTCTTCACAAAGATTCAAAATAACATAGTAGACACAAAGGTTTATACTGCTCGAATCGTTGGTCAAAATCCAACCATTAAGACAGCTAAAAGGGCTTGGCAAAGAGGCTTAAAGATGAGCCTTGTCTGTACCCCACAATAAACATTCTGCTTCTTTTGCTAATTTAACACCTAACCCAATTATGCCCATATTGCTCATCGCCTTATTGCTTGGCTCTTGCTCGCCAAGGCATACAGATAATAATGCACTGCCGCGCTATTCAGATATGTCGGCGGCTGAAGATGCAGGAAGAGTCAAAAGTCAATGAGTGCAACGGAAGATACCAATACCCCTAGCTGGCGGGATTTTATGGCAAGTCTAAAATTTCTAGAGGCCGAGGGCTACATAGAGATATTCTATAATGATAAGGGAGAGCAGATGGTAAGGATTGCTCCCGGTGCAGAGAAGGCAAGGCTATGAGTTCCGACCAAGTTGCAGACTTGAGGGAGAGACTGGCAAGAATCGAAGAAAGGCAAGTAAATTTAATTGCTGTTTTGGAGCGTCACACCAGCGAAATAGCCGAATGGACTGGCAGGATGAACGGCAAGGTAGACACCCTAGAAAGGGACGCTCACACCATCAAAACAAAGTTATGGCTAGTTGCTCTAGTGTCTGGGGCAGTATTCTCTACAATATGGGAGCTAATCAAAGTCAGAGTGCTTTCTAGATAATTTGACACCCTTAAAGTAGAACTATGATTAACAATTTTTTTGAGGTTTCAATCTAATGCCAGCCACAACTATCGGGAATGCTGGGCTTGTGTTTGGTTTGAACACGGAAACGATTGGCCTTGTGCAGAGCTTCTCTGAAACACGAAACATTGAGAAGAATGAAATTAGAAATTCAACTGGCGATATTTCTGCCGTTGGATACTATAACCCAACAACGGCTTATTCTTTGAGCGTTGCGATTACTGGTGCTAACACAAGCCTAACGGTTGGTGGTGCTTTTGCTTCTCTCGCTAATGCTACTACGGTTGGAACTTGCCGAATTGACTCAATCGCTTTGAGCAAGACGAATACTGGATTCGTCACTCTCGACATCTCTGCTACTGGTTATCCAAACGTAAGTTAATAGAGGTTCTAATCCTCTAATCGAAATCCTAAAATTATGGAAGGCAGTAGTTACTGGGGAACGACAAACATTAAGGTTGCTAGTGCCGTGGCGGCTTTTGGTGGAACACTTCGACAATCAGACCCGGTCACGCATATAGTCCGTGAGGATGGTTCAAAGCAGATTACATTCTGGTTTAATTCTGGTGGGTCTGGAAGTATGGCAAAGAAGGAGATGGAGGCTAAATGGTCGGAAATGACTAGCGATGGAGAAGCTCCAATTCGTTATGTCCGAGCCGCACTAGAGAACCGAGAAACGCTCCTAGGGTTGGTTAAAAGAGCCGAACCAATCCAGATCATAAAGAGAGGGGGGCAGACGCTTCTCGTCCCTACAAACGCCAAACCAGAGCTAAAAAGGGCTATCCTAAAGGCAATATAATATGAGTGACATCCTAGACGAAGAATTAAACGCATCATTTGTTCAGCCCCATAAATCCTTCAAGGGCGAACAGATTGCAGAATACACAGAAGGCTCACGCCTTTTAATGTTACAATGCAAGGATAAGAACGATTCATCGGTATATTTTGTTTGGTCTTTTCTCTATTTGCATTTACTCCTTCACAAGAATAAGCGGGAGGCAATTAAGCTGGCTTGGGATAAGGACACTTTTAGGGAGAGGGTGCTAGATTGGGTGGCCGATAAGACTGATGAGGATAGGGATATTGCTACAAATATCGTATCCACAATCATAGAAGATGCTGGAAAGGCAAGGGTTTCAATCGTTCAATCTGGGATTGAGGGGCAAGCTTCGGGAAACGAGTAACGCCAGCGTGGACGGCTTACACGCTCTTTACGCTGGCAGAACGAACCGGGTGGACTATGGAATACATTTTATGGAGCATTCCAATACGCCTTCTAAACCAAGGCATTCATACATACTTATTTGGAAGCGGGGTTAAGGTTGTGAGAGATTCCTCTGTAAGTTCAGAAGAGAGAAGCGAAATGGCAAAATTGATGGGCATTCAAATTTAACACTAGGCAATTTATATGATAGAAATTGACCTTCTGAATCAAGCCAAGTTTATTCATAAATTGCAACAATATCAGCAAGTATCAAAAAAGAATATGGCTGATGTTATAAATTCAAAATTAGGCGATGTTGCTGTTACTGCAATAGGAACTACCTACAGAACTAATGCGGCACAAATAGCAAGTGAATTACAAAGGGTAGAAGGGAAAGTTGTTACTAAAAAAGTATTTAAGCCATTTGGACTTACAAAATCTGGTAAGATTAAGAAGCGAAAGATAGGCGAATATGTAGTTGGATACAAAGCTCAATCAGTAAGTTATGCTGGTACATACAAGCTAGTTAATTGGCTTTTGAAAAATAGAGGGCTTCCAACATTAGGAAAGACAAAGCTTGGAGTTGGTGGATTAGGAATGGGCACAAAACCCGGAACAATCGGGGCATTGGCTAGAAGGCTAGTGGCTGGAAGAAAACGATCTATCAACTATATTAGGAATGGATGGGCGGCAGCGGCGGCGGTATTTGGGAAGCGGGAAAATCTTACTAGGGGTGATTATAGCAAAGAATCAATTAAACGACTTGGTGGAGGAACAAAGGCCGATAGTGAAAAGGCTCAAATGGAGGGAATCATCTTTAATCGCGCTGGTGACCTAGACACAAGATATTATCCAGTAAGGAAAAGAGCCATTTCTGGTGCGGCCAAGGTTGGTATGCCGGGGCTACTAATGGCTATTGATAAAGTTATGAAAGATATGAATGTATATCTTGCAAGAAAGAATAAAGAGGAAAGTGACAAGTTAGGATTGTAGTATGGCAGACGCAACACAAGAACTAATGCTTCGAGTTAGGGGTGATAACTCTGGCGCAGATAAGGCAGTAGCGGGAACAAAAGCCGCTATTGATGAGCTTAATATAAGCGGTCAAAAGGCAAAACAAGCATTTAAGAGCTTTAGCCATAGCCTAGCAGAAGCTAGAGACGCTTCGGATGTTGCGGCCTCTGCGGCAAATAGTCTTTCTACTATTGTTGGGAAGTCTCTTATGGGGGCATTTGCGGTTGGTGGGATTAAGATATTTACAGACCAAATCAATCGAATGGGGGAGGATGTAAAGGCAGTTGCCACCGAAGCCCAACAAGCCTTTAACAATATAGAAAAAGCTGGTCAAGCGATGAGCTTGGCAGAGGCCACAAACCAAGTTGCACAGCTAGACGCACTATTGGAATCTACTTCAAAAAAGTTGAGCGACCTTGACCGAAGCCCATTTCAGAATTTTATTGCTGGTGCTACTGGTGCTAGAAGTGCTATGGAAGACCTTGTCGAGACATCTCAAAGACTACGAGATGTGAAATTGGCAGAAGGCTTGGCAAGCGAAAACGCAAATGCAGAACATCTTTCTGGGCTTGATAAGCAATCTCTTGCAATCGCAAAGGTAAATGAAGAATATGTAAAACGAGGGAAACTAGCTCAAACATTTACAGACAAAGAGGCATATCGATTATTTCAAGAAGAAAGTGCCGCAATAAAGGTTAGGGAAACCAATGCAATTATCGACAAGGGAATAGAGGAGAGAACTGACAAGGAAAGAGAGGCAACGGATACTCGCAGAAAAAATGCGATGGATGAATTTCAACTTGAGATTGACGCTCAAAACAAAAAGACAGAAGCTGAAAGCAAGGCATTTTTTGAGAAGCTAGATCATCAAAAGCAATTATTGGAGCAAGCCAAGAAAATAGAGGAATCAGAGGGAAAGCTAAACGACTTGTTAAATAAGAGAATTGGAATAGAAGATCAGCTTCAGCAAGCGCAACAAGGCGAAACAATAAGGCAAGGGGAGCTGGCGACTATGACCGCAGGGGTTGGCGGGTCGTTGCGTGGGGCTGGGCAAAGAAAAACATCTTTTGAAATTGGACTAGGAAAAGCTGCAGATAGGGCATACCAAGATCAAAAAAGACAAGAACAAGAAAAGCAAGACGAGATAATTTCCAGCGAACTGAAAGCTCAAGGAAAATCTTATGGAAAACAAGATGTTCAAAGAGAGAAGGTTGCAAGGGCAGAAGCGGCAGCAAGAGAAAAAGCTAAAAAAGAATTTGAAGATCCATATCAAAAACAAATAGAAAATACAACAAAAGCACTCAAGGATAATGAGCAAGAAATTTTAAAGCAATTAAATGCAATACAAGATCTTGGTGGGTCGGCTTCTTCTGCGGAAGCACAAATAAATGCTATGGCTAATTCGATCGGAGGACTTTCTGGGGCTATTAATTCTTTGAGCGTAGATTCCAGCGAAATTTCATCTGGTGGTGTGGATTCATCATCATATCTAGCATTAAATGATATTAAGGAATTATTGCAGAAGAATTTTGAAGAACTGAAAGCGTATGCACACGCAACCTAATTTATGCCAAACATCATAGGAATACCAGCAGGGAAGATGATTCGTACTTCGGTTATATCCGATACTGACGATTTGGGTTTAAGCAGACTTACGGAATCATACGCATTTGCAACTAGCGAGTTTCAGACATTCCGAACAAGGATAATAAACTTTACCCCATACAACACGGTAATGCAGTATGTGTATCCAACGCCAAGCACGAACTATCCGTATGTGCTAGTTGAATCTGTGAATGTAACAGAGGAAGCGGGTGGAATCAGCAGAGCAACCATTCAATACCAAGGAATTTTAAAGTCTGGAACGGCAAGCATTGGTGACACTTCTTGGTTGCCACCAGCAAAGCAGAGATACCAACCCTTCTTAAATGGCTCTGGAATTACAATAAATCCGCTTTCAGTTATTGTAGATTTTATTTATTATAGTGATGGCGTTACGCCAGAATTGGATTTGCTTAAAAGGTACGGAGAAAAAACCTCTTTACCCACATCAATCAATGGAACTAATTTATATAGAAGCATAAAAGCACCATATATAATTCAGCAAGAAACTATTGTGGTAGAGCCTAGCTTTGGGGTCGCTGGCTCTGCGGTTGCAAATGTTAAAGGTGGTACTTTTTTACAGACATATTCATACTTGGGTATGTTATGCACATCTCATTTTTCAGAGCGAAAAGGATTGTTCTTCTATGTAACAAATACTTATACAGATTCCTTTAGCGTAATAACTGAACAAATACTTGGCAAGTAACAAAATCCAATAGCTATATTTAATTTATGCCTAGGAATGATAAACAATTAAACGAAATCCCTTCTGGTAAAATTAAGATGGGAAGGGAATTTTTCAAGAATGTTAGGGATAGAATTGAGACTATACGGCCAGTAGCAGGAGATTATATTAGGGTACAACCACAAGTAGGATATGGCCTAAAGATTTCTGGTAACTTTCAAATAGTCACTCTAAATGTGTGTGTAAATGGCGCACCCGGAACACTTGATGTGCTTTCACCAATTACAACCACTTAACAAGAGAGCTAGATAATGGCATCGAATATTGACATCTATTTGGACGCACAAGGCGGCGGCATTCAAGTTGGGGGTTCGGCGGCTGGCGGTGTGCTTCCGCAATTCACTAGGAACGATGTCTATACATTTAGGCTTCGTGTTCAAGACGCTCCTACTGGACAAGTGCCAGTCGATATTGACACAACTGGAACAAGCTTAAAGCTTGGTATTGGGAACATAGATGATGTTCCTACAGATGGTCAGTTCAAGCTGACTTGTAACGGAACAACATCTTCTGCAATTACATTTAACTCAACAGCCCTTCAAATCTACACCGCAATTTCTAATAATGTTTCTACGGTAACTACATTCGGAAACGAGGAATATAGTTATGTTCTGACCGCCACCCAGCCAAACACGGCAATGTCGTTTGGTGGCGATAGCTTTACGCTTTTCCCATTAAGCTCAATCTTTATTAGCACAAGAAGATTCCCAGCTTCTAGCATTAAAGCACAACAAGTCATTAGACTGCGCCGCAATCCAGCGGTTTATGCCAATAGCTTTGTTGCCTCTTCAACCGCTGGCCAAGCAGTATTAACAAAGACACAAGATGGCTCTTCTACATCAAACGAATCTTATAGGCTTGCATTCGGCAAGGATGTTGTTGGAGGTTCATTTGTTCTGAATTATGGAAGCAACTCAACCACGGCCATAGCAATCGGAGCAACTGCTGTATGTGCAACAGAGGCTCTTACTGGGGTTACTGGAATCGGAACTGGCAACATTTCAGTTTCACCTCTAAATGGTGAGAACGGATATTCAATTTCCTTTGTTCGTGCATTAGGTTCGCAGAATGTAACGACACAACTATTCCTAGACGCAAGCGGAATTTACTTTGCGCCTTGGCGGCAAGCAACGGTTACATTTGCAACCGCAGAGCTTGATGAATTATTTGCCGAGGCTGGCACAGATACCTTAACCCCTACGATTGAAATTGAGATGACCGATGGCGGGAATCCAAAGACCCTGCACCAAGGAAGCGTAACGATTAGAAAAGATTTGATTAGCACCGGGTCTGCAATACCAGCAACTCAAGAAAGCTATTACACCAAGGCAGAGGCCAACGCACTTTTTGTTGAGGATTCAACCAGTAATGTTGATGCTACCAATAGATATTTATGGGACAGCAGCGGGGAAGTTGCTATTGATTGGGGCTATAGGGCTAACTTTGATATAGAGGGAATTTCTAGTTTTAGTTGGGCGCAAGGATTCCGCGTCTTTGCAAATACAATCGGTTTCTATGGTAGTGCGGCAGTTACTAAGCCTACTGGAACAAACATCGTCTCTGGTCTAACAAACCTTGGCCTTCTTTCCTACACTCAGCCAACTTCACTTAATGTAGTTTCTGCACTTAATCAGGCTGGGTTGCTTGTAAATAATAACACAAGCACCTTCGGAGTGTTGCCTCTTTCTTCTAGGACACTCACAGCAATAACTTACGCAACATTTGGAACTGTCGGAGCTAATTCAGTTGTCTCTATTACCGTTCCAGTAACTGGGGCTGTGAGTAATGATATTGTTATGATTGGATTGCCCTCAGATATTACAGAAGGTCTGATTTTTTCGGCGCATACTGCTTCAACAAACAATGTTCATATTGATGCCCTAAATGTGACTGGAAGTGGAAAGACACAAAACGCAACAACATTCCGAATAACTGTCATCGGTTATTAGGCTTGGGCTAATGCCCTAAAGAAATCCTATGGGAAAAGTTTTATTTCCTAAATACTTTCCAACTTGCCCAGCCAGCGGAAGTGATTTTATAGTTCCAAGCTATACAAATGTACTAACCTCAAATATAGAAAATACTATGAAAATTTTTTGGAGGCCAAGGAAAATAAAGGTCTCTGGTTCTTATACACAGTATAATGGAATATTGAGAGAGTGTAGTACGCCCGCAAATTATGAGCTAATTATTCAAAGTCCGTATGGTTCAGAAGAGGAGATGTGTTGCGAGCCTATAAATCAGTGGACTCTAACCTCCTCAACAAATATTCTTAATCCAGAGGCATCGTATTCTTGGGACAGCAAGCCATTCTATTATATAGATCAAGATGCTTTATTTACTTTTAACAGTTTTAATTTTCAGTTAAATCAAGGAGACTCCTCTCCGGGTGGATGTTTATTTAGTGTTGCAATAAAACAACTATATCCAATCGAAGGAAATGGCGGCACTTATGATTATCAAGCCATAAATATACTTGGGGTTAATTTCAATATGGCGACATATATTAACGACTTTACACAAATTGGATATGTTCAGCCGACCATAGAAATTATAGAATGGTGGTCATTTGGAGGCACATACGACACGATAACCGGCGAACCTATATGAGTTGTTCTGCTTGTGAAATGGCGAAAGGCTTATCTGGTTCACTTATAGAATGGGCTAATGCGGGGATGCCTATTGCAACTTTACCCACGATTCAAAATCGAGAATCTATTTGTCAGGCGTGTGAGTATTATAGAAAACCAATTTGTCTGCGATGCGGTTGTGTCACAGCCATAAAAGCTAGAATGCAGACTAGCAAATGTCCTATTGAAAAATGGTAACCTTTGACACCCCACCCTTCCTTATGAACCAAATCTTAACCTTCGTTCAGTCTCAAGATGTGTTTGCTTGGGTGGGTGCATTGGTTGCCCTTCTCTCTGCGGTGATTGCTATTGCCTCTTTGATTCCCGGTGACGAGCCAGAAGCGACCTTGACCAAGGTGGTTTCGTTCTTGAGTCGCTTCTCTAGGAAGTAACAATGTGGGAGGCTATTCTCGCCTCGCTTGCTGGACTAATTGGAATCGTTGCTTGGTGGACAAAAAACCGAGCCAAAACAAAAAAAGAACGAGACGATGAAGAAATTGCTTATAACCGTCGTCTCCGTGATTCAGAAGTGGACGCTTGGATTCATCGCCGCTAGTTTAATTTGTGGGTGTGCAACCACCCGCCCTTACGACATTGGCGAAGTCCCGAACCAAGATTCAATTACGGACTACATTATGCGGTGGGACAAACTCGACCGAACCAAGGCAATCCCAGACGAATACCGCCAGCTTTATGGGCAAACGCTCAAAACGATTTCTAGACTTGTGGAGGAGAATGAACGACTCCGCAAGAGGCTTGATCAGTAATGACGATTCGAGATGCGGTAGAAAGGTCAAGAGGCCACATAGAAAAGTGTGAGCCTAGTTTTGGTAGGAGGGTGGGAGCTTGGTATTCCGAGTTGATGAGCAAAAAGATTCCAGTTTTGATCTACTGCTCAACCAGAACGCCCCAAGAGCAAGAGGAACTATACGCCCAAGGGCGCACCAAGGCAGGGAGGAAAGTCACAAACGCCCGCGGGATACCACCGCAATCGCTCCACATTGATCAAGGTAAAGGCTCTCACGCAATAGACTATGTTCCCCTTGCTCGTACCCCGACTAACGATTTAATCCCCTCTTGGGAGGACGACCAGACCTATTCAATCTGTCAGAAGATAGCCGAGAAGCACCAGCTACGGCACTTGGATTGGGAACAACCTCATTTAGAGGATAGCACAATCTCTGGATGGAGGGAGTTGGTATCTCCACAAAAGCAGGAAGTGAATAATCAAAAACTTTCTCTAGTCAGCAAGCGTCCGTGGTCTAGCAGATAAAAGGATGACATCAACGCAAGGCGTGGAGAAAACAACTCAAAAACATTTTACAAAAAAACACGAACTCCATATGACTACCCTGCAAATGGCGGCGGTAGAGTCGATGGAAAAGAAATACAAGCGGGGAGTCGAGGAAAACCAAGGAACAAAGTTATGGGAGATGCCATCGGTAAGGCTCGTTGAGAATGCCATAGAGGAAGCAACTGACCAGCTAACCTATCTGCTCACACTTCGTTCCCAGATGCACGTAGTTTTAGAATTAGCAAGGGATGGATGCACAGACGAGACATTGACAAATCCTAGAGCAAGAGAGTGTTGTAATTTAATTTACACAACTTTAACTGGACAAACCAAAACCCCATTATGAAGCCAATTAAGTTTGTCGCTTGTGGTGATATACACGGCGATGAACAAGATGCTCCCTCGGTAAAGGCTTTACTCGCATTTACGAAAGAATATCAGCCCGATCTAGTGGTTTGCATTGGTGACCTCTGGGACTTTCGAGCCATTCGCAAGGGGGCTGGGGATGAGGAGCAAGCGTCCAGCTTGCAGAAGGATTGGGATTGTGGAGAGGAGTTCTTGCGGGAGTTCTTCAAGTTTGGTGATGAGAGAATCTTTCTTCGGGGCAACCACGATGAACGAATTTATGATATGGCTAGGAATAGTCGAAGCGGCGTGGCTCGCGATTATGCCAACGATGGGATTGAGAATATCGAATTGATAATGAAGGAGACGAAGGCGAGGATGTTTCCCTATGATTCAGTCGGTGGTATTTACAAGTGTGGCAACCTCTCCTTTGTTCACGGCTACGGCCACGCTATGCACAGCGGGAAGCAACACGCAGACGCTTATGGCGATGTTATCTTTGGGCATACCCACGCCATTGATTATTTTAGAAGCGTCTCGATTGACCCACGCACCGGGTATAACATCGGATGCCTTTGCAATAAGACCCCAGAATATAATCGAGGCCAGTTGCGTAGATTAAGATGGCAACACGGCTGGGCTTATGGGATGATTCACCAAGACAAGACGCACGATGTATTTCAAGCAAGACAACGAGGAAATAAATTCCATCTCCCGACAAACATAAAATCGTTTTGATATGAAACCACGAAATCCTTGGCAAGAGCTTTTAATTACAGCAATCAGAACCAAGGTTGCACCGCCACGACCAGAGGGATTTTTTACGAGAGAAGAGATTGCGAAGGAGTGGGGAATGAAAATGAACACAGCCACTCGCCACCTAGATAATTTGCTCAAGCAAAAGAAGGTTGAGATGATTCGCCAGATGTCCGTGATTCAATCAAAGGATGGAGAGAAGTTGCTACGAAAGCTAAAGATGTTTAAGATTATCCCAACAAAGCCCCATCACAAGTAGCGTGTTTATAGGGACTTATAAACAATCGTTAAGATAGGATAAAAAAAGAGTAGACAACTTGGGGAAGTGTGTTAGGGTTGGAGTATGCAAACAACCAACAGCAACACCACATACTCGAAACAACGCCACACCTTCACCCACAATCACGATTACGAAATTGAATCAGTCAACGCAATCGTGTATGGTGGGCTTGAATACCCCAACGACATCAATGGCAACATCCATATTGTTGACCTTGGTGAAGGTAATGAAGGTGGCAGATATATGCTCACCCTTGAAAATGACGGATGGATGTCCGATGATTTAAGTGAGCTTGAGCCTCGTCTTTTTCAATGGATGAATGATTCTGGTTTCGAATACGATTCTAAATAAACAAGTAAGAAAGAAGGAACTAATATGAAATACATCAAAGCCTATACGCTCCTAATGTTCGGCATACTCATCGGAATGGGAGTATGCCAATGGATTGAATTGCTCTTGACCAAATAAATCCAACGAGCATAAATCCCACAATGACATCCTTCCCACTACCAGCAAGGCCAGTAGGTTCAGTCGTGCCAGCGAGCCACGATGAGTTTTCCGATGGGTTCTCGATTGAGGGCAAGCTCAACGGATGGCGTGGCTGGTTCGATCAAGAAACCAAACAAGGCTACAATCGCCACGGCCAGTTTGCATCGAATCATAATTTAATGGCAGATCGAATCCTTGGTGCTGGAATCAAGTCTAGGTTTGTAGACTGCGAGATTATGGGACAACGCACCAAGACTGGCAAAGGAACAATCGTAGTGATGGACGCATTCGACCCCGCCAACCCCAAGCCTTACGCCGAGAGGATGAAGGAGATTGAACACCTCGAAGCCGTGACTTTTGATGTGCCACAGAACAAGCTCCTCCGCTTTGTCCGTCTTGCCCACCACAAGATAAATGCAATCTGGGAAGAGATGAACTTTCAAAACAATAAGGCTGGCGAGGTGGTATGGGAAGGCTTTGTAATGAAAGCCTTAAACGATGGGAAATATCCCTTCATCACTCACCCAAGTTACTGCTCTCACGCTTGGCAGAAACAAAGGATACGCTCGTGATATTTGGCCTTCTAGTTTTTATTGGCCTTGTAATTTTGCAAGGGGTAAGGCTTTTTGCAAAGCATATCGACCAGCAGAATTATGAGAGGCGCAGATTTTATTTGAGTGTTGCCGCAGACCTAGATCGCCTAGATAAGATTATTGCAGAAGGCAACAAGCCCAAACAGCCAGAGCTAGTCCTACCTAGCAAGAACTGGGTTGGGCGTAACTAAAATGAAGCTAACCCCATCTGCCAAGTTTGAGATTCTTTGGAAGAGTCTTGGTGGTGCGGAGCTAAAAAAGGAATACAAATTCGCCGAGGGAAGAAGGTTTCGTTTTGATTATTATTCTTTTGGAATAGCTATTGAACTAGAGGGCGGTGTTTGGACAAGAGGCAGACACACCAGACCCTCCGGGTTCTTGAACGATATGGAGAAATACAATCTTGCCGCCTCAATGGGCATCCTAGTTTTCAGAGTGCCATCTCACGACATCAGTGCCAAATGGGTTTCCCCGATAGTTAAAACAATAATGGAAAGGTATTAAATTATGAGTGATTGTGTTCCGCAGTATCCCAAACGCCTTGAAGGAGAAACCCTAGAAGAATGGGTGACTAGAGTGGATGGCCCGATTCCAGACACGCTCTACGACCAGACGCACGATTTAAGATGTTTGAATCTTCCAATCAGAGGAAGCAGAGAAGATCGTGAGTCGCTGGGAGACTACGACTACAACCAACAACCAATAAGGAGAATGAAATAATGAGTGATAACCAATTAGTAGTTCAGAATGGCAACGGAGTCTCAACCCACATTCGGCAGGCAACTGATGTGGCTGGGGCTTGTCGTGCCATCGTAAAAGAAACTTGCCAACGCATAGGACAAAAGGACTATGTTCGAGTTGAGGGATGGCAAGCAATCGCAGTAGCCCACGGATGCGTAGCAAGTGCAAGAGATGTCGAGCGTCTTGAGGACGGCTATCGTTGCATCGGTGAGGTCAAGAGGATGGACAACGGCCAAGTAATCTCAAGTGCCGAAGGGTTCTTGGGTGATGACGAAAAGATGTGGTTCGAGCGTCCGACCTATGCAAAAAGGGCTATGGTTCAGACCAGAGCAATTAGCAGGGCTTGTCGTTCAGCATTTGCACATATCGTCGTGCTAATAGATTCCAAATTGAGTACCACACCGGCAGAGGAGATTCCTATTGGAGGGTTCGAGGACATCAACACGGACAAATACGAACCAGCACCAAAGCCAATTAAACTAGACACGGTTAAGTCTGATTCGATTAGCAAGACCGACTTGGCCGACATCACGGCTAAACTCAACGGAGTTGCGGTCAAGACGAATGGTGGTGAGCCTAGAGATATGGAATTAAAGTTTGGAAAGCACAAAGGCTCGACCCTTCGTCAGATCGCCGCCTTTGGAAACAAGGGCTTGGATTATTTGGAGTGGCTATCCAAGCAAGACCTTAAACCCGGAGCAGATGGTAAGCCATACAAGAACGACATCATAAGAAATGAAATTATCGCAGAGATTCTTGCAGAAGCAGATGCAATAGCGAAAGGAAATCCAAATGATGAAATCCCATTCTGAACAAGTGCAAGACATAATCAACGATGCGATGCGTAAGGCCGCAACTCTCGAAAGGGAGAGGTGTGCTGAGCTTGTGCAACGCCTATCTGACGGAACAGAAGATCAAGTGATTAAAGAAATCCTAAACGAAGTGGTGACAGCCATTCGGAGGCTTTCAGATGTCCGTTGATGTTGATGTTCCAGATACGAAATGGTCAATGCTTGAATGGCATACAGCCAAGGAGAGTCCTAAAAAAGATGAAAGAATACTTATGGAATCTGGCGGTGTGGTCTTTAGTGGTAGGTATCTCGATGATCGCTTTGTGTGTGCGTTTGGTGAGGTACTTAAAAAAGATATTCGGCTCTGGTCAAGCTGGCCGACTGCACCCAAATGGTAACTTTCCTTTTGTCCATCGTGAAAGTTTTGTGGGACTTATTCCTAATAGGTTTAGGGTGCTTGAGTCTATATCTCACAATTATATTCGTGAGCGGCATATTGTGGGATTTGGGAAAAGATATTCTGGAAAGGATTAAAAAGAAATGAGCGTTAAAAGATTAAAACTATTAGAGGAGTTCCACGCAATCGTATCAAAGCGTTTGAAAGATTTATTTAAGGACTTCGACCACGCCAAGCGTGAGAATTACAAGGACATCATCAGTCACCTAGATTATAGCCATCGTATCACCAAAGAGCTATTAGAGCGAGCCAAGAAGTATCAGAAGATAGATATGGAAAAGGCTAAGAAGTGAAGTTGCCTTGGATTAAATTTTATGTGGCTGACTGGCTTTCCGATGAGGCTCTGCGCTCTTGCTCGGTTGAGGCTAGAGGTCTTTGGGCAGATATGATTTGCTTAATGGCAAAGTCAGATCGACACGGTTATTTGCTTATCGGTGGCAAGCCAGCAAGAAGCGAACAACTGGCTAGAATATGTGGCCTAACCTCACAGCGAACAGCAGAATTGATGGACGAGTTGCACGCATCTGGGGTGTTCTCATTCGACAAAGAGACCATCATTTCTCGCAGAATGGTGAAGGATGAGCAGTTGCGTAAGTCAGACGCTACTAGGAAGATGCGTATGCGTCACGGCGATGTCCAGCAAATGTCCAGCAAATGTCCCACCGAAAGTCCGAGGCAGAGACTAGAAGCTAGAAGCAAGAAGCTAGAACATACAAGAACGCAAGAGCGTCCTATGCGTTCGGATTGGATTGGTTATGCAAAAGAAATTGGCTGGGTAGGAACGGATGTGGAAAGTGCTTTTGATTATTATGAGAGCAACGGATGGAAGGTCGGTGGCAGGGCATCGGTTAAGGATTGGAGGGCGTGTGCGAGAAATTGTCAGCGTAGGAGCAACCAACAACCAACCAAAGGAAACCAAACAATGAAAAAACCAATCAAGTCGGGGTGCGAATCCCCACCAACATATAAATTAGCAGGATTCAATACTCACGCTGAGTGGGTAGAGGCGGGGTGTCCGTGAACGAGCTAGTTCTAGCGGCAACCATTCACCGGGTGAAAATGTGCGAGGACAGAATCAAAGAGTTCGAGCAAATGGTAACAACACTAACCGCACAGATGGCACACAATCGCGCGGAATTGGCCTCTAAAGGGCTTGCAAACCTAGTTATGGGCACAACTACCCCCCTAGACATTCCAAAGGAGCTAGTGCCAACCTACGGAAAATATAGAGCAAGGGGCAATCGAACTCACGCGGTTGTTATGAAGCGTTGGGAAATTTGGAAGGCTCAACACGAGTCTGGGCTTTCGCTTCGAGATATTGCAAGGGCTTGGGGGTGTCACCCCACAAGCGTTCTTAATGCCAAGAATAGAAAGTTCAAAGCACGAAAAGCAACTGGGAGGAACACAAAATGATCGCTATGGTTGAAGCAGAGCAGTTTGAGTTGCCTTTTATGAGGACAACACATCCAGTAAAGACGGACGGGCACGATCAGAACGCTCGCATCCTAGCCCACTTGAAATCTGGACGAACACTCACGGCTCTGGAAGCACTCGATTGGTTCAAGTGCTTTCGCTTGGCAAGCCGAGTTTGCGATTTGCGAAAGGCTGGTTACGATGTGCAGAAGCGAACCATAAAGACGAACAGCGGGAAGAATGTTGCGGAGTATTATTTGTGAATTACGAAATCAAACAAGGCGATTGCTTGGAAGTTCTAAAAACACTTCCTAGCGAGTCGGTAAATTGTTGTATCACATCGCCCCCATATTGGGGATTGAGAGACTATGGAACTGCAAAATGGGAAGGAGGAAATGGAAATTGCGAACACACTATAAGTCATTATTCAGACAACTTAAAACCAGATTGTGATAGACCAGTTCGAGGAGATAGAAGTTTGTGTATAAAATGTGGTGCAAAAAGAATTGACTCGCAAATTGGACTTGAACTTACTCCACAAGAATATGTCGAAAAGATTGTTTTGATATTCCGTGAGGTGAGAAGGGTTTTAAGGGCAGACGGAACGCTATGGCTAAATCTGGGCGATACATATTCAGCCCAGCGATGGACAAAGAAAGGGGAGACAACAACCCCGGCACAACCAATGAACGGAATGAGTGACACTTGGAGGGCGATAGCACCCACAAAAGAAAGTGGTTTGCCAGACAAGAACCTTGTTGGAATCCCTTGGCGTGTGGCCTTCGCATTACAAACTGACGGATGGTACTTACGCCAAGACATTATTTGGCATAAGCCGAACCCAATGCCCGAAAGCGTTACGGATAGATGCACCAAGGCTCACGAATACATTTTTCTTATGAGCAAAAATCCAAATTATTATTTTGATAATGAGGCTATTTCCGAAAATGCAATATCAAAACAAGGAAAAGGAGCAATCGGAAGGGGACAACAAGGTTATTCCGTTGCCTCTGGAAAAGGAATGTCTCCACAACAAGACCACAGTGGATGGATGGGTGGAGATGGAAATACTAGAAATAAGAGGAGTGTTTGGTCGGTAACGGTCAAGCCCTACAAAGAAGCTCACTTCGCAACATTCCCCAAGGAACTTATAGAGCCGTGCGTATTGGCTGGATGTCCTAAAGACGGAACAATTCTAGACCCATTCGGAGGTAGTGGCACAACGGCAGAAGTAGCAATCGAGAATGGGAGAAATGCGTTGCTTGTAGAACTTAATCCAGAATACATCGAACTGGCAAAGACAAGAATAAGCAATACGCAGACAAATCTATTTTGTTGAACAACCCAAAACCAGCCCTTGCCTCAATAAAAACTCAAAGTAAGTTGCAAACTCAATGAACGAAGCATACACAACCCCAGATGCCAAGGCCAAGAGCATTCTTTCTGACCGCTACCCCGGCAAAGAACTAGAAAAACTTTACGCAACGACTCGCAACCAAGCGACCATTGATATGCTCCGAGATGCCGTGTTCACCCTAATCACCAACGAGATTCCTACTTGCACGATTGCGGAGGTGCTAAAGAAAACTCACGGGGCGATTCAGTACCACCTACGATATTTAGAGGGTAGGGGCAAGATCAAAAGGCCAAACAAGCGATGCCATTGGACAGAGGTCAAATGTGAATGAAAAGCCAACTCACCTCGATTTGTTCAGCGGAATCGGAGGATTCGCTCTTGCCGCTGGATGGGCTGGATTTGAAACCATTGGATTCTGCGACAACGAACCCTACGCCCAAGCCGTCCTCAAAAAGCATTGGCCTAATGTCCCAATTCACGGAGACATCAAAACACTCAATGGCACGGCATATCGAGGAGTCACTCTTCTCACGGGAGGATTTCCCTGCCAGCCGTTCAGTAACGCCGGGAAGCGGAGAGGCAAGGACGATGACCGCTATCTCTGGCCGCAAATGCTCCGAGTCATACAAGAGGCAAGGCCAGATTGGATTGTTGGTGAGAATGTTGTTGGGGTCATCGGCTTGGCACTCGACCAAGTGTGTTCTGACTTGGAAGCAGAAGGTTACGAAGTCGAGCCGATCATTATTCCAGCTTGCGGTGTCGATGCCCCGCACAGAAGAAACCGAGTCTGGGTTGTTGC
>Ga0209189_1000479_pt1 | contig 33745 bp, 26 predicted proteins | sample C_130820_EF_Meta_FD_187308 | JGI IMG/M metagenome (GOLD analysis project Ga0209189, IMG submission 187308) | Freshwater microbial communities from Lake Croche, Canada to study carbon cycling - C_130820_EF_MetaG (SPAdes) (version 3) | ecosystem: Environmental > Aquatic > Freshwater > Lake... | reverse complement strand
CAGCAAATTCTATATTTGGCGCAGCTAGTATCCCCACTACAAGCACCAGTTCATGGAATACTCCCCTTGTATGGTTTACAGTATTTTTTGCTATAGGCGTATTCATTTTTTCCTTTTTTTACAGAAGAATTGTGGATTCTGTTGAAACTCTAACTGACCAGATGAACTTATGGCTCACTGGAAATGGTGGGCCGCCCGAAGTAAAGCAGGAAAATATTCCAACTGCTGCCCCAGTGCCTCCACAGGAAGATGCAACTACTCAACGTAATAGAATGGAAAGTGTAGTAGATAAACTTCTTCCCCCGGCTAAGGAGGTATTCACCGTAAGTAAGAATGACTATAGTTACTATGATGCTGCCCCATTATGCAAGGCTCTTGGTGCAGAATTAGCAACATATGACCAAGTAAAGAAAGCATGGCAGAAGGGTGCTGATTGGTGTAATTATGGTTGGGTAAAAGGCCAGATGGCAGTATATCCTACACAAAAATCATCATATGAAGAACTACAGGAAGGGCCTGAAGACCAGAAAGGAGTATGTGGAAAGCCAGGAGTAAATGGAGGATTCTTTGATAATCCCGAGTTAAAATTTGGTGTAACGTGTGTTGGAAAGCGGCCATCACAGAGCCAGCATGATGCAAATGCAATTGCAGAAGGCTCTACACGCCCACTTACCGCATCAGGTATTGAATTTGAGAAGAAGGTTCAGCGATTCAAGGAAGGCTCTGATAGTCTAGGAGTTCTGCCCTTTAACAAGGAGCACTGGGGCTCTTAATACAGCGACCAATTTCTCCTTGTCAGAACTTCAGTTATTGCAATCTCTTCCTCTGAATGCTCTTCCTCATCCATATCAAGTATTTTCTGTGTCATCAGTCCTGGAGCACCTGCCGTCACATCAATCCAGGAGTAGCAGAACTCCTTAAACAAGTGGTCAAAGGCGGTTCCAACTACAGGACAATGCGACCACTCCTCCAAGAAATTATCAAAGGTAAATGTATCTAGGAAGAACTCAAATATTTCATAATCCTCTTTCAAATTACGATGTCTAGGCTCAGGTCCCTGCAATGAAAACTTGTGCGCATCACGCCTAGTTGTATCAATCATATAACAGAGTTGAAGGAATCTCCTGGAAATATCTTGCTCATTCGTAGTCCACTTATAACCAAGTTGCTTAATCATCTTAGAAATACCATCATAGAAGAAGTGTAGGACCGCTTCCTCCATGGTTCCCTCATCAGGGCCCTTGCCCACATATGTAACCTGCTGCTTCCAGTTAGTAAAAGCAATAGAAGGCATACTAGAATAAAGATATACTCGTGTACTTATTATACGGGGCCTGGAACTTTCAATTTTTTGAGTCGTAGCGTAGTTGTTGATGCACCACCGCGCTGTAATTTGATATGCTCTAAGAATTCCCTTGAGATTTTTTCAGGATTTGGAAATTCAGGGCGTGCCTTAAAAAAAGAGAGAGTGGATTCCTGAAGAGCCTTCATTGTTAGACTAGGTGTTACCTTTTCTTCTTGTAATTGTAATTGACCCCCGGAGATTTGTATTACGGCATTTGGCATTTGATGTTGTTTTAATAAGCTCTCAATTTGTGTTTCATATGTATCACGTTGTTTACGGGCGTTTGTTACCTGTTTCTGAAGTGCACTACTCATGTTATCATAATGAACCCATCCACGGACATTGTGTGCAAGGGCTTCATTATTCATTTATTAAGGTGTAGTATTTATAAGAGATTCTGTTAGCGCATTAGGCATAGGCATAGGCATAGGCGAAGCCATAGCCATATCCATAGCTATAGGCGAAGCCATAGCCATAGGCGCAAGTGTAGCTACGCTTGTAGCCACGCCTGTAGCTACGCCTGTAGTAGCGGGGCCATAGGTGCCAGGGTGTAATTGTAATATAAGTAGTCCAACACTGATAAAGGATAAAAGTAGTATAATACAAAAAATAATACAAATCAAAATAATATAAGGAAACATACGATTAAGAATATATTTGATTAAGGGGTCGATACATTGACTTTGAATTCGTTCACGATTATTAGGTTCTTGAAAAACTTTAATAATACGTTCAATAATCATATTTACCATTGTCCCGGGTGGAGAAGGCATATCTACCGAAGCCCATTTAAACTTGAATTAATAGGAAACCGCAGAGAATGTCTTTTATTCCTCCTACATGGGATGCATCCAATAGTCATTATATAATTACTCTATTACCGGCCGCATCAAACGATACACGAGTCTTAATTAAGAAAGATACTAATGGAAGCACGGTATTCAATGATCAAGATGCAGTTGAAAATATAACGGATACACTTATTCATAATTTAATTACCGAGGGTGCATCTGGTAACTGGTTCAGTAAACTTCCATCTCACGATCAATTAATAAAGCGCGTGAGGCATACTTTTAAACGACTTGCCCAGAGCTCTGAAAATTCTGCAACCGTAAATACCTTACTCCTAACTCCCAAACAAGTTACGCTAGTATGGGATCCAGCGGTGTTTGTTCAACATAACCGAATTTCTTTTGATTCAGATTCCGAAAGATCTTCTCAAGGGGACGAGGTAGAAGTTGCGGAATCTGAACTGCCCCCTGTTAAACTCGTAGATGATTCTCAGCAAACACAGGAAGAATATTTATTAACGCGTCTCCGGGCCGCCAAGGCTCGCGTTGAGGCAGAGCAGATTCGTATGCAATATTTTGAAGTAACTGGGCGAATGCCTCCGGATTCAGATTCTGAAGATGAATAAATGTTATCTTTTTTATACAATGCTAACAGAATAATGGCAGGTGGATCAACCCGTGACATTGTATTAGGTTTAGTTGCCGTATTAGTTATCTTATTTGCGGTATACCTCATTGACCCTTCTCTAGGTGGTCTTCTACGTCGTAAGGATGCATTTATGGGAACACTTTCTCCTGCTTCTCTTGGAAATCAGCCCGCTAACTTCCCCGGTGCAGCTGGTGCAATGATGCGCAATGCAGTAATGAGCAATCCTAACAGGTCTGAAGGTTTTGCCAACCAGGGTGGTATGGAGGGCCCTGCTTCCTTCGGTGATTCTGAGAAACCAGAAGGATGCTACCCTCGTGACCAGCTAACCCCTGGTGAGCTGCTACCCAAGGATGAGAATAGCGTATGGTCTCAGCAGAACCCTATGGGCACTGGGTCTCTAAAGGGTAAGAATTTCTTAAGTGCAGGCGCCCTCATTGGTATTAACACGGTTGGCCAGAGCATGCGTAATGCTAACTACCAACTTCGCTCTGAGCCCCCTAACCCCCAGGTGGCAGTGTCTGTGTTTAACCAGAGCACTATTGAGCCTGATACCAACAGGCGCTCTCTCGAGATCGCGTAAGCCGTGAAACGGCTTCCTCGTTCAAACGCAAGTCTACGACTTGCTAGATTGCCTAATAAATTAGGCAATCAGGACAAACCTCTGCGAGGTTCGAGATCGCGTAAGCCGTGAAACGGCTTCCTCGTTCAGACGCAAGTCTACGACTTACTAAAGCCCAACGTGTAAAAGCATAAACCTTACTAAAAACATTCAAGTGTCTTTAGTAAGTTTTGGTTAGAGATAATCTCTCCCAGTATTTTTTAAAAGTGACAATGCGATAGATGGATAAAATATGGGGTATGATTCATAATGCAACATCAAGCTACCCTATTGTCCAAGTTCGCAGTAAGGTTGATGGCCTTCAATACAATGTCCGTGATATGCCAGATAAACAACAAGCCGCAGACCTTTTAGCACGTGTAAGAGCTAAACTGCAAAAACTTATATCAGTTCTCCGGCAAAGATATCCTAGTAAGCCCCAGGTAATTCAACTAAATGAGAAATTCGAAGCAGACCCAAAGCGTTTCTATGAAGCTACACCAGATTCAGAACATATTTCATACAGTGTTAACAAGGGTGAGAGTATTCATTTGTGCCTCAGACAAAGGGATGAAAATAAAGAATCACTCGTCAATGAAAATGTAATGGTCTTTGTTGCACTACATGAAATGGGACATGTAATAACTTCTCCAAATTATGCAAGTCATGGTACAGAATTCTGGAACAACTTTGGTTGGCTTTTAAGAGAAGCAGAATCTATTGAAATCTACAAGTATCAGGATTTTCGCGCACACCCTGTAACATATTGTGGAGAAAAAATTACTGACCAACCAAAATATGACGCATCAAAGGATACCCCTAGTGCCACAGGGAATCCTTTGCAAATAGGAAGCATGGGTTAGATTTCAAGCTAAAATTAACACATGACGATAGATGTCCTTGGACCTAGGTTCACAATTCAAATCCCTCCTTGAACCTCAATTGATGGAGGGATTTACTGATATAATGTTAAATATACAAATTCACCGATTTACACCTGGTAAGTCTAGACCAGTCGTATCATCAATGACACTTGGTCCACTTCCAAGATGGTTCACTATATATGAGGTTAAATTGGTCTTGTGGAATACTATGCAAAGAGACCCTGCATTTACTCCATCCCTTGTATTCTTAGGAAGGCCCGAAACAGGCTCAACCAATTATAAGCCGATTGAACTCATGTGGAAGGGAATGAGTGGTAGTGGAAATGAACACGTATTTATTTTACCTCCACCTCAAGATTTAATGACTGGACCTCCAGATGAACGATTTGTAGATTCTGCAGGTAGTCAGAAATCAGTTGGAAAACTTAATCGTGTAAGAATGACATTGAATGATATTTTTGAATTGGATAAGGGTAAGGAAATTCCAGAAATCCATGCGTTTTTCTATACAGATTTAGTCGACCGTATTGCTGGCCCGCGCCCCCTAGGAGAACGTGATGTCTATGGACGTATTGTTCCCTATTTTCCATATTTGGACCCATCGAATTTACCTGATAGCACGGGTGCTGCAGCAATAACTCCTATTATTCAGACACAGGCTACACAAACTGCTCAAGCTCTCTATGAGATTCAATATTTAGATGAGTTACTTTCAAGTCTAGAAGGTGAGCTACAGCTACCAAAGCTTGATGGTGTAAAGTTCATGAGATGGGCGTGGAATAATGCACCAAGTGGATGGGAAGGGCCCGCTATTTTATTTTTTGGAACCCGTGTTACTCATACTAGACCATATATGAGATTTTTCCCTGGTGCTGGACAACCACTTACCAAGATTTATGTAAAGGGAATCTTACCAATTCCTGACTTAGTAGACCCAAATATTTTAATGACATGGAAGCAAGATAAGAATCCAGATGTTGGTAAGGATTGTATGTATATGAAAATTACTATAAATGACTCTTATGATTTACCGCTCTATGCCACAATGAGAGTATGGAATGATGGAACTTCTGATTTACTCATTCAACCACCGAAGCAAAAGAGAGTGCTGGATCCTCTGAGTGATTTAGAATCTTCTGCAGAAATTCTGGAATCTGCCTTCGTTGATTTACCCTATGCGGCCCAGAATCCTTCTCTAGCTCAAATTGATGTAGTCTTGAAAATTCGTATAAATAGAGAAGACACGCCGATTACACGAGCAGTTTTACAGAAACGCCTCAAGAATTTTGCATCTATTTTCCAGGCAATTCCTCCCTTACCTGATGAACAACCCCTCGCAATGTTGAGATTCAAGGGTGTCAGTAATTTTTCCAGTGAAGACCGTATCTTTGCTTTTCTCACTCAGCTATCCAGTAGTGAACTTCTGGCAGGTGAGACTAATGAGGAGACCTGGGCACCGAGAGTTGCAGATGAATTTCAGATTCCTTTAGTGGAAGCGAGGCGGCAAGTGGTTTCATGGATTGCACAGAAAAATGAGTATGTCCTGGCAATTCCTGAGACAAAAGATTATATTTTGAATAAAAATCCTGGAGTCGATATTGCAATTCATGCACAACATCCCAATTATACTGCGCATATTTATAGGGCGGAGAGTTTTGAAGTATATAAGACAATTACAAATCTTCTTGGAATTTTATTAACGGCTCCAGCTGACCGATTTGTTGTTCAGAAAACAATGGTGCGACCTTTAATTGCGACGACGGTTGTTTTACCGGAAAAACCTGAGCCGGTTGTTGCAGCAACAGTGCCAGCTGTAGATGGAGAAGAGCTTGGAGAAGAAGGGGCGGTTGATTCTGAAGGTGATAATTTACCGGAGAAAATTCAAGAAGAGGAAATTCAAGAAGAGGAAATTCCAGAGTTTATGAATGCACGCCAATGGGTTACTGGGAAAGGTGCTGTCGAGTCTTCACCTTTGCCTATGGCTGCTGCGCCTGTAGCTGCTGTGGCTGCGCCTGTTGAGGCTTTACCTCAAGTTGAGGCTTTACCTCAAGCAGAGGCTTTACCTCAAGCAGAGGCTTTACCTTTAAAACTAAAAACGAAACGAAAAATAAGATTTATAAATGAAACTGCTGGATTACCTTTGGCTGAACCTCAAGCTGAACCTCAAGCTGAAGCACAAGCTGAAGCACCAGTTGCACCTGTAAAAAATAAAACTAGAAGAAAATTAGAGAAGAAAACAAAGAGACTTGCTGAAGCTCAAGCTGCAGCAGAAGCTCAAGCTGCAGCTGAAGCTCAAGCTGCAGCAGAAGCTCAAGTTGCACCCGAACCTGAACCTGCACCTGCACCTGCAGTTACAGCTGTTAAAAATAAAACTAGAAGAAAACTAGAGAAGAAAACAAAGAGGCTTGCTGAAGCTCAAGCTGCAGCTGCAGTTGTAGCGGAACCTGCAGCTGTATCGGAACCTGCAGCTGTATCGGAACCTGCAGCAGCACCTGAAGTTCCTGTAGTGCGTTCAAATGAATTGCCAAATTATTTTAATAATGTTGGACCTGAAGATTTTAAGAAAGAACAATTTACTATACCTAAAATTAAGAAACAATCCGTTAAACAACCTGTTGAACTTCCTCCAGGCACAGTAAAGCCAGCTATAGTAACTCATGGACAAGAAGTAAATCAAATAATTGCAAATCATTATGCTTCGCTTGGACAAGAAGTTCCAGAAGCTGAACGGGGACTAGGGGCTGCAAATAATGCAGCTGCAGCTGAGGAACAAGAAAGAATGCGAGCAGCATGGAGACCTTCTAAAGAAAATATACCCTGGGTAACCCCAAGGCCACTAAGCAAGAAAGATTTAGCAAAACTTCGTGCTGCTGAAGCTGAAGAAGCTGAAGCTCAAGCTAGAGCTCAAGCTAGAGCTCTTGAAGTTCCTGAAGCGGATGCTCAGGCTGAAGCTGAGGCTACTCCTGCTCCTCAAGCTACTCCTGCTCCTGCTCCTGAGGCTCAAGCTGCTCCTGAGGCTACTCCTGAGGTTCAAGCTGCTCCTGAGGCTACTCCTGAGGCTCCTCCTGAGGCTACTCCTACTCCTGAAGCGGAGGTTCAAGCTGCTGAGGCTGCTCCTGAGGCTGCTCCTGAAGCTGAAGCTACTGCTCCTGAAGCTGCTCCTGAAGCTGCTCCTGAAACTGCTCTTGAGGCTGAAGCCGAAGAAGAATTCGCCTTTGAAAATGAAGAAAATATTCCAGAGTTTTTAAGAAAGGGTGGTGGAAAGAAGAAAACCCTTGTAATTCCTGAAGGCATGACTGAAGAAGATGTACGAGCCGCCGAAGCATTTAAGAAACCAACTGATGACAAGGCCATCAAGGTGAAAAAATACTATATAGATAAATTAAAAATTGCCGATGCCGATGTATTCAATTATCCAACTGCCGGCACAGGAGAGCGTGGCTATGTAAGTCACTGTGCTGCAAATGAATCGAGACAACCTATTGTTCTCGATAAGGATGAATTTGCAGAAATGAGGACTATATATGAAGACGATGATGATTTAGAATTTGTTGTATATCCTGATGACGCTTCCTCAAAGAAATTTCCAAAGAGACAACCAAAGGCCGATGAAAATGTATCTGGAAAAGTCGACGGTGACGACTTTCCAAGTGAAGAAAATAAAGAAATTATAACCCTGGTAAAATATGGTTCAAAACCTAAGAGAGTAAATTACTATTTCTGCCCACGCCTCTTTTGTGTGCGTGACCGCTTAATGGTTCGCTACAAGGATTTTAAGTCTACCATTGACCGCAAGGGTGCAGCAAAGCCGGCAAATTCATGCCCATTTTGCAGAGGAATTCTAGTTGACCCTGATGCATTTGATAAGAACTCTGACCGCGACCCAAATATGACTGTATTACAACGTAAGACACGTCCTGGTTCTGAAACAGAACGGCAAATTTATATTGGATTTCTTGAAAAGAAGAAGAATCCTAGTGGAATGTCACTACCATGTTGCTTTGCGGATCCAAATGAACGTTTTACAAGTGATAATAATGAGGAATTTATTCGACTTGGATTAAGACCAATAAGTGCAAGGGAAGCTAAGAAGGTAGTACGTGCTCAAGCTCCACTACAACAGCAACAAGAGCAAGCTCCGCTACAACAACAAGAAGCACTAGCACAACCTTTAGCCGATGTAATTATGGGTAAAAAGCCCAAGCGGGTATTAGAAAAGAAAGTAAAAACCGTTGCCCCTAAGGCTGAAGCTGAGGCTGCTCCTGAGGCTGCTCCTGAAGCTGCTCCTGCTCCTGAAGCTGAAGCTCCTGAAGCTCAAGCTCCTGAAGCTGAAGCTGAAGCTGAAGCTGAAGCTCAAGCTCAAGCTCCTGAAGCCTCTAAAGTAACACTTGACAGTTTATATGAACCAGATTTTTTCCGAGTAATTCAAGGCGTCAGTGTCAAAGCAATTGTCGATGCATCACGTATTCCCCTAGAAATTCTAATACCAAAGCCAGGCGCACCATCCGACCCAAAGTTTGGACCACAGGTGGGTCTACTTCCAGAAGCCCTTGATATATATTTTGAACAAGATTCCACCTCAGAAAAATTCGCTGCGCGCGATATTGTCAGAAAACTGAAACCAACTGCCAAGGGATTTCTACGTCTTGGCGTAGATAATACTGACCTGAATCGCTCATTCCTTTCTGCCCTAGTTCCCATATTTTTTGATAAAGGTAATGCTAGAAAAGTAATAGACACATATTTTGATACAAATATTACTCCAAAACGATTTCTGCAAATGAATAGTGGTAACTTGGTCCATGAATTCCATTTGAAATGCCCAACAAGAAAACAAAATGAAATGCGAGCCTGGGCATCAGGGCAACTCGGCGTAGATAAACTTTCAAGCACAAATATTCCTGCAATTGAACGATTAATAAATTCCTACGAATGTTTCAAGGATTACATGGAAGATCACGAACAGAAAAAGGATTTTCGTCTACTCTATCAGGCTCTTGCTGAGCCAGGATTTACAACTAAACGTGGACTACTCTTAATTATTCTAGAAGTATCAGTTGAAGAGGTAACCATAAAGAAGGGCGATAAGACTGAATTTAAGAAAGAAATAAAATTCGAACGTGTAAGAAATCCACCATATCCAATTACCGAAGAACAAAAACAATCAAATGTGGCGTTTCTAATTCATTATACAAAGGTAACTAGAGAAAAATATAATCCTGAGAAAAAAATATACAAGAATTACGGTTGGGAACCCCTCATCTATGTTGAGAGTATTTCTTCTGCAACAGGTAGTCGCCACAAGCCAAAAATGTTTTTTCAACAATCTGAACGACCATGGCCACCAATTGTTGAAAAACGGTATGAGGAATTTCTCGAGAATTGTTCAAATAAACGCGGACCCTTCACCAGTCAGTTCGGATTTGACCCATATTCCCTAATTTCAGCAAGCAGTCTAATTAAGGGTATAACAGTGACACAACCAAATGCAATTATTCGCGATTCTTACAATCATATGGTGGGTGTTGCCTATAAGGTAGATGAGACATCTGAAATGATTTCAGTGCCAGTCTCAGATGATGGCTCGATGCATCTGAATAGAAATACATTTTTTGACTGGGATGATTTTAGACCTGCGGCAGCAGATGTAATTATTGACTTTTATAGAAAAGTGATTATGGATAAATTTAAACCATTTTCTGCCGCATATGCACCAAGACGTCTACGAACACAGGATGATGTGGTGGTAGGTGTAGAATTGCGGAATAAATTTGTAATTCCTGCTAAACCTCAGACTGAAGGAAGCACAATAGAATCTCTTGATGAATCTCGACCTATACAGATGTTTGAATGGGATAATAATAAAACAATTGCATATGATTCCAAGACACGGGAAGAAGCCTTTGAGCACGCCGGCATGAAGGACCCCATGGAGGGAAAATATATTAAACTTGAATCATCCAGTATTCAAGATGAGATTGAGGATGTTTACCAGCACTTACGTCTGAGCTTTGCTTCCTGGTTAGCAAGGCCATCTGCAGGGCGAGAAATTCGTGAAAGGCTAGAGGAGACTCTAAAGCGTAATGATTTACCGCTGTTTGAAAAGAGAAAGAGACTTGATATTCTTCTGGAAGCTAAGATTACTGGGTGGCTACAGCCAAAGGAAGAAGGTGAAGTTACTGAACTTGGATTCTTACGTGTAGATTGTATAACTCAACCTGAATCATCATGCTCTGGAAGGTGTAAATGGATTTCTGGCTCTAGCTCTAGCTCTAGCTCTAGCTCTAGCTCAGCACAAGACTCAAACAAATGCACCATTCATACCCCTGCATCTATATCTCCAAATGGCTCAGTAATCAATGTGCCCCGAATGCTCTATCTACGCCTGGTAGATGAGCTAATTCGATATGCATCTAGACGTGAAGAAATATTCGCCAGAAAAGTGCCTCGCCTTACTATCAGACAGGAAGCCCAGCGAATTGGTGACCAATATATTGTTCCTGAAGGTTCTGCGGATTGGAATTCCTGGTGGGAACTTCTGCGGTCAGAATGGATTGCAACTGAGACCGAGGGGCCTAAAACATTTGAAGACCAATTTGAACCCGTGCCTTCGATATAATTCTTAGTCATATCTAAAGGGAGTTTCCAATTATACTATAATAATGAATAACTATGAAGAAAGAATATTAGCTCTGGTAGCCCTTGGAAATTTAGCACATTATCCCGAGTTAGTAGACCAAAATACCATTCAATCTGCATATACTGACCTGCTGGATGAAAGGCTGGCACCAGTGACATGGTCAGGTGAGACTGAGGGAGCCCCACTCTCTGAAGAAGATATCTTGGCAACAACGAATTTACAGACTGCTTCCTTATTTAAGAAGCTTAAGTCTGATTTTAAGGAGGCCGGTAAATTTATAGAATTATATACAGAGCAGCAAAAGGAAGTTCAGGAATCTATTGTAAAAATAGAAACTGGATTCCAGAGCTTCAAGAAGATGTGCGAAATTCACAATCAAGATTCAGTTGAAGGTTTAGTTACAAAATACGCTGAATTAGAAAAGGAAGTAGGACCAATTAAAAAGAAAATACTTGAAGAGTTGACAAAGAAAGTAGCTACAAAAAATGCAGAGCTTGAAAAGATTACGAATAAACTGAGCTCCTTGCGTAAGGTAATAGTCACTGGATTAGATGAAATTGTGAAACCCGAGGATGCTCAGAAGAAAATGTGCCCCATTTGTTTTGAAAGTGAGGTAAATACGGTTCTAGTGCCATGTGGCCATACATATTGCAAGGGCTGCTCGGAAAATGATAGAAGCAGAAATGCCAAGTGTGCTCAATGCAGGTCTGTGATTAATGCACGGGTAAGACTATTTTTCACCGTTTAGCTTTTAGTCATCCAAGAGACACTCGACCGGCTTGAATTCTACCGGATTCTTTGAGCCCATTTGAACAGAGCGCATACGTGCATCCAGCATCCCCTCAATTTCTTTGTCCAAGATATCTAATTGAAACATTTGGTAATTTGTATTGTTAGGATGAAAGATAACAATACAAAGCTCTACTACCTTGAGACCATAGTGCTTCTGAAGAAACCAGCGATATACATTGAGCTGCAGAGTATAATGCCAGAAATTCGAATTTGGCAAATGACTCGCCGGCCCCAAGCCTTTCTCGAATGAATTATCTTTCTTGATTTCCTTCGAGCGCTTCCAATCATAGACTGCATAGTTGCCGTCCTTGCGCTTGAAAATCATATCAATGCTCCCAGTCAGCTTATGCTCCTCGTCCCATACCTCCCACTCAGTCCTATAGGGCTCTAAGCTATCCTTGATATCATTGTAGAAATTCATGTAATAGAGCCACTCTGGTGTAGCCTTGACATCCTCAGGAATATGATTCAGAGCACCATTCAAGTGTTGCTCAATTGCCAGGTGCATTGCAGTTCCCTTGCCCGAGGCTTCCTTACCAGAATCAGACCAAATTGCCTTGATTTCCTCGTCAGTTTTACCATTGAGGGGATTTGTCGCCCATTTAGCCGACTTACGCATCGCCTTCAGGGCCGCATCAGGGTTGAAATGAGGAAAGAAGGCGTGCACAAATCCAGTTGTAGAGACAATCCCCTTAGAAGAGCCTTTCACATAGTATGTGTGAGTCTTTTCTACAAAGCGAACTTCCTTATCCCTTGGATGGGCATTCAGGAATCCAAGGGTCTGCCATGGCTCGGGCATAAACGTATGACTGAGTTATGACAAAAAATAGTATCAATTTTTATATAAGTAATACCTAATAACTATTACTCAAATCCTGCAACCTTCATTATCGCCTTACCCAGCTTATTTTCACCCTCCAAATAACCCTCCTTGGTCCTCTTACCACCATATTCGCTGGAGGCTGAGCCAGTGAAGAAGAGTAAATACTTGCCCTGTTGCTTTGCAGCCTCCACAATCGTATGGAACCGGGCATCCTTTGTCCAACGCTGCTGCACAGCATTCTCCAGAAGCTCATCCTTCACTGAATCCCACTTAGGCTCGTCGAACTTTGCCTTCCACTTCTTCATCGCGGCCTGCCTGGATTCCGCATGAACCTCCTTCATCTCCTCAACAAGTAAGGCTGCCTCACGAGCCTCTGTCAAGGGCTTCGCACCAGCACCGACACCAATCTCAGCCTGCTTTTGCCTGAGGAACTTCTGGTGAATAGTTCCCTGGGAGCCAAAGAGACTCTGAGCTAGGGATGGCTTATCAGTGGCCACCTTGTATTTCATGCCGGCGAGGAAATGCTCCATCGATGGATAGACCTCACCTTGTGACCTTGGGTCAGGGTCATTGATAGGAAAGGGTGAGCCAGGTGCTATCCATCGCTGCGCTAACTTGTCACCAATACGCAGCTTATCAATCGGAGCAGACTCTAGCTCAAACTGTAGGACAGCGGCAGCATCATATTGCTTTTTGCCTGTTGCTGCTGGTCCCGTGTTTGCTGCTGTGCTTGTGGCTGCTGCTGCTGCAGCTGCACCTGCTTCATTAACATAATTTGCAGCACTAATTGTATGACTTTGTTCATCAGCTTCATCGGGGTCTAGATATGCTGATGCAGAAGATGAAGCACCTTGGGCCCTTGCACCAGGCGAAGCCACTGTAGGTGCTGAAAGCTTAGGCACTGTAGCCTTTGCACTAGGCGAAGCCACTGTAGCTGCGCCAGGCGAAGCCACTGTAGGCGCACCAGGCGAAGCCACACCCTCCTTCACCTCACCAATCTCATTCTTTCTCCTGAATACAAACCATCTGTTCAAGAAGGAAAACTGAGCAACTGCAGGCGTCATCGGAAATTTCCTACCAGCCTTGGCCGCTGCCTTATGACTCTCCTCAAAGAGCTCACTGCTCTTTTGAAGACCAAGTGCTGCCAGCTCTTCCTTTGAGCACAGCTGCAGACCAATTGTCGCCAGCTTCTCCTCCAAAAGTCTAAAAGGCACCAAATACTCCCTGTGAGGCATGCCAATACTGATGAACTCCACATCTATGGGCATACCAAAGGCATCATCGCCTGCAGGAATTTCATCCGCCTCATAGCGCTTAGTAATCTTCCACAGGGTTGCACCACCCTCCTCGCCCACACGAGCATCACGACCACGCAGAAAGTCAAAGGTCCGCTCGCCATCAAAGCAGCAACCAATGAAATATCCGCCAATCTTCAAATTATCCGCAATATTTTGTAAGAATCCACCGAACTTCTGGGCCGACTCGAAGAAGTAATGAGTTGCAAACATACAACTGATTACGTCTGCACCCATCTTGAATCTGTTCGACATTTCATCACGCACATAGGGTGGGACCACACCCTCAGGGGCAGTGCGACCCAGAACTGCCTGCAGAATTACCTTGTCGTCAACCGTAGCACCAGCCTCACCGCTGCGCATGTTCTTGGATGCATCGCCCACCGCAAACACCATCGGTAGAACCTTATCACGCCCATTACGCAACATGGTCGAATAGAGACGCTGGTAGGCCCCATGATTCGGGTTATTAATGCTGTCACCTGCAATATCAATGCCTAGAACAGCACCAGCATTCACACGACGCCACTTCTGAATATCCTGGGCCAAGCCCATTCCTAAATCAATGAGTCCCAGACCTCCCTTCTTCATTACTCCATTGTATAGAAGGGTCTCCTTAATGAACTTGTTGTGGAAATCACGCAGAGGACCAACGCGATTCATGTCCTTCTCTGAAGCTGTGCGGTCAGCGTATTTCTGAGTAATTGCAGCTCTCTCCTTTTCAATCGTGCTGACGGCAGTTACTTCTGACATATTAGGCTGCTCGGCGCCAGTGCGAACCATGCTCAGAGTCACTGGCTCGTGAATGGAATTCCAGACACTTTGGGCAGTCAGATTAGAATTCAGAGTGCGACCTAGCTCTCCCTTCATCAGGCGCTCAGTCTTGTCCTTGCGCACTACCTTGGGAACCCAACGCCATCCAGCAGGTCTTGATGCATCATAGGAAATCTCCACGATACTCTTGTCCATAATTGGCTCATTGGAATTCTCACAATAGGCATATTCATCACCGGTCTCAGCATCCGTCTTCACCTCCACATAGCACACGTTGGCCTTGTCATCAGGAAAGTCCTCGGGCTGAAAGAGAACTGGTCTGTAAACATTGGCTCCAGGGCCTAGCTCGGGTTTGAGAGGTTGCACTTGAAGCACAATTTCCCTCGGGTCAACCTTGAGTTTTGCGGGATTTCCACGGAAGCCAACATGTAGGCGTAGAACCTTGTATCGGATTTCCTTTCCAGAAGTCGGATGGAATCCATTATGAATTGCATCTATTCCAGAATCCTCTAGCTTCTCAGTGACAACCAGGAAATCAATAGTGTTATCATGAGGAGGCTTCCACTTCATCTGCTCAATGAAATCGCCCTGAGGATTCTCAGGAAGTGGAGTTGAATTCTTTGTGAAAATGAGGCCGTCAGTCTCGTAGATCCTGGGAGTATCCAGAATCTTGGCTGCTTGCCCAAAGATTTCTCCAGCTTTTGCAAATAAGAATTTTTTGATACTAACCAGAAGTTTTGTCTTGGGTGTTAGAGCCATAGTCTCCTTTGGCCCAGGAGCTACATTCCAGGCCTTCTCCCATGCCTTCATTTCATTGTATCTCTGGGGCGCCGTGGGAGTTCCCTCCACGTAAAAGGGGAGAGCATGGACATCTCGGCTTCCAGGAGCAAAGTAAATATCGAAAATCAAGTATTGATGAATTGCCTCATTTGCTGAATTCTTGGTAATCCACTCTCCATCGACCAAGGAATTAGCACACCTCTCCACCTCTAGGCCTGTCTCGTAGACATTGGGGCCACTATCAATCAAGTAAAGATGCCCCTTCTCATCAACATACCCCATTGTCCTGAGCCCGTCGGCCTTATCTGTAACATTGTATCCCTCGCGAATATTTGGAGTCCCTGGCTCCACCAGACTCACCATATTTGCAAGCTCCAAGGTTCTCGTTGAAACTCCACGGAATTTATCGGTCTTTGTGAGACCCTTATACCCAGCGAAAACCTGGCGCTTCATAGATTCCCGTATCAGCAAAGGACACTTTTGGATTCCCCTGAGAATTTCACCAATTCCTTTTACAAATCTTTGAATTGCAGAATCCGGAGTATCCCCAACTTTCCGTTCGAGTTCAACTTCCACTTCGTAAATTGGAATTTCTTTGGAAATATCATTTTGCGTGAATTTCGTTTGCCACCGGAATTCCCCGCGGGGATTCTTCTTGGTCTGCCGGACCATGGACAAATCAAATCTGATGCCGTCCCCGCGAAATGTCCAACGCCGGAGAAGTCGGAAGGCTTTCTGCTGAACCTTCCACTGGTCAAGGAGTTCAGAGATATCTGGGTCCTTATCGCCTAACTCACGCTCACGACGTGCCTTAATGCGAACCCCATATTCCTCTAAGTCAAGAGTTGCATTCTGGGCTGTACGGTCCTTGATAATTGCGGAAAACGTTCTGCCTGAGAGGCGATCATCACGACAATATTGTTGAATTACTCCTAGACCGCTGAGGGTAATACGCACATGCTTGGGTGTGATGATGTTTAACTTGTCTTCCTGGGTTACAGAAGTGTAACCTCGATTCTTCAATCTCTTTGCAATTGCAGCAAATGTTGTGGAGTTCACTTGGCCTGCAACTGCACTGCCTGAGCCTAATCCTTGACCTGAGACACTAAAGGTTGCCTCTAGTTCTTGCTCAGGGTGATCAAGCCATTCCTGAGTAAGACGCTTCAACTGGTCAAATTCGGCCTTACGTATATCCATGGTGTGATCTATCTGCTTTGGGTTTTGGTTTCAACTTTAGGTGTAAGTATTATGTGTGTGTTAAAAGTTTCCTTAATGCCTTGGCCCTTCCCAACTTCTGGCGTAGCTCATCCTTAGAAAGACCTGTTGCTCTATGTTGCATCTTCTCATATTCGGCAGTCATTGCTTTTATGGTTGCGGTTGCAGGCTCCAGAGGCCATTCAACCTTGAATCCGTGCTCTTCCTGTTTCTCTAGCCATTGAACAAGGGTATCTGAGGACCACTCACTGGCATCCCATAAGGAATCCCAGAATGGTTCACGCAAAATCCAGATTTGCTTGTAGCCACCCTCACGAGGAAATGTCTTGTCATCCAGAAATGATACTTTTTTCTCCTTTTCATTAAATAGAATCCAGAGGAGAGGATTGTCCTGAGTATATCGCTCCATGGCAATCATGGCCGCCTTGGCCTGCTGAGGCTCTGGCCTCTGAGAACCAAATCCCTCTAAGGCTTTCTTCTTACTCAGAATGCGAGGGAAATCGAGGGTTGAGCAGCGCTCCTGCCACTCAGTTGTTGCATCCAGGATGAGACGTTGTCTCAAGGCATCGGGAGAAACACGGAAGAGAGGGTCTTTTAGCCACATCCATGCGGCCAGGGGATGCTTGGGTGAAATGGAATGTGTCGTCAGATTCCACTTGGGCACTTGGTCCTGTGCATCTACTATCGCGCCACCTGAGCCCCTAGATGAGCTAAATTTCTTAACGGAAAATTTACCATCCTGATGTGTTTCACACAACTGGATGAGGGAATTTGGAACATCAGAGTTATCACTCATATTATATATATACCGTAAGGGAACTTTAGACCATACTCAATATTCACTTGCAGACATTGTATGAATAAGATTTGTTCTTTCCTCTAAATCCTTTGCATTTGACTTGCAGAATTTTAGAAATTTCCAGAGTGCTAGAAAAACTGGGGCCGGAAGACTAGCGATATCAAAAAAAATTCCATTTGAATTCTCGCTATATGTGCCACCCTCACGCTTCAAAATACGATAGAGCTCCTCAAGCTCTGGTCTTGATAGGGTATTTATCTCTTTGGAGAATTCTTTACGCTGCTCATAATCGTCAGCCATTCTACTCTTTGGTTGCCTCCTCTTCCTCCTCTTCCTCCGCATCTTCTTCCTCTTCAGCTTCAGCTTCAGCTTCCTCTGCAGCCTTTTTGGCAGCTAGCTCTGCAGCATATGCCTCCAAATCAGGCATCTCCTCATTTGAATTTGCTGTTTGTGCTTTAGCTGTTTGTGCTTTAGCTAAAGGCACGACTTGTGTTACAGGACCAGCACCAGCACCTCTAAAGATACCCACACTGACAATAAAGGGGTCTCTCAGCTGAAATCTGGATTTCTGGATTTCCACGTTTATCCTATCACCCACCTTCAAGCTATCAAATTCCTCATCCCCCAAGTGCAAGTCACGGGGAACCATGAGCCTAATTGCATTCTCATATACCGCATAGATACCCATCTTGTTTGACTTTAGCACCTCCACCTCCACCATGGTTCCCTCAGGTGGATGAAGCACACGGCCCTTGGCCTTCACGAGAAATGCCCAGTCACCAGAGAATCGTCCAGAATCCACCATACCCGTGGACCTTGTCAGAATTTCTAGAGTGCCAGGGAGCACATAGCCATTTGGAGAGCAGCGCTGCTCAAGACGTTCCTTGAGCTTTTCCAGCAGGATATCGTCGACAGATTCAATGTCATTTCGGAGGTCCTTGGGAGTGAGGTATACTTTCTCTTGAAAGAATGCTTCAGTCTCCATTGTGCCTAATCTAAAATAGGGTTAGATAGTCAATTTTAAGTGTTAGTGTTTATACTATACGAATTGCTAACTGATATTTCTTTTAAATACCATAATCGTATTCTTAAACCAGGAAAGCTTTGAAGAGTATCTTAAAATATTTTCACTTGCAACATCATTTGTATAACCAAGACTACAAATCTTAGATTTAATATAATCATTATTTTGGCAGTTAACGTGTCCATGACCACCTTGACCCTTTACTGCCCAACTTAGAACAATACCAGATTTATTATTATTATGAAGATTATTTATGAAAATATCTTCATATTCTGGAGGCAAATGTTCCCCAACTTCTAGAGACATTGCCCAATCATATTGAGTATCAAACTTAATCGGAACTGATAAATCTAATACTTTACAATTACCATTTGTTAGTTGAGGTGTATTAGGATTTCCATCAAACCCAGATGCATTTAAATTATTCTCATTAAATATTTTAACGTAATATCCCATTCCACAACCAAGATCAACAATACTAGAGGCAGAATTATTCTTAAAAAAGGAAACTAATGAATTACCTAATGATATATCATTACAATGTTGTGATTCTGCTTCAGTACCTTCCCAAAAACCACGTTTATTAATAGACATCTATATTTACTTCTTTGATTTATGTTTGGAATAATATGACGCAAGAGGTCTGTAGAAATATCGTTTTCCGCCGTATAAGTCTTTACGAATATCCATCCAGCGTAGGACAATTTCCATAAGGGCACAAAATGGCACTGCACCTACCAACTTTCTGGCACCCGTGGCCAGAGTATCTTCAAGAAGCTCAAAGTGGTTTCCAGTAAATCGGTGTAGAGCTACACCTAGACTTACGAGTTTCATACGATGTCCCTTGACTGTGCTCACAATAGAGCAAGCAGCCCCTGGGCCAGGTGGTGCCCCCTCTGCATTTGTTGCATTGTTAGTCTTGAACATAATTGCATTTTCCCAAATTACCATGAAGCCATAAAGAGGTGCTGCGGTATCCTTGTTTGCCTTGGCATTTACAACTAGGTCAGTCTTAGAAGCTAGAAGAATTCTAGTAATAGAAGGAGGACATATGGTGCCTGGTCCACAGAAATACACTGGCTCCTTTGTCCCCAAGTCTAAATAGCGAGTTGCAGTAATAGAGCCTTCCTTAATAAACTGCTCACTACCACCTTCGTCAGCAAATGCAAGGGAAGCCTCAATCATAGCAATGTGCTCAGGTCCCTTGAAAAAGGAATCCCAGATAAATTCCTTACAAACACGTCGTAAGTCCTTCATGCCACCAGGAGCGGCAGCGTCTTCAACAATCGCCTTTGCCCACCACTGCAGCTGCTTGAGGCGCTTTTCCACATTTTCCTTCTCTTTGGTATCTCCTTCTAGATAGGCTATGATGGCTTCAGATAATCCTGGGGAAATAAATTCATTAATTGAACCTTTCTTAGCATCGTCCTTACACCATGTATTTACCCATTCCATTGCCCTTGTCCAGAAAGTGAAGGCCTTTTGCATATCTTGGGGTCCTTGAGCCTGGGCCCCTAGAGCTTGCCCTTGCCCTTGGGCTTCAGGAGCTTGCTCTTGAGCTTCAGGAGCTGCTGCAGCAGTAGCAGCGGCAGTAGCAGCGGCAGTAGCAGCGGCAGGAGCAGCTAATGTTTTTCTAGCAGCGGCAGTAGCGGCAGCACTAGCTGCAACTTTTTGAGCTTTAGTAACCATCTGAGGCTCATAATAATCACGTCGCACTGGATATGCTCCATGGCGGAAAGAAATCGGAATTGCTCCATCTTGAATCTTATTCGGCTGAAAGAGAAACAAATTATTACGGAAAATAATATGCCCCTGCAGATTTCCATTCTCAAAGACAAGCGATTGGTTATTTATGATTTTAAGAAGTAAACTGGTCAGAGTAGCCCGTGGAACATCCTTAAAAATAGCAGATATCTTATCCCAATGATACCATGGCTGTTTCTTGAATGCCGCCTTCAGAGTTTGAATTAACATCTGCTCTGCAAATCGTGCAGCGAACATATCATAGGTCCCATTATCATCTGGCATTTCTCGCTTGTCAGAAAGCTCCAAGGATGGCTCACAGGAATAATTACAGGCAATCCAATCACATGCGGGAGTAAAATCCTTGTCATTTAGGTCTACTGGTCTTGCATTCCCCTGGCTATCGAGCATATTTGGATTACCATCCTCATCCAGAGCTGGCTTTTTAGAAAGACCAGTTACTAAGATGGCATCGCGATTCAGATTACAATCTGCAGCACCTCTTTTTATAGCACGACTCACATTTCCTACACGCACTGCCTTATTCATAGCAGTTCTGTAAGAATAGAGGTCAATCGTTTCCTTATTGAGCTCAGCTGGAAACGTATTTACATAGAGATTAATAGTGCAATTGCGCTTTATCTTAGGCAGAGCATTATGCGAGCAATAACGAATTCCACGACCCACAATCTGCTCCTCCTTTGACAAGTGGAACCAGCCTTCCAAGATATGGACCTCTCGAATGTAGCGTAAATCGAGACCCTCACCTGCCACCTGAGAGCCTACAACGACCTTTATTCTGTGACCATCCTTGTTCTCTTCACTACGTGCGGCATTAATAACGGCCACATTATTGGGTGATAGAGGTAAGGACTGTTTCTCGAGCGTGTCTACGTCGCTGGCAGTAAGTAAGGCATAGAATGCTTGACTAAATTTGTGATTATCACGCGTCTCAGGTTGCCCTTGTTGTCCTACAACAAATGCAGGATGCTCCCCCTGTTTCCTATGGCACTTACAGCACTGTTTTCCTGCAGGACCTTGTATAGGGCCTTTTGAAAAAAGAGGAGCAGAGCGACCCCAGGGCATATAGCCATTTGCTTCCAGAAGTAGGCAGAAAATCACAGCACCATTTTCCACAAAACGACTATAGACAAAGGAAATTCCAGAGGCTGTGCGAATAGTATTAATGACACGATTAAATTTAGGAGATGCTTGAGCCAGGCCATCATCAGATGCAACCATCCACGCATACGATTCATCGGGGTCAGCTGGTAAATACTGAGGTAGGATGGATAGGCGGGTCCCTTCAAAGGTTCCGCCAACCGCCCTTGTGGCAAACCATGTCTGAAATCCCTCTGAGCCTACACGACCTTCGAGTTCTATAGCTTCGCCTGTGGCTTCACCTGTGGCTTCACCTGTGGCTTCACCTGTGGCTTCACCTGTGGCTTCGCCTGTGCCCCCCCCTGATCCTGGAAAAATACAATTACCTGCCTGGAGTAAGGTGTCAATGGTGCGAATTCCCACACCCTTTGCCGCAATTAGCTTTTCTGTCATGGATTGAATAACCGCAAGGGGTTCGCCACTCAGCTCACAATTTACAAGTGGTAATTGCAAGGCATTTAATTTTTCATCTGCCTTGAGCTCTGTAGTTCCATTCGGACTGAAGGCGGGCCAGCTCTTTACACGGACTTCATCAGCAGGGTCAAGCCTTGCAGGAAATGCCTTAGGATTCTCACCACGCATAAAACTCACATGGGAATTTGCAATCGCAATAAGTTTTCTTTCCGAAGAAGCAGTCAGAACTTCAATTTCCTTACCACCCACCGTCTTTTTTTCAAATACAATGTCTGAATCAGTAAGAAGACGAATTTCTTGGTCACTATCACCTGGCTCACGCCTAGGAATCTTGTCGACATAGAGCAAAAGATTTAGTAAAGAAACAATTTCCCTATAACTATTATACATTGGCGTTGCCGTCATTAACATGAGTTTATTGCCCTCACACTTTTGAAGAACTTCACGCAACATTGGCGTAAGTTTCTTCCCTGCAGCAGCATCACTGCGGCCAACAAGGTCATCATCGTCATCATCATCTGCTCCATCTGTAGCATCCCTCAAGTTATGAGCCTCGTCGACAATGAAAAAGCATCCGCTGAGGGCTCGCTGAAGAAGAATTGTATTCTGCTCTTCCTTCCTTCTTGAAGGCAAGGTAGATGTAATCTGAGCCTTGATATCACGCACCATATTACGAAATGCCACATAGCCCATGATGGCATAGCGCTTATTAATAAGGCGGCCTACGCGCAATTCAATATCCTTCTTTTCACGCTCATATAGAGTCTGAGTCAGCTCGAGGTAGCGATTGCCAGTGCAACCCTCATGTTTATTCTGTTGGTCATCCTTGCCAAACACTATGCGCGAGCTATCAAAAATAGTTCTGTAGAATCCTGCTTGAATTGCAGGGGGCGCCAGGATGTAGACCTTATTCTTAGGACTCAATTGTAAGAATGCCTCGGCAGCTAGAATTGCTGAGCAAGTCTTACCTACGCCTACACCGTGATATAGTAGGATACCATTATAGGGTGTATTAGGAGAAATAAATTGTGAGACAAACTTCTGAGAAGAAGTATATTCAAATTCATCCACGTCACATACGTTATCTTCCAGGGTTCTATCTGTAATTTTTGATTGCCTGGTTTCTCTGAATTCACGTTTACCAAGTAGCTTCTTTAAAAATGCCTCATCATTAATGTCTGGATATAGTGTTCCTTCCTGCTCCCGTTGCACCGGATACAGGCCCCTGGTCGCTGCTGCCCTGACTGGTGCTGTATATGTCTGAAATTCTGCGAATAGTTTGTCTCGCTCCGAAGAGTCTTCTTGATTTTTCCACCTTCCCTGAAACTGGGATGCCTGGTTGAGCTGTGCCGCTTGTGGCTGATCCGGTTGTAAAGACATATTCCTGCTGTTCTTCAGTGGCATTTTCATTTTCAGGACTTTGCTTTAGCGTATCTAGTGTATCTAGTATATCTAGCTTAGCACCTGTGGTCAGTGTATCTAGCTTAGCAACTAATGGTGAACGTAATACAGGCGAATAATTGTGTAATAAGTTGGCAAACTGTAATAAGATAGCACGTTTTTCCAGATTTTCAGGTCGAATCAAAAGAACTGCTTCATCCAAGTTCTTCCATGCTAGATTACCAATCTCACGTGTCATTTCTGAATTCAAGGCATCGAAGGAAATTTGCCTATTTCCAACATACTGTGCAATATAATATGTATGTCTGTAATGAATATTATTTGACCCATAGAATTGCTCAATAAAGGGTGCCACATTTGTAACTTTTAATAATTCATGCTCACTTATACTGGTCTCTTCTTCTAGCTCCCGAAATGCACACCGCATATCCGATTCATACGGATCACGACGCCCTTTTGGAAATCCCCACTCGGGTGTATCATATATGGCAGGTTCTTGCCGGAGAAGGTCAGATAGACAATATTTTTCACCACTTGCTAATTGCACACCTAACCTAAGTTCAGCGAGTTTTTGTTTAGAGATAACATGGTCATGTGCATATCGATTTGTTAATTCAATATCTGAGCCCCATAATTCATTCCAGATTTCCTCAAAATCCATGGTTTCTAACTTTTTACGCTCTTCTTGAGTCATCCCCCTTAGTTGCTTCTTGATATATTCGGGCTCATTTACCTTATATTTTCCCCTCATAATATCCATAAATCCGAGAGAATCCTTCCTCTGAATCATTAAGACCTGGGGTTTTAAAGAAGTAATTCCTGTTGGATTTAAGGCATCCTTGCAAAATTCACTTGCCTGTGGCCATGTTCCATTACAAGATATCCATCTGAATACTAAGACACCATAACTAGATACTGGCTCTATGCATATTCTAAATGTATGCCCGGTTCCCCCACAATTTGAACATGTATGTTCTTGTTTATTTTGATAAAATGTTGCCATCGTGTGTAACACACCCTGCATATATTCTCATTAATGCGTCTTAGGTGGCTCTTATATGACCTTAATCTATAGTAGATACACATGCACGTACCTCCTGAAGTTTGGGGCCCCTTTTTCTGGCATACAATTCATATAGCGGCACTAGGATATCCTCAGGAGCCTACTTATTCTGATAAGAAGGCTATGAAGGAATTTTTTGAGTCATTACAGCATATAATCCCGTGCCCAATTTGCCGCTCTCATTATGTTTCTCATATGGCTAAGCTACCCATTTCAGCATCCATTGATTCAAGGACTGACTTATTTCGTTGGACGGTTGATTTACATAATGAGGTGAATGTCATGTTAGGCAAACGTAAATTTACGGAGACAGAGGTAATTCAGTATTATACACGTTTAGGAGCCCGTGGAAAGACACCGGTCATTAAGGCCGATGATTTCATGGAAGCTGACAATCAGGCGATGCTGAAGGGAATTGCAGCGGGGGTTGCTGTAAGCGCAGTAATTGGAGGCGTTGTTTGGTTCACTTGGCCACAGGCGAAGCCATAGCCACACGCAAAGTCATAGGTATAGGCACAGGCGAAGCCATAGCCACAGCCATAAGCAAATCTAAGAATATAGCCTATAGTTAGAATGATTGGTGGAAAAACAAGAAAATCAAAGAAGGGATGTAAGAAAATTAAGACTAAAAATAAAAAATATCTAACAAGAAAATCTCCACCATTTCATGCCGGCGATTGCATGGAACAAATTAAAAAAGGAAAAGATGGACTATATATTTCCAAGGAAAGTTCCAATGGAGTATATAAATGGATAAAATATAACAAATGAAGATGGAGGGACTAACTCCTAGAGACCGCGAAGTAATTGCCTTACATACCAGGAATGGTGCTAATGAGAGGTATCCTGAGCAACCCACATATGCTTTCAAGGGACGTCATGCATTTGACCTCCATTCAAAACTTGTTCGCCTTGTGGATGAGTGGGATAGCCTATTTACGGAGGCACAAAAGGAGAACTGTGCTCTCCTTGTAACAATTCAGACTACTATTTCAAAGGCGACTATGAATACTGGAACAAGACCAAGAAATCCAGTCAGATGTATTAAACTGTATTTTTATTCCAAGGAACAAATGGTTCCATCTGGAACATCATATTCTAGTGCACAAGGGAAGCAATGGTTAGCACTCTTAGATGCAGAGCCTGGGAACTTACTTTAGCTTTCTAGTTCTCTTTCCACCCCTTGTTTCCTCCTTAGCCTTTAGTTTCTTGATATAATTTAACTGTTTTGCACTGCGTGTAATCGTCGAAGGCTGTTTGCCCTTAAGTTTAGCAAACCACTGATATAGAAGTTCATCTTCTTCAAACTGGTTTCTTCCTTTTTGCCATTCAACGCGTTTTCGTTCTTCTTCTTCTGCTTGCGCCTGTGCAGCTGCTTGTGCAGCTGCTTGTGCAGCTTCAGCTGCAGCTTCCGCTTGTTTAGCTTGTTCTGCAGCGGCTTTAACTCTAATAGCCTCAAGTCTAGTTTCTTCTGCTGCAGCGGCTGCCTGGGCGGCTGCTACCTCTGCCGCTGCCTCAGCTTCTGCTTCTTCAAACGTTAAAGCAGGATATTCTTGAAAAGCAAGACCTACTCTTGGATGAACTGGAGGGCGAATCTTCCTGGGTGCCAGTTGGGCTTCAGCCATGACTCTGTTTTGTTCTCTAGATACCTCAATTGGTTGTTTAGTTTCTTCTGCATGAAGTAATACTGCTCGTTCATGTGGGTCAAGTCTCTGTAAAAACATTAAATCATCATCTGTAAGTGCACTTATAGGTTCCCTAGATTTTCTTTCTTTCTTCAAGGCACTACTAATATGCGAGTGCCCTAGCTTAATTAAACCATTACCCTCTTTTGTAGACACCCTTCCATTTATTCTTTCTTCCTGGCTATATAATCCTGCTAATTTTCTAGAAAGATGCTGTAATCTTAGATTACTTTGATTACTGAATCTAACCTTTCCTTCCATCTATTTTGTATAGTGTAAAAATAATTCATCATACTAGATGGGAATCTCAGATGATGATTTATTTAATGGTCTTCAGTTACCCAAGGAGCCTGCAAAAGACCCGAAGGAAAAAGTGAAAGAACTTGTTCTAGAGCCAAAAATGTCTAATGATGAAATCAAGGCAAGAGAGGGAACATACTTTAGCGAAAAAGATGCAGAAACCATTTATGATGAAGATATTGATGTATATGGAAAGGACCCGGAAGCGCCAGGGGGTAGGCGACTCTTGTTCAAACTCAGAAAAAATGTCATTCCCCATGATATTATAAAGGTCGGCTGGAAGAGTTTCTATAATGCAGCCGGCGCATCAAGAAATCGCGGTGCAGCAGCTGGGCCAATTGACCCTAAATCCAAATATTGGACTCGCAGAAAGTTAAATAAGAAATCTATTAATGGTTGGTCTGCCCAGTATATGGAAAATGGAAAACTCTCCAAGATGCGTGTAAATAATAATGTCTTTAGCAGTGTTCTTGGATATTTTGAGAAAACGCCCTTCATGGGACTCCCTTGTCGCCTGACTTCCTATACTCAGCGATATTTTAAGGAATACAAGGCAGGTATACCGTATATCGAGGCCATTGATTCTGTCTTTAAAAAGCTAGTTCCAGACCGCTATAAGGTTCAACATAAGAGGGCATCAGGGAATTCAGCATTCCAAATTACTGATACTGCCTTTTCTTCTGTTACCATAAATCGTAATTTTCGCACTGGCCTCCATATGGATGCAGGAGATTTGAAGGCTGGATTTGGCAACTTGTCAGTAATTGAGCGAGGAAAATATGGTGGTGGATTTACTATCTTTCCAAGGTATAAGGTTGGTATTAATCTGAGAACAGGAGATTTTGTGGCAATGGATGTGCATGAATGGCATTGTAATACGGAGCTCACTGAATCGGCTGAATATAAGAAATACAATGAAAGTCTTAAGGATGTCTACAGAAATGATAAGGAAACAGGGACTCAAGGAATAGAGAAACTCTTTAGTCGTGTATCCTTTGTCTGCTATCTGAGGGAGAGACTGGTTGACTGTAAGGCAAAGGATTCTGCTGGCTATTATAAGAAAATAGGATATAATCCGAGGACGAATATGTTAGATAAAAAAAAGAAGGAATCGGTCACCAGGAAAAAGAGAAAGTAATTTAGATATGGAACAGAGTCGAGCTAATAAAATTTCAGAAGTTTTAAAGAATGTATCAACCCTTGGAAAAAAAATACAAATTCCAGGTTCGGTTGCCGCAACCCGCATTATACCAGAAGCAAAAAATGCAATAGGGGTTCCTGTTGAGGGCACTGGGTTTGTTCGTATCTTAATGTATGTTATTGCTGGTATATTACTAATTGGACTTATTTTACTAGGGGTTGACCAATGGATAACACCCGTATTTCAACGTAGTCCTGGTGCACCAGGCTACATTCCAATACCCGGCACAGATACAACACAAGTCTTTTGGACAGATTCAACTAAGGTAACTGATATATATGTTGGACCAGTAACTCAAGAAACGAATGGATTTACACCTCTTTCAGTTACTAATATTGAAGGTCAAGCTGCATATAGTTTAACATTAGATGTTAAAATAAATGATGAATATCCTCAATCTCTTCCACCAGTGGATCCATATAATCAGCTTACAAATGGGCGTCGCATATTTTTTATACTTACACAAGTTCCAATAGGGTCAGTTCTGCCCATATTCCAAGTAAGTCTTGATAATAATCAAAACAAGGTATACATTACTTCCTTAAATAATTCTTCAACACCAGAGGAAAGTATTGTAATAGATAATGTTCCTATTCATAAGACATTTCGCATTGGTGTAACTATATCGAACAAACTCATGGAAGGATATTTAAATGGACTCCTTGTATCATCTAGGCCACTAAAACAACCACCAATTCCACCAGAGAGTGGATATAGAATACCTAGTCCTTCAAATATTAAGGTTCGCTCTGGCTTAACAGAAAAAGTTTTATCTGCAGGAATAAGTGTGTTAAATGTTAGGACATTTGGTTATGTAGCATCCGCTGCAGAAATGGAGGCTCGTATGAGTGACTTTGTATTTAATGAATCTTTAGGAAAATCAATAAATACAGCAGTTACAACTGTATATAGAGGAACTTGCTCAGCATAACAATTTATGGTACATAGCTTATAGCTTATAGCTTATAGCTTATAGCTTATAGCTTATAGCTTATAGCTTCGCTTATAGCTTTTTAAAAAGCATTCTATGGTTAGATGGGTATTTTTATAGTAGTTGCTGTATTAATTATACTTTCATATATAATTTATATATCATTATCACATGTTCTTCTTGATAAAGCTTTTTTCCCAATTGGCCCAAATACAATTCCACTATCTAGTGTAAAACAAGTAATTACAAGTGAGGAACTAAATACTCTATGGTCGAATGTTTCGGGCTCAACTCTTATATTTCACATAAATCCAAGAATAAATGATAGAACCGCTCAATCAGGTAACGAATATGCAAATGTCATTAAAATAGGTTCTAAACTGTTTTTCCAGGTATTGATTGCACCTGATGCAGGTCGCGGGGAACTAAAGGCACCGGCACAGCTTACAATTTTAACTGGTTCGCCATTAAATACTCTTACTGAAAAAGTTGATATTCCTAATTTTCCCTTACAACGATGGACCTCAGTAGCAATTGTTAAGGATGGTCGCAGATTTAATATTTATTTAAACGGTCGCTTATCAGTTTCATACACATGTAAGAAAATGCCTCAATATGATACTACACAACCACTGGTAGTTGGTGATTCACGACTAGGAGGAAGTATAATGGCAATGAGTATTACACCAAATCCACTTCAATCTAGTGAAATTCGCGATTTAGTAAGTGGGTCAGTTGATACATCCGGTGCACCATATGGACCAATAACATTCTGGACAATATGCTCTAATTTTATACCAGATTTGTCACCTTTTATTAATTTATGGAAAGATTTATGGTGTCCGGGTGGAAATTGTAATACGGTAGTTTCTACTGGACCAATGAAAACGTGGTCTTCTTCTTACGCATAAAGTATTTCTTAAGAATAGAAGATGGAACCTACGACAATAATAATATCTATTGTGGTGATAACGCTATTATTCTTATGTTTATATTACTTGTATAAGTTCCTGAATGGTGATAGCGATGTTACGGATGTTGTAATATGGCAACATCCAAGTGAGGGATTAAATACGGGCGCCACGGCGCTCGGTGGTTCATTAACTGCTATTGATACTACTAATGAATTTAATGCAGGAAAGGGTGTAGCAGTTCCTTATATTTATCCTGGTGGCGAATACACTGTCAGCACATGGATATATGTGACAAAGTGGACTAATACTAAAAATAAGCCATTCTTAACATTATCTGGTGGAGGTCTCAGTTCTTATAAGACTCTTTTATTATTCCTAGGAAAGGATACAAATAAGTTGGGAGTAAGGGTGAGTACCGAATCTGATAAACTAACTATGGCAAACTATGCAACAATGTTAAGTAATTCAGCACCAAACTATATTGATCAGACAATGACTAAGGGGGGGGATATTGAGGAAGTCAATTTACAACGCTGGGTTAATATTACGGTAGTTATGATGGGTAAGACTATTGATGTATATATTGATGGAAAACTATCTCGCAGCGCAGTGCTTGCCACTGCATTTGTTGCTGATAATCCTGAAACTGTTACTAATAGTCCTCCTCAGACAATTACACTTGGTGATAAGAATTCATTTAACGGATATATAGGAATGACTCGTGCTGCAAATTATGCATATACTCCTGACAGGGTCTATGCAAATTATCAGCACGGGCCGTTCCAATCCTGGTCACTAAGCAGCATGGATCCTACTCAGTATTCGCTGACAGTGAAGAAAAATGACGCAGTTGTATTTAAAATCTAGAGTATAGTTCATTCATTAAATATTAAAAATAGCAATAAACTAATAGCTATTTTTAATAATTGTCTATCTTTTACATAAGATATATAGATAGAATGGAAGCAGTAAGTTCCACATTAACGGGTGAAGGTGCTTTCTCTCAGATATTATTTGGTGTAGTTCTTGTTATACTAGTGTATTTTGCACTGGCAGGGGGCGAAATGATTTATACAAGTCTTACACGAATGTATAAGGAGAGAGTTGAAATCTTTCCAGACACCATTGTCTCCGGCTCGAGAATGTATACTGCTGTGCAAAATCCCCTAATACCAGGGTCTAAAACTATAATTATTTCAGATAATCAGCGTTCCGGCGTAGAGTTTAGTTATGCACTCTTTATCAATATTTCCAGTGCAACATTTAACGGTACAAAAAAACTATATCACATCTTACACAAGGGGTATTCTAGACTATATCCACTCTTTAATCCAGGTATTTTCTGCTGGGGTCATGAGAATAAGATACGTATTTTCTTAAATAACTATGACACATGGGATAATTCTATAGATATTGAAAATATTCCGGTTGATAAATGGTTTCATTTAGTTATCACTTGCAAGGGAAATACACAATATGTATATATTAACGGAAACTTAAAATCAAAGACAATCTCTACTAATAATTCTCCTCCTTACCAGAATTATGGAAATGTATATGCATTTAGCGATAATAAACTAATCATATCAGGCTCAACTGGCCCTGAATCGTTAAAAACAAACCCCTTATTTCAAGGAACTAATGCATTAGTTAATTATGAGTTTGATGGACGTATGTCTGGAATGATTAGTAGAGTATACTATTTTGCATATGCCCTCACATATACTGAGATACAGTCTCTGATGAATGCTGGACCGTCTAGTAAGGTAGTCAGCCCCGATTTGACAATGACACAGGCATTATCTGATACATGGTGGACAAATCAGTATGGTCCCTAGCTGCCTATACTTAAACTACATCTCTTCTTGTTTCGTAGTAACAAGAAGAGTTGTCATGCCAGGTGGAGGATTGTATATTTTAGTTGCATATGGTTCTCAAAATGTAATCCTCAGTGGAAATCCTGATTTTACCTATTTCTATATGATTCTGAAAAAATACAGTCATTTCTCCTTTGAATCAGTTGAACTACCTCTTGAAGGTCCTCAGGAGCTATTTTTCGACCAACCTATTCAACTTCGTGCAAAGATACAACGCATTGGAGATTTACTATCAGACTTATATTTTACCTTTTCACTTCCTGATATTTACTCGAAATATTTTAATCCTACCTTAGCCGGTCCTACATTTGGCAGAAGCCAATATCAATTCCAATGGGCTAGATATATTGGTGCACAAATAATTCAACATGCAGTCTTCTTAATTGGTGGAACTCAGGTCCAAGAGTTTGATAGCGATTACATAATTGCAACGGCATTCACTGACCAAGATGAGACACAGTATAATAAGTGGCAACAATTGGTTGGAGATATTCCCGAACTCTATGACCCAGCAAATGGAAAATACTCCGGCGCAGTTGGAACTTCTATAACTCGCACACGTGGACTATATCCGAACGTGTATCAAAATCAGGATCCAACAATTCAAGCACAGACTAATTTTCCTTCAATCCCAGGACGTGATATTACTTTACCTCTTTCCTTCTGGTTCTCACACAATTCTGGACTTGCACTTCCCTTGATTTCCCTACAGTATCATGAATGCGAAGTTCAACTTACTCTTAGACCAATTAGAGACCTCTATACTGTATTGGACCCTTCAGGATATAGAGTAAGACCTCAGACTAAGATTAATGCATCTATAGCACAATTACAAACTGGAAATGTATCATATACGGCTGATAATAATCCAGGTGTTCTAATAAAGAATTTTTTAACGGATATTGGTTATGCGATTCCAACACTGGATACATGGCCTCTGAATCCTAGGCTTCAGGTAACCTATATTTACTTGACAGAAGATGAACGTCGCACATTTGCTACGAAACCTCTTACCTATATTGTTAGACAAGTGACCAATTATTCGTATAATAATATGTCATCTAGACAACTCTTTGATTTATATACTCACAATCCAGTTCCACGGCTGATTGTCATACCCAGAAGGAGTGATTACTTGAAAAATCTGAATGCCTGGACAAATTATACAAACTGGTGGCTATATCCTAATTCTCCATTTATTCCTGCTTATAGTTCATTAGCTTCTGGAGGATATTCAGGTGTCCTTTTACCAGCTATGCAGCAAGATATTATTAATCGATTGAGAATTCTCTGTGATGGAAATGAGATTCAGGAAATTAAGCCTCTCCAATATTTTAATGAATTAAGTTCGTGGAAATATGCAACTGGAGTATTCCCCCCTGGACTTGCAATTTACAGTTTTGCCTTGGATACATCAAAGTGGATGAAACCAAGTGGGTCATTAAATACAAGTAGGGTGAAGAATTTTCAAATAGAGATTGACCCCTGGCCTTTGGCTTCGAATGCATTATTTACATATAATTATTCAGTCTATGTGGAAAGTCTGAATTTTCTAGTAATAGAAGGTGGTATGGGAGGAATGAAATATGCGACTTAAGTTTTTTTTCTATTCTTTTACTTTATTCTACATTAGATGAACTTACTTACAAAAATTATAAATAAATTCCAATATGAAACATCGAAGGCAGTATCTGATCCAGATGCTGATGCATATGCGAAACAACAAGCATTGCAGGCTGAACAAGATGCAAAAACGAATATCAGGACTCAAGAAGCAAATGCTAAGGCCAAGAAAGATGCTATTAAAAAGGCAGAATCTGATAAGGAAGCAGAAGATATTGCCAAAAGAAGTAAATTTAATGCAAGTAGGGCAATTGGAAATATTGCATCGGGTGTTTTATCAGCATTTACTATACTCTTAATACTCTTATTAATGTTATATGGTGGAAGTATAACTGTAAATGCAGCAATTGGATATAATACACCATTTCGTATATTAAATTTATTATATGGATTCTTATTTTTCTGGTTTATTATTCCAAAACAATTAATTGAAAAATATTATTTTAAGAAATCTTTTACATATTATTCAATGTTTCCATTTGTTGTATATAGCCCAGTAACGGATTTTGAGAAATTTGTCTATGGACCATTTTGTTATATGGAAAATTCGGATTCAGCTGCTGCAAGGGAGTTTGTTGAAGAAATATATAAGAATGGACATGCACTTTCTGAATTAACTAATGGTATGTCATTATTTGCAGGCTTGACTTCTATGGCTGCCCCTGTTCAAGCTGCTCCTGTTCAAGCTGCTCCTGTTCAAGCTGCCCCTGTAGCTAATGCTGCGGGCGTTGGTCCTCTAGCTCCTGCTCCTGTTCAAGCTAATGCTCCTGTTCAAGCTGCTCCTGTAGCCAATGCTCCTGTAGCTAATGCTCCTGTAGCCAATGCTCCTGTAGCTAATGCTCCTGTTCAAGCTGCTCCTGTAGCCAATGCTCCTGTAGCTAATGCTCCTGTAGCCAATGCTCCTGTAGCCAATGCTCCTGTAGCTAATGCTCCTGTAGCTAATGCTCCTGTAGCCAATGCTCCTGTAGCTAATGCTCCTGTAGCCAATGCTCCTGTAGCTAATGCTCCTGTAGCCAATGCTCC
>Ga0209189_1000478_pt1 | contig 33799 bp, 22 predicted proteins | sample C_130820_EF_Meta_FD_187308 | JGI IMG/M metagenome (GOLD analysis project Ga0209189, IMG submission 187308) | Freshwater microbial communities from Lake Croche, Canada to study carbon cycling - C_130820_EF_MetaG (SPAdes) (version 3) | ecosystem: Environmental > Aquatic > Freshwater > Lake... | reverse complement strand
TAAATATTAATGAGCCAAAAACGGCCAAATCAATGCCAATGCAAGGTAGCTATTCGACAAAAATTCCTGATGGTCAGAAATCTAACGGAACGTATATTTTGCGTGCGGCTTACAAAGATAAAGGAACAAAAGTAATGAAATCACTTTCAACGGAGGATGTAGTTGTTTTGAAAAACCCCATCTTAAATCCAGAGTTTGCAGACAAATCAAAGGGAACACAATTGGTCATTACGCCTGGACGCTCTTTTTCAATGGTTGGTGATAAATCTTATTTGGCATATAATAATGTTGATTTAACAGGTATTAGCGAAATCGAAATAACAGCCCAAGCACAAACACGCGTAGGTGCAGCAGGTGGCGTTATTGAACTTCACCTCGACTCGCCAACAGGAACTTTGATTGCAACAACCGATAAAATCGAACCAAGAGAAATGAGAATGGGATCGGGAGCCGCCGCTCCTCCAGCAGCACCTACTAAACCAGGAGCGTCGACACCTGCCACAGGAATGCCTGCCACAGGAGTGACTGCACCAGCGGCCACACCGCCAGCCGCACCACCAGCACGCCCAAACATGAATAGTAAACTAAAAGTAAATGTTCCTCAAAATGTTGGTCAACACGATGTCTATTTGGTTTTCAGAAATGATAAAGCAAAAGATACGCAAATCGTGATGGCGGTTTCAGCAATTGAGTTTAAAGCAGGCGAATAATAAACCCTAAGATAAATACAGTTTGGAGAATTGGGTATAATAGCCTGATTCTCTTTTTTTAAAAAACCTCCTCATCCGTACATAAGACTCAAAAAAACTTTAATTACAAACAGAACAATGCAAAATAGAAGAGATTTTCTTAAAAATACAGGAGCTTTGGCACTTGGAGGATTGATGTTACCAAATTTAGCCGATGCTTTTTCGGAAGCAAAAAAAGTAAAAAACTTCGGTGTGCAGTTATACACAACAATGTCTGTAATCGACAAAGACGTTGAAGGAACATTAAAACAAATTGCAGGAATCGGCTATAAGGAAATAGAATCGGCATTTAGTATGAAAGGTGGTTTTTATGGCATGAAACCTAAAGAATTTGCCAAATTAGTTGCAGATTTAGGAATGTCGTGGCAAGCACACCACGTAAATGGAGCTCCTTTTAATCGTCCCGCTCCTCGTCCATCTGCTGAAGGAAGTACAGCACCTGCTCGCCCAGCCATGCCACCAATGAAAAATTTGCTCAATAATACACAAGAAATCGTTGACGAAGTAGCCGAAGGTGGAGCAAAATATTTGGTTTGTGCCAGTATTCCATTGAATAAAATGGAAGAAGTAAAACTTTCGCTCGAAATTCTTCAAAAAGCAGGCGAAGTTGCCAAGAAAGCAGGTCTTACCTTTGTTTTCCATAACCACACTGCAGAGTTTGAAATGGTTGAAGGACAACGCCCTTTCGATATAATGGCTTCACAAATCAGTGCCGATTTGCTTAAATTTGAACTTGACCTAGCTTGGGCAACCAAAGCAGGTGTAAATATTCCAGAATTATTCCAAAAACACCCAGGTCGTTTCCCTCTTTTCCACATAAAAGATTTGAATAAAGAAAACCAAAAGCCAGTAGAAGTTGGCACAGGATATATTGATTTTAAGCCAATTTTAGAGGCCGCAAAAACTGCGGGTGTAAAGCATTATTTTGTCGAGCAAGACGGAGCTCCATCTCCAGTAGCTAACCTTACAACCAGCTTTAATAATTTAAAGAAAATTGTAGCTTAAAAAGTCCACAGTCGATAGTCCACAGTCCACAGTAAATCCAAGCTTCCTCTCTTACTGTGGACTAGGGACTGCCAACCGTGGACTAAAAATCATCTATTCACCCTATAAAAACTACTCATATGAAATCAAATCGTCGAAATTTTATTCAAAAATTAGGCCTTGGTGCGACCGGCCTAGGTGCGACCGGCCTAGGTCTTGGTTCTACTTTAACATCTGAAGCTAAGGGTTTCAAACCCAAAGAAAAGGAAGACGAACAATTGCTATTTGTTGGTGATAATATTGCGGTTACCAACACACAATATGGCAAAGTAAGAGGTTATATTTTACGAGGAATTAATACTTTTTTGGGAATTCCTTACGGAGCTGATACTTCGGGAGAAAACCGTTTTATGCCTCCACAAAAACCAAAATCATGGACAGATGTGAAACCTGCAGTTTGGTGGGGAAATTCTGCTCCACAGATTATGGAAAAACGCTATGCTGACCAATATGCTTCATTTGTTGACCATTGGAATTATGACGATGTAAGCGAAGATTGTCTAAAAATCAATGTTTGGACGCCTGCTCTTGACAATAAAAAAAGGCCAGTAATCGTATGGTTGCATGGTGGCGGATTTGTAAACGGAAATGCGGTCGAGCAAGATGGCTATAATGGAGAAAACCTTTGCCGATTTGGTGATGTGGTTTTTTGTTCGCTCAATCATCGTTTGGGAGCTTTGGGCTTTACGAATTTAGCAGGTGCTGGCGATAAAATGGCAGCATCCGGAAATGTTGGTATGTTGGATATTGTGGCAGCTTTGGAGTGGGTGCGAGATAATATTGCCAATTTTGGTGGCGATGCCAGTAACGTAACAATCATCGGACAATCAGGTGGCGGTTCAAAAGTTTGTACCCTAACTGCCATGCCTTCGGCCAAAGGTTTATTCCATAAAGCCGTTGCACTAAGTGGCTCATCGCTCAATGGTTTATCAAAAGAATATTCTGAAAAACTCGGTGCCATGATACTAAAAGAAGCGGGTTTAAGCCCCACTGAAATAGGGAAATTGCAACAAATTCCGTGGAGAGAATACATTGATATTGCCAACCGTGCAGTAACAAAAATGGCTGATGAAGCCAAACGTCTTAATCTTACTCGTGGCGGTTTCGCTCCAGTTGCAGATGGAAATTTCTTGTCAGAAGGTACTTTTTATGCGGATAATTCGCATTTTTCGGCCGATGTACCGATGATTATCTGCACAACTTTCAATGAGCAATCGCCGAGTAGAGTTAATTCGGCCCTTGAAAATGTAACTTTAGCAGAAGCAAAAGAGAATTTAAAAGCAAGATTTGGCGATAAAACAAGTGAAATCGTAGATTCTTACGCCAAAACTTTTCCAGATAAAAAACCTATCGAAATTTGGTCAATGATTATCAGTAATCGCAAAGGTGCAATTGCCACAGCCGATGCAAAAGCAAAACAAAAAGCTCCTGTTTATTTAGCTTGGTTTGGTTTTCAGCCACCACTTTTCGATGGTCGTATGCGTGCTTTCCACTGCGATGATATTTGTTTTTGGTTCTATAATACCGACCTCATGCTTACGCATACAGGCGGTGGTGCCAGACCAAGAAGGCTTTCTGAGAAAATGGCAAAATCATTCCTGAACTTTGTTCGCACAGGAAATCCAAACGGTGGAGGTTTACCAAATTGGACAAGATATACTTCCGAAAAAGGAGAAACCATGATTTTAAACGATGAATGTATACTCAAAAATGACCCTGATCGTGAAGCAAGAAAAGCATTGAGTTAATAGACAAAAGATTGCATCAAAAAAGTAAATAGTAATTTATTGCTGTCTGCTAAAACAGACAAACAATGTATAAAAAATCCTTATTGGCTTTAGTCAAACTCTGAATAGTTTTGACTAAAGCCAATTTGTTTTTATACTTTTTTATCAGTTCGTTAAAACCAACGGCAATTAAATTTTAAAAATGAATAAAAAAGTTGATTTGGGTTATTAAAAAATCTGTATTTAACATATAACCTGTCAATAAATCTACTATATTTGATTTTTATTCAACCTTATACTACTAAATAATGAAACGTTTACTTTGGCTATTTTTAATGATAGGTTCTTTTGCTACTTATGCCCAGCAAGGAACAATCAAAGAAAGTCTAAAAATCAAGAGCAGCACACTCGGCAAAGATGTCGAATACAGCATTTATCTCCCTGCTGACTACGACAAAACCAATCGTCAATATCCAGTTCTTTACTTACTTCACGGCTATACCGATGACGAAACTGGCTGGACTCAATTTGGCCAAACTCCCGAAATTGCCGACCGTACTATCAATAGTGGTGAAGCTCCACCGATGATTATCGTAATGCCTGATGCTGGTGTAACGTGGTACATGAACACTTTCGATGGAAAAACAAAATTTGAAGATTTTTTCATCAAAGAATTTATTCCTTACATCGAATCAAATTACAGAATTCGGGCAAAAAAAGAGTTTAGAGCAATAGCTGGTCTTTCGATGGGTGGTCTTGGCACACTTCTTTACGCAACCAAACACCCAGATATGTTTGTAGCGGCCGCTCCATTAAGTGCTGCTATTTGGACTGATGAAGAGGTTGTAACCCAAAATGCTGATATTAATCGTTGGAACACTGTTTTCGGTGATTTATATGGCAAAGACTTAAAAGGAAAAGAGCGTTTGACTGAACATTATTACAAAAATGCTCCAATCAAAATTGTAGAAACAGCCAATGCCGATGACTTAAAAAAAGTTAAGTTCTACATTGATTGTGGAGACGATGATTTCTTAATAAAAGGTAATATGGCACTACACACCATGATGATTGACAAGAAAATTCCACATGAATTTAGAGTTCGTGATGGTGGCCATACTTGGTCATATTGGCGTACGGCTTTGCCCGAAGTGCTGAAGTTTGTAGGAGAAAGTTTTCACAGATAATTTTGAATGAAAAATAAAATATTTCAACTTGTTTTAATAAATTATTCTATCATTCGACCATTCTATAACTCAAATTAAACTAAAATATATGAATCGTAGAGAAGCCATACAAAGAGCCACTCTCCTACTCGGAGGTGTTCTTTCTGCACCCTTAATGGCAGGTGCTATGGGCCAAATCCTCAACACTGGCGAAAGTGTTGCAGCAACAGCAGACCAAGCAGCTTTATTGGCCGAAGTCGCCGATATTATTATTCCAACAACAGGCACGCCAGGGGCAAAAGCAGCAGGTGTCGAGAAATTTATTGTGCGTGTAGTGCGTGATTGTTTTGAGAAACCAGAACAAGAGAAATTCTACGCAGGATTAGCAAAACTTGACGCCGATAGCCAAGCAAAATTTGGTAAAGGATTTGCAGCAATAGATGTGGCTCAGAAAAACGAAATGCTAAAACAAAGTACAGTTGATAATAAAGCTTTCTTTTTGATGATGAAAGGTTTAACCGTAACGGGCTATTTCACTTCAGAAATTGGTGCAACACAGGCTCTAGAATATTTACCAATCCCAGGTAAGTTTGAATCTTGTATTCCACTCAAACCAGGTCAGAAAGCTTGGGCATTATAAAAAAGCTATAAGCGTATGGCTTTATGCAACACGCTATAAATTTCATATCATTTCAACTCTTGCTTAAAGCATACAGCCTAAAGCATATTGCAAATCAAAAACAATGGCAAACTTAAATATAGATTTAATTAAAGACCAAACTTACGATGCCATCGTAATCGGCTCGGGTATCTCGGGCGGTTGGGCAGCAAAAGAATTGACAGAGAAAGGCTTACGAGTATTGATGCTCGAAAAAGGTCGCCAACTCGAGCACGTAACAGGCTACGAAAACGCCATGAAAGCTCCGTGGGAGTCGCAATACAATGGCCGTTTAACAGTAGCTCAAAAAGAAAGTCACCCAAAATTAGCTCGTGATTACCCGTACAACGAAATGAGCGAAAAATACTGGATGAACGATTCGGATGCTTTATACAAAGAAGAAAAACGTTTTGACTGGTACAGACCAAATATCGTTGGTGGAAAATCAATCATGTGGGGTCGTCAAACATATCGTTTGAGCGATATTGACTTTGAAGCAAACCTGAAAGATGGTATCGCCGTTGACTGGCCGATTCGCTATAAAGATATTGCTCCATGGTATTCTTATGTAGAAAAAATTGCAGGTATTTCAGGCGAAAAACTTGGATTACCTCAATTGCCTGATAGCGATTTTCTACCACCAATGGAAATGTATTGCGTAGAAAAAGAAGTGCGTAAACGTCTTGAAAAAACATTCCCAGGTCGTACGATGACCATCGGACGTGTAGCCAACCTTTCGGAAGCTCGCAAAGAACAGCTTGGTGTTGGTCGTGCAGCATGTCAATATCGCAATAAATGTGCGTTAGGCTGTCCATTTGGTGCATATTTTAGTACACAATCTTGTACATTGCCGCCTGCTGCCAAAACTGGCCGCTTAACACTTCGTCCAGATTCTGTTGCTAAAGAAATTTTATTCGATACCAAAACTCAAAAAGCTACAGGCGTTCGCATAGTTGATACTCAAACGCTCGATGTGCGTGAGTTTTATGCAAAAATCATCTTCGTTTGTGGAAGTACTTTGGGTTCTACAACTTTGATGCTCAACTCAACTTCTGAGCGTTTCCCGAATGGATTTGGCAATGATTCTGGTCAACTCGGACATAATTTAATGGACCACCACTTCCGCACCGGTGCTGGTGGCGAGTGGGAAGGTGATTTGGATAAATACTATTCTGGCCGCCGTGCCAATGGTATTTATGTGCCACGTTACCGAAATATTGGCTCCGACAAACGTGATTATATACGTGGTTTTGGTTATCAAGGTGGCGGTAGCCGTCAAGGATGGCAAAGAAACGTAGCGGAATTAAATTTCGGTGCAGATTTCAAAGAAGATTTAACAAAACCTGGCAACTGGACTATGGGCTTCGGTGGCTTTGGTGAAACACTACCTTACTTTGAAAATCGTGTGTATTTACACCCAACCGAAAAAGATAAGTGGGGACTTCCGTTACCAGTTTTTGATGCAGAATTGAAAGAAAACGAGAAAAAAATGCGTATCGATATGCAAAACGATGCCATCGAAATGCTCGAAAAATCAGGTGTGAAAAACGTAAAAGGCTACGACCGTGGCTCATACTTGGGTATGGCGATTCACGAAATGGGAACTGCCCGCATGGGTCGTGATCCAAAAACTTCGGTTTTGAATGGTAATAACCAAGTTTGGGGAGCAAAAAACGTTTTTGTTACTGATGGCTCAGCGATGGTTTCGGCATCTTGCGTAAACCCTTCGCTTACATATATGGCTCTTACAGCTCGTGCGGCTGACTTTGCAGTAAATGAATTGAAGAAAAAGAATTTGTAATAAATTCTTTGACAAACTTTAAGGAAGCTTTCGCTGGGCGACATTCGCTTTGATTGAAAGCTTCCTTTTTTTTATTGAACAACCGCAAGATTAGGTTTAAATTTGAGAAAATATTCAAATTCAAAAGAATGAAAATCAATAACTTCTTTATCACCATTGTTTTTCTAACATTTTCGCAAATCCTTCATGCTCAAAACCTTTCGATTCAAGACCTAAATAAAAAATTAGGTCGAGGAATAAATATGGGCAATATGTTTGAAGCTCCCAATGAAACCGAATGGGGAAACCCTTTCAAAGATGATTATTTTGAGCGAATCGCACAATTGGGTTTCAACCACGTCAGAATTCCGATTCGTTGGGATGTTGCCACACGAGCTTCTCAAACTGAGCCGTATACGATAAACCCCGCTTTTTTGGCAAGAATAAAATACGTCATTGACAAAGCTCATGCGAGTAAGTTATATGTGGTTATAAATATGCATCACCACGAAGATATTTTTGCAAATCCCGAAAAAACAAAGCCTCGATTTATTAGCCAATGGGAGCAAATTGCTACTTTTTTCAAGGATTATGACCAAAAATTGTTGTTTGAGGTATTAAACGAACCTAATGCAAATTTAACGCCCGACCTTTGGAATACCTTTTTTTCTGATGCTTTAAAGAGTATTCGTAAGACAAATCCAACAAGGGCAGTTTTGATGGGAACAGCTAATTATGGTGGACTTAGCGGAGTTCCAAGTCTGAAAATTCCTGATGATAAAAATATAATTTTGACTGTTCATTATTATAATCCTTTCAATTTTACGCATCAAGGAGCAGAATGGGTTGGTAGCGAGGCTCAAAATTGGCTTGGCACAATTTGGGAAGATTTGGCTCTTGAAAGGAATCAAGTAATGTCAGAATTTGACTATTTGAATACCCTCGCTAAACAAAAAAACATTCCGGTTCATGTTGGAGAATTTGGAGCTTACAGCAAAGCCGATATTGAAAGTAGGGTAAAATGGACTACTTTTTTGGCTCGTTGGTTTGAAGAACAAGGTTTCAGTTGGGCCTATTGGGAATTTAGTGCAGGTTTTGGCATTTATAACCCCACAAATCTACAATACAATACTAAATTGGTAGATGCTTTGCTTAAAAATTCGATGCCTAATGCCAAGGTTTTAGCTACAAAAATACTTTATCAAAGCGATTTTAGCACAAACGATGGATGGAATTTGGGTGTGCAGCCTAATTCAACAGCTATTCTTTCAAGAAATAATGGTTTGAATATTGATGTAAAAACTGCTTCAAAAGACGGTTGGCACGTACAATTAACCAAAGGCAATTTTCCGATTTTAGACAAAAAAAGATATTTAGTAAGCATAAAAGCAAAAGCCGACAAAGATGTTTCGGTAATAAACTATGTCGGAAAAAATGCGTCGCCGTATAATAGTTATTCAGAATACAGTAATTTAACTTTCGGTACAAAAGAAAAGGACTTTACCTATACGTTCGTAATGAACAACCCAAGCGATTTAGCCGCTCGAATGAGCTTGGATTTAGGAACAACGATTGCGAATATCAACATTTCTTCGATAAAAATTGAAGAAATTATCGATAATTCCAACCCTCTTAACACTGAAAGAGAATCAAGTATTAATATTTACCCTAATCCAATCGAGGATATTCTAACGATTTCGGCTTTAAAGGCCATCCAAAGTTTAGAATTAATTGACCAAAAAGGTAGTGTTATTTTAAGAAAAACCGTCGTAAACGAAGGCTTACTCAACATATATTTGCAGACAATTCCATCGGGCAACTATATTTTGGTTTTGTACGGAAAAGATGGTATCACGACAAAAAAAGTAGTTAAAAATTGAGAACTCCAAACACAAATATTACACAGTTAATCGTTTGTATCCCTTTCATCGGTTTATTATTTACGCTTGGTTGCAATAAACAATTGGAAGGTGAAAAATTAGCTCAAACTTATTGTGCTTCGTGCCACCTTTTTCCCGAACCAAGTTTACTTGATAAAACAACTTGGAAAAAAAACATTTTGCCCATAATGGCTCAACAAATGGGTTTACAGATTGTCAATGGCGAAGTATATCCCGATATTCAAAAAGGTGCTGATGGAAAATTTGAGAGCGTTGCAAGCGTAACGCCCGAAGATTGGGCTAAAATTATAGCTTTTTATGAGGAAAATGCTCCCGAAAAATTACCAAGTCAAGGTCGTGAGCAAATAACGGCAAACACTGATTTGTTTTCGGTAAAACCAATTTCGATTCCACAAAGTAGTTTTCCATCGCTTACTTACATCAAAATTGATAGTACTAACCAGCAAATTTACGCCGCAAGTGATTCTATGCTTAGTATTTTTGACAAAAAGGGGGCAACTATTTTGGCACAAAAAGTAAAAGAAACAATAGTTGATATTGATTTTGGCAAACCGCTTCTTAATGCAGGAAATCGAACTGGATATTTTACGAATATCGGAATTTTAAACCCTAATGATTTAGCCAAAGGCTCACTTCACAGTTTTGATTTTAATGGGAAAAATAATTTCAAAAACACGGGAATAATTCTTAAAAATCTAACTCGCCCTGTACAAATTATTGCTGTTGATTTAGATAAAGATGGTCTCATCGACCAACTCGTTTGTGGCTACGGTAATAAAAATGGGGGTTTAATTTGGATGAAAAACTTAGGAAAGAATAAATTTCAAGAGCAAATAATTAGACCATTTCCCGGAGCCATAAAGGCATATATTGATGATGTAAACAAAGATGGATTGCCAGATATTTGGGTACTTTTTGCCCAAGCTCAAGAAGGCATTTTTCTGTTTAAGAATAAAGGAAATGATAAGGGAGGCATTCCTCGATTTGACTCGAAAGAAATACTGAGATTTCCGCCTATTAATGGCTCTTCTTTTTTTGAATTGGTTGATTTTAATAAAGATGGTCACAAAGATATTCTCTACACCAGTGGTGATAATGCCGATTATAGCACGCATATATTAAAACCTTATCACGGAGTTTATGGCTATTTGAATGATGGCAAAAATAACTATAAAAAAGCTTTTTTCTATCCAATCAATGGCTGTTTCAAGGCATTAGCTCGTGATTTTGATAAAGATGGAGATTTGGATATTGCTACGATTTCGTATTTTCCAGACTTTAAAAATCAACCAAAAGAAGGCTTTGTTTACCTCGAAAATAAAGGAAAATTTACTTTTTCAGCCACGTCAATCAAGGAAGTAAACGCAGGAAATTGGCTTGTAATGGATTCCGCCGATCTCGATGCCGATGGTGATGAAGATATTGTACTGGGCAATTTCGACCGAAAAAAACGTGGAAGAATCAATGAATCTAAAAAAGATACTGCGATACTGGTTTTGGTAAATAATTTAAGAAAAAGTTTGTAGGAACGTCCAAATTGGATGTTCCTACAGATGGCCTTTCAAACAAATATCTTCATCAAGCCAACAGCCCTTTCGCATAAGCCACACATTTGGCGACCTCTTTCACAGCATTTGAGCCTTCTGGAATGTCATATTCTAATTCAACTGTTGCAGGAAACTTGTACTTCTTAGTTTTCATTAAAGTCAAAATTTCTTTGAGTGGCGTGTCGCCATTGCCCCATGCTAAATTTCCTTTTCCATCAGCTGTGCGGTCTTTGATGTGCATACTAGTAATACGGTCATGTTTTGCTTCGATTAGTGCCAATAATGACTCTTTGGTGTTCTTTCCACCTACCGCAATATAATGTCCACAATCAAGATTAAGCGAGTTATACGGCGATTGACTCAAGGCTTCATCCCAAAGGCCATCAGTTGCCTGTAAGTGAGCATGATATCCAACATAAACCTTGTTTTTTGCTCCCAAATCACCCAACCGCTTAGTTTGAACTGAATTAGTCGGAAGTTCAACAGTCACCGAATTTGCACCGAGAGCCTTGGCGGCTTTCATGCCATATTCAATTTCAGCATCTGAGTTGTTTGCCCCAAAAGCATTTGGCTTAAACGCATAAATTGTTATGCCAGCACCATTAAATTTCTTACGAATTTCCTTGAATTTATCCATTGAGGTGGTTGCACGCCATTCCGCAACACTTTTGTTATATTCGGCCATCTGAGTTTTTTGTTCTTCAGTTATTTGCGGGCGTTGTGGTGGCTGACCAGCAGTTTGACGTGGAGGAGGCCCCATTCTATAGGGATTAGGGTTTTTAGGTTTTCCTGCAAAATCCTCGGCAGGGTCACCCATCATTTCGATGGCACTTACACCAGAATCAATGCAAAACTGCAATAATTGGTCAATATCGTGTGGCATACTTCTAAATGAGTATGTGATTGCCCCAATTTGCACACCATTAAATTTTGAATTAGGTTTATCGAGCCAATTTGTAGAGCGTTTGCTCAACACCAAGCCAAGAGTGGCCATTGGTGCGATCGTCATAAAACCACGACGAGAAAGTTGATTTTTCATAGTAAAAGATTTGGTTAAATAGATAATAATTTAAAAACTTACTTTCATTTTAACAATCTGACTTGGCAAATAGCCAATTCGATGAGTTAAAACATACAAAGAATCATCATTTGAAACATTAAATGGCTTTGAGTAGACTTCCCATGACTTGTCATTCCAATGTTTTTTATAACCAATTGATGCCCCTTTATTTGTACAATTGATTGAAACTTTACTACGTTGCGTACTAATAAGAGGGGGACTAGTTTGTGGAGCTTTGTCTTTGCCATTCCACCATTTAGCCAATAATTCTTTTTCAGGAATTGCACCCAAATCGCCGTATTTATTCAGCCATTCTTGGTGTTTTGCTCGCAATTCAACCAATTTTGCCTGGTATTTGGGATTATTTACTAAGTTTAAATATTCATTTGGGTCAGTTTTTGTGTCGAAAAGCTCTTCGTTAGGTTTACTTTTTCTGAACCAATACATTTGATGTTCATTCAATTTTCCTTCATCACGAAGTCTCAAAATCTCTTTCATGCTTTTTTGGCCTAAGCGATATTCAATATCTTGATAGTAAGGTTTTTCGGGCATATAATTTTTTAGGTATTTATATCGTCCATCGCTTACTGCTCTTACTCTGTCATATTCCGTATCCATTCTATCTCTAGCGGCATAAATATATTTTCTTGTCATTTTCGCCTTTTGATTTCCCAAAAATGCTTGCCCTTGTATATATTCTGGAACAGGAATATTTGCTAAAGAAAGGATTGTGGGAGCTAAATCAACAAAGCTAATCAATTGTTTATCAACAGTTCCAGCCTTTTCAGCATTCGGAAAACGAATAATCATTGGCACTTTTAAACCTCTGTCATATAGTTCTCGCTTTACAAAAGGAAGACCATCGCCATGGTCGCTATAAAAGAAAATAATTGTGTTATCGTAAAGTCCATCATCTTTTAGTTTCTGAATAATTTCGCCAACTTGTTTGTCCATGAGTTGCACATTTGTCAGAAAACGGGCAATATCAGTTCTAATTATTTCATTATCAGGATAATACGAAGGCACTTCTACATCCTCAGCTTTAACCAATAAAGGCTCTTTAACTCTCGAAAAAACCTGTGATTCATGTGTAATCAACAAATTTATTACCGAGAAAAAAGGTTGATTTTTATTTTTTCTACCACGCCAATCAGCTTTTTTGGGGTCGGGTGGCGTTCCACTTTCATCCCAAACGGTTTGTGGTGGGGCAAACTGATAATCTTGTTTATTATTATTTGAACAATAATATCCTTGTTTTCTTAAAAACTCTGGAAAGCAGCGAACACTTTCAGGAACTAAAGCTGAATAGGCAGGAATGGAAGTAAATGTAGCAACCAATGGTGATGTTCGCATGTGCATACCGCCAGTAGAAGTTTGATACATACCTGTAATAATGGCATTTCTACTTGGAGCACAAACACCAGCCGTCGAAAAAACATTGGTATAACGCACACCTTCTTTAGCCAATTGGTCAAGGTTTGGCGTTTTAGCAACTTTTTCACCAAAACTCCCTAAATGCGGCGACATATCTTCACACGTTATCCAAAGAATATTTGGCTGAGATTTTGTTTCTGTTTTCGTGAAAATGAAAGCAGTTGAAACAGAAATAACCAATATAAAAAAAAGGCTATTTTTGAGTAAAAGATTGGCTTTTATTACTTTCTTCATGGAAACTGTATTAAAATAAATAGATTTGAAAACTTTTTGAAAGTTGCCAAATCTATTTATTCGTTTATTACTTTATTTCAAACTTGATAAAAATTCTACCACATCACGAATTTCACGTTTTGAGAGCAAAGTGCCCATTGCCGGCATACTCGATGGCATATTTTCACGTTTAGCAATGCGTGAAACTGGAATCACCAAAGGCTCGGCATCAGAAGTTGTAATCACCAACTCTTCGGCATTTTCTTTGGCCAAAGTACCTGTTACTTCCTGTCCGTCTTTTAGTGTTAACGAAACGGTTCCATAACCAGGCGAAAGTCTTGCACTTGGCTCAATGAGTGATTGCAAGATTTGCTCTCTGCTTAATATGCCACCAATTTTGGCAAGATTTGGCCCAACCGAACCACCTTCACTTCCCATGTTGTGGCAACGCACACACTGAGCAGTAGAGTTATAATTGAAAACATTTCGTCCATTATTTCGGTTTCCACCAAAAAGCGACTCCATGTATTCATCCATTGGTGAAGCACCTTGTTTGATAGCCGCAATTTTGGTTTTTAGGGCCTCCGAGCCAGAAGCTTCAACAGCCTCTTTTAATTCTAAAGAAACATTTGGCGATAATTGTTTTTCTTTCAATTGATCGATCAAACCAGCCAAAATTGATTGGGTTTTATCAATTGTCAATTTACCTAAAACAACCAATATTTGTTGCTGTTCTCTTACGCCACCCTTTGTAAAAATTGTCTGAACAAGCGAGGGCAAACTTTCTTTCGATACATTATCATTATTCAATAAACTTAAAGCTACAGTTCGAACACTTTCATCCTTATCGTCAATTCCTTTCTTGATTACTGCCTCTAATTGTTCATATTTTAGTTTATTCAAAGCAGGCAAAACGGCAGCTCTAACTCTTGCATTATCAGAATTATTATAAATATTCGCCAGTTCGTTATTATATTCGGCAATATTCAATTCCGACAATAAACTTGCCATCGTAACGAGTGTTTCGGCATTAGTTTCTTTCAAGAAATTGCTAATAAATGGCTTAATTTTAGTTTTAACTAAAGCTCCATCACGAATCAAAATGCCACGATAACGACCATCAACTCTATCTAATACCGATGGATTTCCCCACGTTCCCAAGGTAGCTAAAGCCTCAGCTTTAATATTATCTTTTATGTCGGTGCGAGTCGAGAAAGCAATCAATAAATCAAGTTCTTTTGTTGAACCAACACGCAAAGCAGCATTGATAGCACGGCGAAGCAATGGCTCAGACGTAAAACGAGTTTCGGCCAAAGTTGCTGCCAAAGCTGGCAATGCCGCAGGAATTGATAAATCATCATTAATTCCACGAGCAGCTTCTGTTACAATATATTCATCTTTATCGTTCAAGAAAAGTGCAATATTATCGTTTTTCAATCTTCTCAAAACCAGCACTGCTGCCGTGCGAAGTGCTTTGCTCGGGTTATTAGCCAAAGCAACGATTTGTTCAACTTTTCCTATGCGAGAAAGTGCCAAAACCCCAGCATGACGCAAATAAAGTTCTTCGTCATTGTTTGCCTCAAGCATTTGAATCAATGGAGTAACGGCATCTTGATAAGTGATTCTGCCTATCGCCTCAGCAGCATAAAACTGAATTCTTGGATTTTTACTTTTCAATAAAGGCACTAATTCGCTACCAGTATTTTCAAGTTTTACATCTCCAATTATTTTGGCCGCTTGAGCGATTATTTCTTCATCTTTATCTTTTAGTAAAGGCAAAAGTGGTGAAGCAAAAGTTTTGTTCTGACGAGTCAATTGTCCAACTCCCCAAATGCCATGAACACGAGTAAGCTGATTGTTTGTTTGAGCAATTGCCTTAGTAAATTGAGCAAAACCTTTTTGTCCACGGCTTGCCAATTCGAACTGTGCTTTTTGACGGATACGCATATCAACGTTTGAAAGTAGGTCGTATAGTGAGGCATCGGTTTGAGCAGAATAATCAAGCTGAATGAGGCGTTTTGTTTCTTTTCGGAGTGCCTCAAAGTCGTTTTTATCTTTTGTTACATCCAATTTCCAAACTCTACCATAGTTTTTTGTATCCCAACCATTAATCCAGTCGGCAGCATATAATGCACCATCTGGACCAAATTTAATACCTGTTGGCAAGATTCCACTAACTACGTCTTTTTCGCCATCAAGCACAAATGATGCACCTTTCGGTTTTAAACCAAATGACCAAATATGTGAGCGAGTTGGGGTTCCTACAAACTCAACCAAGAAATATTTATTTTTCCATTCCGACCCCAAAGCAGTACCTGGATTGTAAACCATACCAGTTGGGCCGTTGTGAAAATTCATGATTGGCGGAATAATATATGCAGCTTGGCCATCCCAACGAGGTTTAGAAAGTTTTTCATCCATCCAAACATTAAACTTATTATTTTTTGGATCAGTATATTTTCCATACTGCCAGTTTGAACGCCAGCCGGCATCTGAGCCTTCGACTACGTGAACCAAACGCTCGCTTTCACCAGGGTGGTCGCCATCATTATCCGAAGAAATTAGATTTCCGTATTCATCAAAAACAAACTCGTGGGTATTGCGTAAACCAGCCGCAAAAATCTCAAAATCACTACCGTCAGGATTTGAACGAGCGATAATTCCTGAATTAGGATGCTCAAACTTTTTGCCGTCGGCGGTAGTGATATTTGCACCAATATCACCAATATTCCAGTAAATACGTCCATCTGGACCTTCGGTTACGCCCGACATTCCGTGTCCGCCGAAACCAATATGTACACCATAACCATGACTTATAGAAGTTTTCTTATCAAAAATACCATCGCTATCGGTGTCTTTTACTTGCCAAAGGTCTGGAGCAATTCCAATAAACATTTCTTTGCCACGCACCAAAAGTCCACCCGCAACATCAGTGATTTCATCGAAGAAATCGTTCAAAACACGCATTGACTTATCAGCTATTCCATCACCGTTTGTATCTTCCAAACGCCAAACTTCGTCTTTTTCAATAGCTAAATCGTGCCAATCATGGCTTCCATCTTCATTAAGGTCTTTTAGCCATTCGTTTTCTTTGCTTTTTTCAGGGGCGAAAGTTTTACGCAAAAATGCACGACGGTCTTCAACGTTTTGGAGTCCGATAGATTCGGTCATCCAATCTCGGTGTCCACGAATATCAAATTCAGAGTTTTTTTGGCGATTTGTACGAATCAAATAAACACGTCCTTGGTCATCAATTGACATCGCAACAGGATCAGGTGCAAGCGAGTCAGACGCCCAAAGAGTCATTTGTAGGCCATCAATTACTTTTGCTGATGTTTTCTCACGAATTTCTTTTGCTTTAGCAACTATTTTTGTTGGATCTTCATTGATAACCAAAAGCTTTTCATTTTTTCCAAATTTAACACAGGAAACAATTAAAATGGTCGATGCCGTAGCCAATATGAGCTTACTTTTTAGGAGTTTACTTAGAATCATAGTTTTATTATTGATTTGAATAGTATTGAGATTAAATTGGACTTTAAAAATACACAATTCACATCATATTGGCATTCTGTAAATTAATATTTTTATAGTATTTGTAGACAAAACAAACTACTTTGTCGCCAATCAACTTAAATAATTCCTTAATTAGCAAAAACAAAACTCTGAAAAGTTCAAATTTACCATTTAATCAAAAACTAGCGGTATTTTATTTTTTTTATTAGCACAAAAACATCAACTTGTTTTTATTAAAAAATATTATTTACTTTAAAGAAGAAAATATGTAATGCAAAAAAAATACTAACTAATACAATAATGTTCGTAAAAAAATGATAATCATCTTATCTAATTGCATAAATCAAACCTGTTATTTCCCTAACAATTATGTCAACTTCTAAAACTGAATATATTCTTGAAATTGACGTAGAGGTAAATAGTCGAGAGTCTGTGGTAGATATCAAGAAAAACAAACAGAAAAAAGGAATATTGTATGACATCTATTTCAATAATAAGAACACTATTGCAGAGCTTTCGCAATCGTTGAATAGTAGTATTCCGTCGATTACAGCCTTAGTCGATGAACTTGTCGAGGAAAAGTGGATTTCCGAAACTGGTTTTGCAATATCAAGACAAGGACGCCGCCCTGCCAAATATGGAGTCAACCCTAACAAAAATTATGTATTGGTTCTCGATATCAATACGCACGATACTCGGATTGCGGTACTAAATTTAAAAAACGAAATTGTTTTTTCGCAGGTATCTGACCTTCAACTCAAAAATAACCCTTCGTTTCTTGAAACCCTTTTCCAATTAGTTGATAATATTATCGAACAAAAAGTATCAAAAGGTAAGGATATTATTGCTTTGGGTGTGTCAATTCCAGGTTTGGTTAACAAAAAAACAGGCATTAATTATACCTATAAAAGCCTTAATAGCCAAAATGTATCTCTTGGCAAACTCATCGAAAATCATTATAATTTACCAACTTTCGTCATAAATGACTCAAAAGCTACTGCTTTTGGCGAATATCATTTTGGATTAGCTAAAGGAAAATCACACGTACTTTCAGTAAATGTTGATTGGGGAATTGGCTTGGGAATCGTAATAAACGGCGAAATCTTTGATGGTGCATCAGGCTTTGCCGGCGAGTTGGGACATATACAAGTAAACCCAGAAGGTGTACTTTGTAACTGTGGTAAAGTTGGCTGTTTAGACACAATTACATCGGCTTCTTCATTGCTGAAAAACATCAAAGATGGATTAAGAAATGGCCATGTTTCAAAATTGGGTGAATACAAAGATTCACTAGAAAATATCAATCTAGAAATGGTTATTGACGCTGCTCAAAAAGGCGATGGCTTTGCGATTGACATTATACATAATATTGGACTCGAACTCGGTAAAGGGCTTTCGATAGCGGTGCATTTATTTAACCCACAAATCATTATTATTGATGGAGTATTGTCGAAAGCTCAGAAACTCATCGTTAATCCAATTGAACATGCTATCAATAAATACTGTTTGACCGATTTCAAGGAAGATTTAACTATCGAAATATCACAACTCACCGAAGATGCCAAGATTTTTGGTGTTCATGCATACGTCGTAGAATCACTTTTAAAAACAACGTAATGAAGAAAATGGTTGGATTTTAGAAATTAGGTATTCTATTTTTCGGATTCCAAAAAAACTCATTTACTTATTCATAATTCACTTAATAATTTTATGCAATCAAGAAGAAACTTTTTACATTGGTCGGTACTGAGTTTACCGTTATTATCTATCAGTCAAGCATTTGCAAAAAAAACTGTTGCTCCACAAAAGCCAATCGTTGTCTCAACTTGGGATAGTGGCCTGTCTGTAAATGCAGTAGCGTGGAAGATTTTACGAGAAAAAAATGGCCGTGCATTAGATGCCGTCGAAGCAGGAGCCAATTCGATTGAAGATACTATTAACTGTTGCGTAGGTTTGGGCGGAAACCCCGACCGTGATGGAAAAGTAACGCTTGATGCCTGCATCATGGATGAGTTTTCGAATTGTGGAGCAGTGGCTTACTTAGAACGTATCAAACACCCGATTTCAGTTGCTCGTAAGGTGATGGAGCTAACTCCACACGTATTTTTGGTGGGTGAAGGAGCTCAGCAATTTGCATTGGCAAATGGTTTTAAATTAGAGCCAGATAAACTCTCGGCCGATGCCGAAAAAACTTACAAAGACTGGCTAAAAAAATCTGAATATAAGCCAGTAATGAATATTGAACAACAGCAAATCAAAGGACAAAAGAAAGAAGGTCACGGGCCGTTTGCTCCGAATAAATTTGATGATGGTACATTCAATCATGATACGATGGGAACGATTGCTTTGGATGCTTTGGGTAATCTTTCGGGAGCTTGCACCACGAGTGGAATGGGCTTTAAGATGAAAGGTCGTCTAGGCGATTCGCCAATTATCGGTGCGGGACTTTTTGTTGATAATGAAATCGGTGCAGCCGTATCATCGGGGCAAGGCGAAGAAGTGATTCGTGTTGCAGGTACTCATTTGGTTGTAGAAATGATGCGAACGGGTAAAACACCAGAAGAAGCCTGCAAAGGTGCAATTGAGCGTTTAGTGAAAATCAACCCTGAAAAAGCTAAAAATTTTCAAGTTGGTTTTATTGCCATCAATAAAGCTGGTGAATACGGTGCGTATTCTATCAACCCTGGTTTTAGCTACTCAGTTACGGCCAGCGACGAAGGTGGCAAAGTATTTATGGCCACAAGTCATTATAAATAATCAGCTGTAATATTTATTATAGAAAGAGTAATTTGAGTAGTTCACGGTCAATAGTCGACAAGTCCACTTAAGATAATAAGCTTATAGACATATATTTAGCTAATCACAAATTTGTCGATTAATCCTAAATCTATTTATGCTTAAAAATAAAAAAATACTAAATATCAAGCAAAAAGGTCTCGAAAAAGCATTTTCGAGACCTTTTTGCTTGATTAACTTAATCCTTAATTCACTCTCTCAAAAATCGTAGCGATTCCCATTCCACCACCTATACAGAGTGTTACGAGTCCAGTAGACTTATTTGAGCGTTCGAGTTCGTCGATTAATGTGCTTGATAAAATCGCTCCTGTTGCACCCAACGGATGCCCCAAAGCGATTGCCCCACCATTGACGTTTACTTTTGAATGGTCAACACCAAAATGCTCCATAAACAACATCGGAACGGCCGCAAATGCTTCATTTACTTCAAATAAATCAATATCACCGATATTCATTCCTGCTTTTCTCAGAATTTTTTCGGTAGCCGGCACAGGGCCTGTAAGCATAATTGTTGGTTCAGAACCTACAATCGCAAATGCCTTGATTTTGGCACGAGGTTTCAATCCCAGTTTTTCACCCATTGCTTTAGTTCCAATTAATAAAGCCCCTGCCCCATCGGTCAACTGCGAAGAATTTCCTGCATGATGCACGTGATTGATGTTAACCAACTCGTTATATTTCATCAAAGCCAAAGCATCAAGCCCCATACTGCCCATCATCTCGAAAGCTGGTTTTAGTTTACCCAATGATTCGAGCGTTGTATCAGGACGAATACCTTCATCACGGTCAAGCACTGTCAAACCGATTTCATCTTTTACTGGAACTACTGATTTATAGCGATTTGCCGCTTGAGCTACTACTGCTCTTCGCACCGATTCTACGGCAAAAGTATCAACATCATTACGTGAATAACCATATTTAGTTGCAATCAAATCGGCTGAAATACCTTGTGGAACAATTTTATGATGAGAAATTATCTGAGGATTCATCATTAACGCTCCACCATCCGAACCCATCGGTACTCTCGACATAGACTCAACACCTCCAGCTACCAACATATCAACTTGTCCTGACATCACATAAGCCGCTGCCATATTAATCGCCTCCAAACCCGACGAGCAAAAACGATTAACCTGTACGCCCGCCACACTTTGGGCATAACCAGCTGCCAAAACTGCCGTGCGAGCAATATCTGCACCTTGCTCACCGATTGGCGAAACACAACCCATAATTACATCGTCGATATAACTTGTATCAAGGTCATTTCGGTTTTTTATGGCTTTCAAAACCGTTGCGAGAAGGTCAACCGGTTGTATTTCGTGCAAAGAGCCGTCCGACTTTCCACGACCACGTGGCGTGCGAACAGCATCATAGATATATGCTTCCATTTTAAAGATTTTATGTATTGGTGAATAGAAATTAGTATGCAAGCATACTTTGTCTGACAAAACTAATCAATAGTTTGGTTTGATGCAAATGATGAAAAAGCTAATTTTGTTGGGCAAATGCAAATGTATTTTTCGGGATATTTCCTTTTTCATTTAAACTATTAACAAAGCAGTGTCTCTATTGCGAACTGTTTCGTTCAACAATATATGCTTTCTCTTTATCGTAATGCTTTTGGTGGTTTATCTCGGCAAGTTTGGTTGTTGGCATTAGTGATGCTTATTAATAGAAGTGGTGGAATGGTAGTTGCCTTTTTAACCCTTTATTTGACCCAAAAACTAGGTTTTAGCATTACTGATGCAGGTTTTGTGATGGTTGCGTTTGGTGTAGGCTCAATCTGTGGGACTTTTCTTGGCGGAAAGTTGACTGACTTGATTGGTTATTTTCCTGTTCAACTATTTAGTTTATTGTTGGGCGGAATTATGTTTTTATTGCTTTCTCAAACCCAAAACTATTATGTTATCTGCACATTAGTTTTCTTTTTGAGTGCTTTCGGCGAAGCCTACCGCCCCGCTAATACGGCTTCAATTGCTGATTTTAGTACACCCGAAACTTTCACTCGTTCAGTTTCTTTGATACGTTTGGCGATAAATATTGGTTGGTCGATTGGACCTGCTATCGGAGGTTTTCTGGCTTTACGAGATTATACGCTATTGTTTTGGGCTGATGGAATAACAAATATCGGTGCAGCAATTTTAGTATTTGTATTTTTAAGAACTTCTCGACAGAATAGAGCCGATATAAAGGCAAATAAAGTGGAAATATACTCAATGGATTCAGCCTATCGTGACCGTAAAAATTGGATTTTTTTGGTATTTACGACAATATACGCGATTGCTTTTTTTCAACTTTTTACGATTGGTCCAGTTTTCTACAAGCAAGTTTGTGCATTATCTGAAATACAAATTGGCTATATTTTGGGGTTGAATGGACTGATTGTTGTTTTGGTCGAAATGATCTTAGTTTATAAAATTGAAGGGAAATTCGAGAAGCTTTATCTGATAAGTTTTGGTGTCAGTTTAGTGGTAGTCAATTATATAATCTTCCTGTTTTCGCATAGTTATGTTTGGCTGATTATCGGAATTATGTTTGCTACTTTCTCCGAAATCTTTGCCATGCCGTTTATGAATGCATTTAGTATAGGACGTTCAAAACCTCATAATCGTGGGCAATATTCGGCACTACACTCTATGACATGGTCGATAGCACAGGTTTCTGCCCCTTTGATTGGTACTCAGACTATTGCTCATTTTGGATTTGATACTCTTTGGTATATTTTGGGTTCGTTTGGAATTGTATCCTCAATAGGATTTGTATTGTTGAAGAGAGTGAAAAATTAATTATTCTAAAAAAACACTTAATTTTTCTTCTTAAAAACACCTCTTGGGTCATCTTTTTTGGCTAAAAGTCCTTCGAGAATCTCAATACTTGCATTATCCGAATCGAGTTCGTAGCCTTGATGAAAACGCTCCCACGCCTCGTCAATTTCTTCATTGAGTAGTTTTGCCAACGATAGCTGCATGAGTGCATTGGACGACTCTGGCTGTTTGGTAAGTGCTTTTGTAAGTAGTTCGAAGGCTTTTTTTAAATCTTCTTTTTCGGCATCAACCGTGAAGCATTTGATATAAACCGTAGATAAGTCAACGATAAGCGTTACGTTATCGTCATCTTCAATTTCAAGGCCACGATTCATCAAGTTAATGGCTTGTGCATACTTTTCATTTTGATAAGCAATCACGCCCAAACCCCAATAAGCATCGAAGTTTTCGTCATCAAGCAAATATGCTAAATTAAAACGATACATTGCGGTATCTCTTTCACCTTCACCCAAATACTCCCATGCACGTGCGGCAAAAAATTCGCTGGCTTCATGTCGATTTTTGAAGTTTAAATCACAAGCTTTTAGAAATTCTGTATCTAATGCTTTTTGGGCATCGGTTTTATCAAATTCTCCGAAAAGTGGCAAAAGATGAATATTTACTCCTTTTGGAGCCAATTTCTTCTTAAATACTTGTGTTTGATTATCTTGTGCCGGCACAAACGACTTCGTATTTGAAGTATTTGTTGAGGTTTTGGTTGGTGTTGAATAGCTATTAAAATTGGTACTCTGCGAACGAAAAACAGCTTGTTGAGCTATTATATTGGCAGAAATTAAGACACATAAACTTGATAGAAATAAAAATCTCATTAGCAATTTTTGAAAGATACATCAGAGACATAACGACATCTGTTGTAAATTTATTAGATTTTTTTTTGAAAAATACAAGAGGATTTAAAAAGATTGCAGGATTGAAAGAATGATAGATTCTAACAAAAAATCGTTCTAAAAGCATTATGTGTATTAAGTTTACAAAAACTATGCCTAATAAATTTTTCCTTATTAGGCATAGCAATTCTATCTCTTAGTTACTTTTTTTGATTTTGAAAAACCATACTTTTTACCACTCGAAGACGAACTTTTTGGAGAAGACCCTCCCCCACTTTTGCCCGTAGTCATGGCTTTTTTCTTAGCCGCTGCTGCTCTTGGATTTTTCTTTTCGTGAAAAGCTCCTTTAAAATTAGGATCTTCTTTTTTACGTTGATTATCTATTTCGAGCAACATTGCTTGATTTTCATCAAATGGCGTCGGGGCGATTGTTACATCAAGCGGAATCAACTCGCGAGGAATTTCCATGCGAATGATTTTCTCAATTTTCTTTATGTGATATTCTTCGGGAGGAGTCAGAAATGTGATAGCTTCTCCCACATTATTTGCTCGCCCAGTACGGCCAATGCGGTGCACATAATCTTCATAAATTAGTGGTACATCAAAATTGATTACGTGTGTAACATGCTCAATATCAATACCTCTGGCTGCTACATCGGTAGCTACCAAAACTTTTACGGCATCTTCACGAAATGCATCCATTGAGTTAATACGAGTATTTTGCCCTTTATTAGCATGTATAACCCGAATCTCTCCTTTTGGAACCACCGGTCCTTTTAAGGCTTCAAAAACTTTGTCGGCAATATCTTTTGAACGAGCAAAAATAATCGTTTTTTGTATTTCACCAGTCTTGAAAAAATACTCTAAAATATTGATTTTAGTTTGCATATTTGGCACAGTGAACATTCGTTGTTTAATAGTTTCGGCAGTAGTTGCTTGTGGCGAAACCTCTACTCTTGTCGGAAACTCTAAGAATTCGAATGAAAATCTTTCTACTTTTTCAGGAAAAGTGGCCGAAAACAGCAAATTTTGTCGTTTTGTAGGAATTACCTCCAAAATGCTGCGAATTTGTGGCATAAAGCCCATATCCATCATTTTGTCGGCTTCATCCAAAATCATGATTTTAATGTCTTTTACGCCAATATCGCCACTCATATACAGATCAATAAATCGGCCAGGAGTAGCAACAATGATGTCAACACCTACCTGAATAGCCTCAATTTGAGTTTTTGGTCCAAGTCCGCCATAAAGTGCGACGTGACGAATATCAGTATACTTGGCCAGCTCGCCCACCGCTTTATCAATCTGAATCACCAACTCACGAGTGGGTGCAAAAATTAAACATCGAGGCAATTTACCTTGTGCGTACTTTACTTTCATCAAAATTGGCAAAAGATATGCCGCCGTTTTGCCTGTGCCCGTTTGAGCTATACCCAAAACATCATGTCCTTGTAGCGTCAACGGAATTGTTTTTTGTTGAATTGGTGTAGGTATCGTATAACCAGCATCAGCGATGGCATTTAATAACTGACGATTAAGCTCAAATTGCTCAAATGTATTTTCTATTTCTTCCATAATCTCAATCCAACGGCAACAGCCGACCTTCCTCCACGATGGCAATGAATATTTTTTAATTGGTAATTTTTAATTCTTTTAATGTTGCCTCAAAACTTTCTTCAAAGCCAGAAGTGTATTTTGTCAAAAAACGAATTTTTGTAACTCTCTGATTATCAACACCTTTATTTAAGAAAAAGTTACAGGCATCGGCTTGTGTGGTTACTTTTTGATTAATGAACACTCCACCACGCAAGATTTTATCAATCACTCGAAAGTTTTCTTGAAGGCCATTTTCATAAGTTACCGAACAATATAAATAAGGAGGTTGAAAAAACAGTCTTGCCAATTTTCCTTTTACACTATAATTTATTTTTGCTGAAAAACGAATAGGATTCGCAGATTTAGGAATCTGAATATCTTCGTTTAGTTTAAAATTAATGCCTGATAAATCACTGTATGTCAAGCTCTTAAGTAATTTATTTCTTTGAAAAAGATAAAAAGTGTCTTTCTGAATTATGGTAGTATCGGTCAATGCGTAATTTCTCAAAAGGGCTTCACTCAAATCGGTTTCTACCCAAAATGGATTTTGTTCACGAAAAGCTTCAATACGAAATAGCACAAATTCAGGGGCGGTTTTTGATAGATATTTCTCGCCATTTTTTTTCATTAACCACTCGCTATTAGCTTGATAAGATTGTATGATTGGCCGAGGATTATAATTCAGTCGATTGAAATAAATATGTGAAACTTGATGCGGAACAATATCAATACTGGCATTTCCGACTTTAACCATTAGGTCGTTTGACAAAGGAACTGGTGAATTTTTGAAGTTGTCCTCATAATCATAACTGATGAGCCTTTTTAAATAATATATAGGATTTTTCTGCTCTAAAATCTCCAAAACGTGCGAACTAGAAAATGAGCTTTCCGCAATTTTTTGCGAAACGCTGGTCGGTGGAAAAGTCAACAAATACCCTTTGAGTGTCTTTTCTCCTATATAAAAACGAATCAGTTGTGAAGCTAATAATTGTAAGCACAAAATAATAATAAAAATTTTCCCTGCCCAAACTTTGTACAAATTTTCGCTAAATAAGTATATCAAAATCGCCAAAGGAGGCATAAATAAGAAAAAACCAAAAATATTATACGCACCAAATGCCGTATGGGCTTGTTTGAAACCCAAAAACCAAGCAAAAGCAATGAGCAGATACAAATAAACACCCTCAAAGTTATTCTGAAAAATTGATTGAAAAGTCTTAAAAACAAAAGCTAAAACCACGAGTACAATCAATATTTCAAAGAATAGTAATGAAAACAATTCCTTAGTACTTAAAAGCATAACGGCCATTGCATCCTGATAAGCATCAATGATTTTTAGGCTTGCTTCGAGATACGCCGGAATATCTACGTTCAAGATAAACGAAAGTATATAAGTTAATAAAATTTGAGCAAGCCAACTAACAATTAGTGTGAGGAGAGTAAAGGCTTTAATCAACCAAAAATAGACCAAAGAGGCAGCAAAAAGGCCATAAACGATAATACTTAAATTTACTTTTATATAAAATATTAGCACCGAAATTAAAACCGCTAACAACAAAGCCGCCAAATTACGTGTGTGAAGTGCATAAAGTAACCAAAATATGAAAAAATAAAAAAATGTAAAAGAAGCATCAGAAATAAAGCCCCACGGCATAAGAATCAACAACGACGAAACCGCCACTATACTCCAGTTTTTGCCAGCTTTCTGAAAGCTTAACTGGATGACAATGAGATAATTAAATAGCGTAAAAAACTCTGTAGCAACCAGCACCCACATCGAAACACTTTTGGGTATGAGCCTAGTATTGAGATAGCCCAACGGGCCATAATTGAATATAAAATCACGCCCAAAAACAAAACCTTTATCAATGGCCATTACGAGCGACTCATGCCACGAAGCATCAATATCGCTGCCCGCATAGCTCGCTGGTAGCGATAACGAAATGTAGATTAACCCGAAAAAAACAAGAAAAAAAGTCTGCCGATTAAAGAAGCCTGTCGGTACTGATTGCATTAATTTTCAAATAGTTTTTACAAAATTCTACACAAAAATAGCTTTAATAGCAGGTAAAAGCTGAATTTGACGATAAAAATTTCATTTCAAATAATAAGTTCGTATTTTAGGGGGATTCAAAAATTACCTAAATATATGAAAAACTTCAACAAACTATTCAGTAAAAAATATTTTTTTTTACTGTTTTTTTCTTTCTCGGTTTCCTTTAACTTATTTGCCCAAAAACACGATACTGTTATAAAAAACGGGCGTATCATTGATGGATCGGGCAATCCATGGTTTTCGGCCGATATCGGCATCAAAGATGGACAAATTGCCTACATTGGCTTCATACAGGCAAGTGATGCCACCAAAGTTATTGATGCAAAAAACCAAATTGTTTGCCCCGGTTTTATTGATGTTCATACTCACGTTGAAGATGCCATTGAGAAACTCCCAACGGCCGATAATTTTATATATGATGGTGTGACAAGCATAATAACAGGCAATTGTGGCGGTTCAGAGGTTAACCTTGCTAAGTTTTTTGAAGAACTCAAACAAATCAAATTAAGCGTAAATCTTGGATCATTGATTGGCCATAATTCGGTCCGAAGATATGTCATGAAAAATGTATTTCGTGACCCAACCGCTAAAGAACAAACTCAAATGGAAACCCTCGTCGAGCAAGCCATGAAAGATGGAGCAGTTGGTTTGGCAACTGGCTTAATTTATATTCCGGGTACCTATTCTAAAACTCCCGAAGTTGTGGGACTGGCCAAAGTTGTTTCTTCCTATGGTGGAATCTACGCCTCGCACATTAGAGATGAAGCATCAAAAGTGAAAGAAGCAATCAACGAAGCCATAAATATCGGGCGAGAGGCACATATTCCTGTCGAGATTTCACACTTTAAGATTTCGAGCAAACCTCTTTGGGGACAAAGCAGCGTAACACTCGATTTAGTAGAAAAAGCTCGTTTGGAAGGAATTGACGTAAATATTGACCAATATCCGTACACAGCAAGTAGCACAAACATGGGAACGATGCTTCCATCGTGGGCATTAGCCGACGGCGATTCGTTGGTACATATTAGATTGACTGACCCAGAAACTCGCAAAAAGATTCGATATGAAATGCTCAAAGGTCTTAAAACCGATAATCGCAAAAACTTTGATTATGCTTTTATAGCTCGTTATAAGGCCGATTCTACCCTTAACGGAAAAAATATCACCGAAATAAATAAGCTTTTAGGCAGAAAATCGAATATGGAAACCGAAGCCGAACTCATCATGGACATGGTTGATAAAGGTGGAGCTCAAATGATTTTTCATAAAATGAGCGAAGATGATGTGGCTCGAATTTTACAGTATCCTTTCACGATGATTGCTTCTGATGCAGGCGTAATCCAGTTTAACCGAAATGTTCCACACCCGCGTGGATATGGCTCAAATGCTCGTGTATTAGGTATGTACGTGCGAGAAAAAAAGATTCTCCGCCTTGAAGACGCTATTCGTCGAATGACATCTCTCCCAGCCCAACGATTTAGAATTGACAATCGTGGCTTGATTCGTACGGGTTATGCTGCCGACATTGTGATTTTTGATGAAAATAAGATTACGGATAAAGCTACATTTGAAAAGCCCCACGCCTATTCTGAAGGTATTGATGCCGTACTGGTAAATGGTGTGGCAGTGCTGGAAAATGGCAAACATACTGGCCAGAAATCAGGCGAAATTATCTATGGAAAAGGCAAAGTAAATTAAATTTACAAGTCAGAGCGTGTAGTTTTATAGCAATTGCACGCTCTGATTAGTTTAGCCGTGGGTCAGTTGGGTAGTTTGATAAAACTTTGTATTGTCCGCCCATTCGTCTCAATACTTCACGCCAAAAGTTTTTACTTGGTGTTTCAAAAATCAAGCTGGCATCGATATCTGAAACAATCCAAGAATTTTGCTTTAACTCTCCTTCTAATTGCCCACCTGACCAGCCCGAATAGCCAATAAAAAGTCTTATATCGGATTCTGATATTTTGCCAATATTCAACAGTGTCTTTACTTGCTTAAAATCTCCCGACCAAAAAATGCCATTCCCAATATCAACTGCACCTTCAATTTCATTACCCAAACGGTGAATGAAATGTAAAGTATTCTTCTCAACTGGTCCACCCAAAAAAAGCGGTAGTTCGCCATAAACATTTTCAATTACATCATCTAACTTCAAATTTGTCAATTGGTTTAGAACCAAACCAAATGCTCCTTGTTCATTATATTCGCAGAGCAACACCACACTTCGCTCGAAGTTTTTATCACCCAAAAACGGTTCTGCTATAATTATCTTTCCTTTTGATATTAACATAAAAGCTATAAAATTTTGAGCAAAATAGGGCATAATTATCAAATATGCTATAAAAAAACAAAGGTTGCTTACAAAAACCGTAAGCAACCTTCAAATATTTCATGAAACGATATTCGGTGCTAATATTATTTCTTCAAAATCATTTTTTGAGTCAATGGCTTATTGCCAACTCTTTGAACACGCACTGCTAATTCGGTAGCTGGAAGATTTTCTGGTAATTGATATGCTTTGCGTAAATCTTTCACCATACCTTCTTTATGCATGATTGTTGAGCCATTTTGGTTTGTTACATCTACCGTGATTTGCTCGTTTTCGTTCATTCCGCTCAATTTCAAAAAGTATTCGCCTTCTGTTGGGTTAGGATAAACACCAATCTCAACTTTTATGTTGCGGCTTTTTGCAAGTGTAAACAAAGTTCCGTTTGATAAATCAGTTGAAGCGGAAAGTTTTGAATCCCCCAAAACGTCCCAAGTTCCTTTTTTCAAGTAAGCTACTTCTTCTAAACCAGCTTGACCGTTTACTTCAACTTGAGCTGAACCCTTTACTGATTCTGATTTCAAAGTCCAGTATTCGTTTTCGTTGATTCTCTCAACATTTTCAGAAACTTGACCAGAAATGTTCAGTGGACTTTTATAAAGATAAGAAGCAGAAAGAATTTGACTATTATTATTACGAGCAACGTTGAAAGAACGAAGGTTTGTACCATCACCCAAAGGGAATTCAAAAGCTTCGCTACCTTCTTTTTTCACTACACCTCTGATGTGAGAGAAATCTGAAGCACCATTGTGCTTTGAATCTACCGAAAATATTAATGGGTTTATTGATGAAGATTCAATTACGCCGCGTCGGAACGCTACTGATTCGTTTACACGAACTGGTGTTTCGAGTTTTACATCATTATCCAACATTAATTGGCTAAATGTAAGTTCATTTTTACTTTTGATAAGTTGTGTTCCGTTACCATCAAAAACAGCTACACCTGTTGATTGTACAGAGTTTAGGTTTTCTAAGTTTTTTTGAAAGTGAACTTTACCGTTGTTAGTAATTTTACCTTCGTTTAATACATCGGTATTGAAACTCACGACTGCACCTTCGCTTACGTAAAAGTTTGTGCTATTGACAAACTGTGCATTGACATGGCTAGCCAATAAGCATACGCCAAGTGAGTAGACGATTTTTTTCATATATAAGTTTATCTTGTTTTTCTGATATAAAGGTAAATACTTGTTTCAAAAAGAAAAAACTTTCTTATTGAATTTTATTTAATGGTAAAAAACTTCTTAATTATTATTTTTTTGATATTTTTTAAATATTTTCCTAAAATTTCTGAAATAAAACCAAACAATAATCATTCCATACACAATTATTTTGCTGCAATTTTGATTATTTGCAGCATTTTTTAAGAAATATTTTTATATTTAGTATTAAATTAAAAATTGGCACGTTGATTGTAAAGGTCAAAAAAAAGCTTTTTTGGGATTTATTTTTTTAATAAAGTTTTACTCTATTCACCAAAAATACCCAAACAATTGCCAAAACTGCCACTATCGAAAATGCAAAAGGTAGATTGACACTTTTGGAAATGAATCCAATTAGCACTGGCCCTGCCAAAAAACCTCCCATACTGAAAGTATTCATCGTAGCCAAGCCTGCCCCTTTGGCCATACCCGGTACTCGAGCCGCACTACCATATAATATAGGAGCTCCGCAAGATACACCTGTACCTACGAACATAAAACCCAAAATAGCAGTAATTGTGTAAGGAAAAACAATAGCTAAAACAATGCCCAAAGCTGTTATGATTCCGCCTGTTCTAAGCACAGCATTGCCACCAAAACGAGGAATGAGGGCATCACCTAGAAAACGCCCCAGCGACATAAACATTGAGTAGCCAGCCAAACCCCAGCCAATGAAATAATCATCGGTCTGCACAATATCCCGCATATAAACGGCTGTCCAATCGGCCATAGTGCCTTCGGTTACATTCGTGCAGAGACTTATCAGAATCATTAATAATAATGCACCTTTCGGAAGAATAAATTTTGCTCCGCGAGGCGTCCCTCCGGGAGGCGTCCCTCCGGGAGGCGTCTTTCCGGCAGGCAATCCTACTCGGCTTTCTTCCTCAATAATTTTTTCTTCGTGGATACCTAAAATTGTTGGTCTGAGTAGCATAACCACGGCCGTAATTACACCTGCAATGACGATCATTTGTAAAACTGGCTCGATTTTCATTCCATGCAAAATACTGGCGGCAATCGAGCCAAACATGAGTCCCGCACTAAACATTCCGTGGCAAGTTGACATAATATTGATACCATATTGATGCTCAAGGCTTGTCACGCACGTATTCATGGCTACGTTCGTGACCGAAAGGCTCATACCGACCAAAACTAAACCTGCTGAAACCGATGGGAGATAAGTAAAACTTACGGGTGAAATATAGGTGACTGTCAACAGGATTAGCCCAAAAATTGTAGTATTGAGCATTCCGAAACGATTGATAAAGTAAGTCGAAAACGGATTCATGACAGTTGCACCAAGAGGCAAACTCAGCAAAAGTAGTCCAAGTTGAGCATCGTCTAGGTCAAATTTTTGTTTGATGTAAGGAATTAAAGTTGCCCAGTTTCCAAATAAAAAACCCACCGAAATAAAGACCATACCAATGGCCAAGCTTTGTCGATGGAAAAAAAAAGTACGTAAGTGAGTAAACATTATAAGCAATTTGTAGGACAGGTTTGCAACCTGTCATTTGAAGCGATTACCTTATTGAGTTCTTTTTGACTATTAAAACATGGCACACTGATGACGGATATTTCAAAGAGCAGATTTCTGCAGATTAAACAAAAAAAAGTCGCAATTTGCGTGCAATAATTAGCAAACAATATACACAAACCTATCCTACTATCTCTTTGATTTTCTGATAGGTAAGCTCTTCGTAATTGACAATATAGTCATCACAAACAGGTAATTCTTCTTTTTTATAAGTCGAAAGTACTCCTACAACTTTTGCTCCTGCAGCTTTTCCTGCGGTAACGCCTGAGAACGAATCTTCAAAAACAACGCATCTTTCAGGCGAAATATCTAAATTTAAAGCAGATTTTAGGTATACTTCTGGATTGGGTTTGTGTTTGCTTACGTCTTCGCTGGCAAGTAATGATTGCATTTTATCACGTAAAGGCAGTTTGCTCAGAATCATTTCCATATTCAGATACGGTGCTGAAGTTGCGATACCTGTTCGCACATTATTAGCTTTTAGGTCTTCAATAAATTCGACTAAACCCGAAATTGGCTTTACATGTTCTTCGTAAATTTCACGAAAAAGAGCTTCTTTCTCAAACTCCATGCGGTCAAACTCCTCGCCAACGATTTCCCTTTTGAAAAAGTGTTTCAGAATATAGCTATTGCTTTTACCGTACATGTGAACAATAAATTCTTCCTCACTTGATGCGATTCCGTGTTTATCAAGATAGGCTTTCCAAGCGAATGAGTGATAAGGGTTTGTGTCACAGATGACACCGTCCATATCAAAAATAACAGCGAAAGATGTTTCCAATTTTCTTTGAGAATTTTAAGATTTATTTTGCAAAAGTACAATTTTTAAAGGCGGGATTCTATCTTTTCATTTACTAAAATTAATATTATGTTGCTAGTTTATCTGTTAAAAAACTCATTTTTGACTTTAATTACTTTACTCAGCATCATGTATTAAATTTAAAAATATTTCCCTATCTTTTACTTAAATTCAAAAATAGTATATATTAATTGCTATAATTTATTATGCTCGGACATAAAGCTTTGGCTCAAACAACTATGTAAAAATTTATTATCTTGCAGGAAAACAAGTTTGGATTATCAAGGCTGTTGATACTTACGGACTAAAAGAAATCGACATTAAAACTTAGAAAAAGGTTCTTACTTTATTTATGTAATTGGTGATGGCTTCGAGAATTCATCTTGCTTAATTATCCAAAAATAACGAAACTATATTACCTCAAAATTGGTTAAATAAGTTCGAGCTATTCTTTTAAAACTGAATGAATAATACCCAAAATACGCATCATACCGACGTCGAAACCCTTGACCCGAAGCAATACATCATCATTAAGGGAGCAAAAGTAAATAATCTCAAAAATATTGATGTGGCAATTCCCCGCAACAAACTTGTGGTAGTCACGGGGCTTTCGGGAAGCGGCAAATCTTCGTTGGCGTTCGATACACTCTTTGCCGAGGGACAGCGAATGTATGTCGAAAGTTTGAGTTCGTATGCTCGCCAGTTTTTGGGTCGTATGGAAAAACCCGAAGTAGATTATATCAAAGGTGTTTCGCCAGCGATTGCCATCGAACAGAAAGTTGCAACTAAAAACCCTCGCTCAACAGTCGGCACGACCACCGAAATATACGATTATCTAAAACTTCTTTTTGCTCGTGCAGGTATCACCTACTCGCCAGTTTCAGGGTTGGAGGTAAGAAAGGATACCGTAACTGATGTCGTCAATTTCATACTTTCGCATGACGAAGGCACTCGTGTGATGGTCTTGACACCATTAAAAGTAAAAGAAGGTCGAAAAATAGAGAAAGAATTAGAGCTTTTACTTCAAAAAGGCTATACCCGTG
>Ga0209189_1000477_pt1 | contig 33799 bp, 34 predicted proteins | sample C_130820_EF_Meta_FD_187308 | JGI IMG/M metagenome (GOLD analysis project Ga0209189, IMG submission 187308) | Freshwater microbial communities from Lake Croche, Canada to study carbon cycling - C_130820_EF_MetaG (SPAdes) (version 3) | ecosystem: Environmental > Aquatic > Freshwater > Lake... | reverse complement strand
TAATTAAAAAAGAAATTTTTTAGAGAAAGGAAATAAAGAATTTTCTTTTATTTTATATCTGTATATAATAATAATAGTAATACTATTATTATTATATTAATTCTTTTTCTTTAAGAAAAAAGAATATAAGACAGATTGAGGAAGAAGTCCGTATGGTAAGGAGAAGATAGATAAAATATCTTCATTTAAAAGTTAGTGTCTACAAGATTCTAGAAATTTGAACAACCGAGCAAAAAATTATGACTTACTTCATATTTAGTCAACAGTGAAATTCATTCAAGACTAAAAAAAAATTTCTTTTTAAATATGACAATTACAATTGGGCAAGTTGAAGCCAAAAAAGAAGGATTATTCGGACTTATTGACGACTGGTTAAAACGTGACCGTTTCGTTTTTGTTGGATGGTCTGGATTACTTTTATTCCCATGTGCTTATATGGCACTTGGTGGTTGGTTAACTGGAATTACGTTCGTTACTTCATGGTATACACATGGATTAGCAAGTTCTTTCTTAGAAGGATGTAACTTTTTAACTGCTGCAGTATCTTCACCTGCAAACAGTATGGGTCATTCTCTTTTATTACTTTGGGGTCCAGAAGCTCAAGGGAATTTAACACTATGGTTTAAAATTGGTGGTCTTTGGGCTTTCATTGCTTTACATGGTGCATTTGGTTTAATCGGATTCTGTTTACGTCAATTTGAAATTGCAAGATTAGTAGGGATTCGTCCATATAACGCTCTTGCTTTCTCTGGTCCAATTGCTGTATTCGTTTCTGTATTCTTACTTTACCCATTAGGTCAAGCAAGTTGGTTCTTTGCTCCTAGTTTTGGAGTTGCTGCAATTTTCCGTTTCCTTTTATTCTTACAAGGATTCCATAACTGGACATTAAATCCGTTCCATATGATGGGAGTTGCTGGTATTTTAGGTGGAGCGTTACTTTGTGCAATTCACGGTGCAACAGTTGAAAATACGTTATTCGAAGATGGTGATGCTGCAAATACATTCCGTGCATTTACACCAACACAATCAGAAGAAACATATTCAATGGTTACAGCAAACCGTTTCTGGTCACAAATTTTTGGTGTAGCATTCTCAAATAAACGTTGGTTACACTTCTTTATGTTATTTGTTCCTGTTACAGGACTTTGGGCAAGTGCAGTAGGAATTGTAGGTTTAGCTTTAAACTTACGTGCTTATGACTTCATTTCTCAAGAATTAAGAGCTGCAGAAGATCCAGAATTTGAAACATTCTATACTAAAAATATCCTTTTAAACGAAGGTATTAGATTATGGATGGCTGCACAAGATCAACCACACGAAAATTATATATTCCCAGAAGAGGTATTGCCACGTGGAAACGCGCTTTGATGATTTAGAAATTACTACTGACAAAACAGTTGAATCTACAGGATTCGCTTGGTGGGCTGGAAACGCAAGATTAATTAACCTTTCAGGTAAACTTCTTGGAGCACATGTTGCTCACGCAGGATTAATGGTATTCTGGTGTGGTGCAATGACATTATTTGAAGTATCTCATTTTATTCCTGAAAAACCTTTATATGACCAAGGTTTTATTTTACTTCCACACTTAGCTACATTAGGTTGGGGAGTAGGTCCTGGTGGTGAAATTATTGATATTTATCCATACTTTGTTGTAGGGGTATTACATTTAATTTCTTCTGCTGTTTTAGGATTTGGAGGGATTTATCACTCTTTATTCGGACCGGATACATTAGAAACAAATGCACCTTTATTTGGATATGACTGGCGTGACAAAAATAAAATGACAACAATTTTAGGTATTCATTTATGTTTACTAGGAATTGGATCTTTCTTATTAGTCTTAAAAGCTATGTACATTGGTGGTGTATATGATACTTGGGCACCAGGTGGTGGAGATGTTCGTATTATTAAAAATCCAACATTAAATCCATTTGTTATCTTTAGTTATGTTTTCAAATCACCTTTCGGTGGTGACGGTTGGATTATTTCAATCAATAACATGGAAGACTTAGTAGGTGGACATATTTGGGTTGGTGTTCTTTGCTTAAGTGGTGGTATTTGGCATATCTTAACAAAACCATTTGCATGGGCTCGTCGAGCTTTTGTATGGTCTGGAGAAGCTTATTTATCATACAGTTTAGCTGCTTTAGCCGTAATGGGATTATCAGCATCTGTTTTCGTTTGGTATAATAATACAGCGTATCCAAGTGAATTCTTTGGTCCTACAGGTCCAGAAGCATCACAAGCTCAAGCTTTCACATTCCTTGTTCGTGACCAACGTTTAGGAGCAAATGTTGCTTCTGCACAAGGTCCTACTGGATTAGGGAAATACTTAATGCGTTCTCCAAGTGGAGAAATCATTTTTGGTGGAGAAACAATGCGTTTCTGGGACTTAAGAGCTCCTTGGCTTGAACCTTTACGTGGTCCAAATGGTTTAGATATCAACAAAATTAGAAATGATATTCAACCATGGCAAGAACGTAGAGCAGCAGAATACATGACACACGCACCTTTAGGAGCATTAAACTCAGTTGGTGGAGTAGCTACGGAAATTAACTCTGTTAACTATGCATCTCCACGTTCTTGGTTAACTTGTTCTCATTACATCTTAGGGTTCTTCTTATTAGTAGGACACTGGTGGCATGCAGGTCGTGCACGTGCTGCAGCTGCAGGATTTGAAAAAGGAATTAACCGTGAAACAGAACCAGTTCTTCAATTAAAACCAATTGACTAATTGTTTGTTTGTTCAACAATGAAAAGAGAAATTTTTCTCTTTTCATTGTTGATTTTCTTTTCTAATAATTTTTTTCTCTTCATCTTTCTATTTATAAAAATAACCTTCTTTTATGACAAATATAATAAAAAAACTTTTTGGTTTTTCTCTTTTGTTTATTTCATACTGTTCTCCTACGTATGCACGTTCATTAGAAAAAGGAGAAATTTTATTTCAACGAAATTGTAGTGTTTGTCATCTAGGAGGAAATAATATTATTCTTCCCGAAAAAAATTTGAAACTTGAAACATTAGAAGCTAATGGAATGAATTCGTTAAGTGCAATTGTCTATCAAATTACTAATGGAAAAAATGGAATGCCTGCCTTTGGAGGAAGATTAAATGAACAGGATGTGGAAGAAATTGCACATTATGTAATAGAAGCTTCTAAAAATAATTTTGAAAAAGAAAATTATTAAATTTTTCAGAAATACATTATCCTTATAGTTATAAGGGTGGTTAGCTCAGTGGTAGAGCAGCTGCCTTACAAGCAGCGGGCCACTGGTTCAAATCCAGTACCGCCCAAATACAAATAACTAAAAATTATAAACTGGGCTCATCGTCTAAGGGATTAGGACGGAAACCTTCTAAGTTTCTAATGTAGGTTCGAATCCTACTGAGCTCATGTATTAGCTATTCATATTAAATGGCTGAACTTGAGAAAATTTTATCAAATACTGCACTTACTTTATCTCCAGAACTAATTGATTCCATTGGATCACGACGACAACGATGGCGTAAACAAAGAGTAATAGTACGTTTAATATCATCTAAGGTTACTTCCGTACGACTTTCAAAAGCAGTTAAAGCTTTTGCTGCACGTGTTGTAACAATATCACCACGTAATCCTTCAATTTCTAATTCACTACAAATTTGAGAAATTTTTAACTGAAATTCTGGACTAATAGTAACTTTCGGTAATAAAGATTGTGCTGTTAAAATACTTTGTTGAATTGTTAGTTGTTCTTTTTCATATTTTTCAAACCATGATTGAGGAGATTTATCGAAACTAATTCTTTCTTCTACGATTTTAACTCTCATGTTAGGTTCACGAATAGTACGAATTTCAGCATGCATTCCAAAACGGTCTAAAAGTTGGGGTCTCAATTCACCTTCTTCTGGATTTCCTGATCCTACCAAAATAAAACGAGCTGGATGCTTAATTGAAATACCTTCACGCTCTACTGTGTTCCAACCTGAAGCAGCTGAGTCTAATAAAACATCTACTAAATGATCATCTAATAAATTAATCTCATCAACATAAAGCATTCCACGATTAGCTCTTGCTAGTAATCCAGGTTCAAAAGTACTAGAACCTCCAGATAAGATTTCCTTTAAATTAATTGTTCCACACACACGATCTTCTGTGGCTCCTAAAGGTAATTCCACCATAGGAATTTTGATTTCTTCTGTTTCATATTCTTTTTCGTACCCTTTTGGATCGGTATTGAATGGGTCATTTTTAATAATGGTAATATCAGGTAATAAATCTGCTAAAGCTCGAATTGTCGTGGATTTTCCAGTTCCACGATCTCCCATAATCATAACTCCTCCAATTTTGGGATCAACAACATTTAGTTGTAATGCTAGTTTCATTTCAGCTTGTCCAATAATTGCAGCAAACGGAAAATTATTTAAATTTTTGACTGTTGACATAAGTGGAAGAATTCAGTGGTTACTATAAGGTAAATAAAAAAAGAACAATTAATTAGATTGATATAATGAAATTCCTAAACGAGTTGCAAATGTAAAAAGAAGAGATGCTACTAAAAGAGAAATATAAATATTTAGTTCAGTAATCATAATAAATTTTTTTTAGTTGTGAGGTAAATATCTTTATTATAACACGTTGGATAAAAAGGGCTGGATTTTATACAATTAAAAAATAATTTTTGATTTTGCTACTAATTTTGGACTTAGAATTATAATAGGTAACATTGAGGAAGAAGATTATAAAGTAAAAACTTGAAAAGATTATGATTGATGTACTTAGTTTAGGGTGGGCTTCTTTAATGTTAGTATTTTCATTTTCATTAGCATTAGTTGTTTGGGGAAGAAACGGTTTTTAAAGAAGTAAATAACAATAACATTTAAAAAATTATGGCTGGAGAAATTATCACTGTTGCGGCATGTTGTTTTGGGATCACTCTTTTTGGTTTAGCTTTAGGATTTGTTTTTTTACAAGTTCAAGCAAATACATAAAATTAACAAATAGTTAAGATAGAGAAACGAGGTGAAGTGTGATTGAATCAAAAGGTCCCTTAACTTTAATTTTATTTCTCAATAGCTTATTAACTATTGGGTTAATCTTAAATCAAAATGAAAGCACAAAAGATTCAGCCACGACTCAAAATTCAAGTTCTCTTTCTAATCCTTTTGAAATTGTCACTTGGGTTTGTTTAGGAGTCCAACTGCTTCTTTTATTATTAAAATTAAAAGTTACTGATTCTTGAATTTAAGAGTTAGTAATTTTGTATTCTTTTTTTTCTAAACCCTTGAAAAATATGAATTCAAACATCAAACTTTTTTTACTTTGTCCAGTCCCAGAGGATCAAAAACCAATCAATGAATATATTGGTCTAAAAGAGAATCCTTTAACAAATTGGACAACTTTATCAAAAAAGAACTATTTTGGCAAAGTTATTCGATTATCTAGTGTAATTTATTTTTTGTTCTCTTTAGTAACGTTTTCAGAACGTTCTTTTGGATTAGATTGGATAGCTAGTAATGTTTTTTGGACAACTCTTTGTTTAATTTTTTTTTATTTTGTACTTTTATGGCGTTGGAATCAAGTCAAAATTAGATTTAATGAATCACGACTTTTTTATGAAGAAGCATCATGGTATGATGGCCAAATTTGGGAAAAACCTTTTTTATTAATTAAGAATGATCGTTTAATTTCAACTCAAAAAATTGATCCAATTTTAGAACGTTTATGGTCAACCCTATGGTTTTTTATTTATATTGCAAGTAGTTCTTTTCTTTTACTAGAAGTCTAAAAAAGTATAAAGAATAAGGATTTTTGCTGTATAATAGAGAGTGTGAAGGGCGGGGTAGAGCAGCTCGGTAGCTCGTCGGGCTCATAACCCGAAGGTCAATGGTTCGAATCCATTCTCCGCTAGCCAAAAAAATTCCCTGAAGAAGAATAACTGAAAAAGACTAAAAACATGAAAAGGTAAAAAAATGTCACAAACGATTTTAGGGTCAAATTATTTTCCAGAATTTGGAGGAAGTACAGGTGGTTGGTTACAAGCAGCTGAGACAGAAGAAAAATATGTAATGACATGGACAAATGATCGTAAAAAAACAGCAGTTGAAGAGAATATCTTTGAAATGCCAACAGGTGGAGCTGCTATTATGAAAGATGGTCCAAATTTAGTTTACTTTGCTAGAAAAGAACAATGTTTAGCTTTAGGAAGACAATTACGTACAGATTTCAAAATTAACGATTATCGTGTTTTCCGTTTATTACCAAGTGGTGAAATTCAGTTTATTCATCCAAAAGATGGTGTCTTCCCAGAAAAAGTAAATGAAGGAAGAGTAGCAGTAGGAAAACGTGAATTTTCTATTGGAAAAAATCCGAATCCAGGATCTATTAAATTTACTGGAACACCTTCTTACGAATCATAATATTTATCACATAGTACAAACAATGAAAACTTTTCAAAAGTTTTCTTGTTGGAGAGATGGCAGAGTGGTCTATCGCGTCTGACTTGAAATCAGATGAACTTAACCGGTTCCGTGAGTTCGAATCTCACTCTCTCCTTTTTAGCTGTTATCTTAAAATGAATATTCAACATATTCAATAAGAATTTTTTTGTCGTAAAAAAATTTCGTGTTAATTTACTATACTTTTATAAAATAATTAAAAAATGAAGAACTTCACTATATACAGAACATTTTTTATAGTATAATAAAGCTATGTCGTTTCTCAGATGAAAGTTTAAAAACTTTAGTCTCTATAAAATTCAATTATAGGAATATCTATTTTTTCTAACATTTATAATTTATTTTGATTTTATGACTCTAAAAAATACTTGTTTGCGAACAGGTGCCTATGTTTTAATCGATAGTTTAATTCAAAATGGAGTTGAACATATTTTTGGTTATCCCGGTGGTGCTATTTTGCCTATTTATGATGAACTTTATTATTGGGAAAAAGCGAATCTAATCAAACATATTCTAGTTCGTCATGAACAAAGTGCTGCACATGCAGCAGATGCATATGCTCGAACAACAAACAAAGTTGGAGTTTGTTTTGCAACTTCTGGTCCTGGTGCTACAAACTTAGTTACAGGAATTGCAAATGCTCGTATGGATTCAATTCCTTTAGTTGTAATTACGGGACAAGTAGGAAGAACATTTATTGGAACAGACGCGTTTCAAGAAACAGATATTTTTGGTATTACTTTACCAATTGTAAAACATTCATATACTGTTCGAGATACTAGTTTACTTCCTAAAATTTTAGCAGAAGCTTTTTTCTTAGCACAAAATGGACGTCCTGGTCCAGTATTAATTGATATTCCAAAAGACGTTGGTTTAGAAGAAATTGCACCATATGCATATACTAAAGTACCAACATTATTAAGTCATAATAATTATAGAAATGAACATGCAACAACTCGATTAATTTTATCAAAATTAATTTCATATTTTACAGAAGCTTATCAACCTCTATTCTATTTAGGTGGTGGTGTTATTCGTTCAAATGCATTTAAAATTGTTCAACAATTAGCAAAAATGTTTCAAATTCCTATTACAACAACTCTTATGGGAAAAAGTTGTTATAACGAAAAAGATCATTTATCTTTAGGAATGCTAGGAATGCATGGAACAGCTTATGCGAATTTTGCAGTTAGTGAATGTGATTTATTAATTGCCGTGGGAGCACGATTTGATGATCGAGTAACAGGAAAATTAGACGAATTCGCTTGTGATGCGGAAGTAATTCATTTAGATATTGATCCAGCAGAAATTTCTAAAAATCGTTCACCTCAATTAGCAATTGTTGGAGATATACGTAAAACTCTTTTACAAGCATTAAAAAAGATTCGTAGACAAAATCCTGTAGTAGATATGAATCAAACAAAATCTTGGTTAAAACGTATTTATAAATGGAAAGATCTTTATCCATTAATGACAACAAATTATAAAGCTAAAAAATTATCACCTCAAGAAACCATATCTACAATGGGTATTGCTCATAAAGAAGCTTTCTTTACAACTGATGTAGGTCAACATCAAATGTGGTCAGCTCAATTGATTAATTGTCAACCTAAAAAATGGGTTTCAAGTTCTGGATTAGGAACAATGGGATTTGGATTGCCTGCAGCTATTGGAGCAAAAGTTGCAAATCCTGATCAAGATGTAATCTGTATTAGTGGTGATTCTAGTTTTCAAATGAGTATTCAAGAATTAGGAACGATTTCTCAATATCAACTAGGGATAAAAATAATTATTGTTAACAATGGTTGGCAAGGAATGGTTCGTCAATGGCAAGAATCTTTCTATGGTAATCGTTTTTCAAATTCTTATATGAGAAATGGAATGCCTAATTTTGCTAGTGTAGCTCATGCTTATGGTCTATATGGCTATCGCATTGAAAATGTCCAAGAATTAAAAACTATTTTATTTAATCAAGAATTAAAACAAAAAGCTGTAGTTATTGATGTAAATGTAGTAGAAAATGAAAATTGTTATCCAATGGTAGCACCAGGAAGAAGCAATTCACAAATGTTAGGATTAGAAAAACAAAGTTATTAAATAATTTGGGCCGAATAGGATTTGAACCTATGTAGACGAAAGTCAGTGGATTTACAATCCACCCCCTTTAACCACTCGGGCATCGACCCATACTTCTTAGAATACGAACTATTTGTTTTTTTATCAAGAGACAAGAAATAAAACATTTATTTTCGAACTTAAAAATTATTATACACTATAATACACTAGAAAATACCTCACATCAAACTTGAACCCGATGTGTGGTTGGATAGTTAATAAATTATTTTAGGGTAGTTTAATATATGGTTACAACTCCACAAGAACAAGAAGCTAAAAAAATTAAAAAAGCGCAAGTACTTGTTGATTTAGATGTAGTTGAAACAAGTTTTGAAAAATGGGCAAAACCTGGACATTTTTCAAGAACTTTAGCAAAAGGACCAAAAACAACAACTTGGATTTGGAATTTACATGCTGACGCACATGATTTTGATATGCAAACAAAATCATTAGAAGATGTTTCAAGAAAAATTTTTAGTGCACATTTTGGACAACTTTCAATTATTTTCCTTTGGTTAAGCGGAATGCATTTCCACGGAGCTTATTTCTCTAACTATACAGCATGGTTAATGAATCCTTTACAAATTAAACCAAGTGCGCAATCTGTTTATCCTATTGTTGGACAAGAGATTTTAAATGCGGACGTAGGTGGAAATTTCCAAGGTATTCAAATTACATCTGGATTCTTCCAAATTTGGAGAGCAGAAGGAGTAACAACACAACAACAACTTTATTGTATTGCATTAGGAAGTCTTGTAATGTCTGCATTAATGTTATTTGCTGGTTGGTTCCATTACCATAAAGCTGCACCAAAATTAGAATGGTTCCAAAATGCAGAATCGATGTTAAATCATCACCTTTCTGGATTATTAGGATTAGGATCATTAGCTTGGGCTGGTCATGAAATTCACATTGGAAACCCGATTAACAAACTTTTAGATTCTGGAATGGATCCAAAAGATTTACCGGATCCACATGAATTATTAATTAACCGTGAATTTATCAGCAGTTTATACCCAAGTTTTAAAGAAGGTTTAGTACCATTCTTTACTCTAGACTGGTCAAAATATTCTGATATTCTAACTTTCAAAGGTGGATTAAATCCAACAACAGCAAGTTTATGGTTAACTGATTGTGCACACCATCATTTAGCAATTGCAGTATTATTTATTATTGCAGGGCACATGTACCGTACTAATTTTGGTATTGGTCACAGCATGAAAGAAATTTTAGAAGCACATAAAGGTCCATTTACTGGAAGTGGTCATAAAGGTCTTTATGAAGTATTAACAACTTCTTGGCATGCTCAACTAGCGATTAACTTAGCTATGTTAGGATCATTAACAATTATTATTGCACACCATATGTATGCAATGCCTCCATACCCATATATTGCAATTGATTATCCAACACAATTATCTCTATTTACACATCATATGTGGATTGGTGCTTTTTGTATTGTTGGTGGAGCTGCACATGGTTCAATTTTTATGGTGCGTGATTATGATGCTACATTAAATTACAACAATCTATTAGACCGAGTAATTCGTCACCGTGATGCAATTATTTCTCATTTAAATTGGGTTTGTATTTTCTTAGGATTCCATAGCTTTGGTTTATATATTCATAATGACACAATGCAAGCATTAGGAAGACCACAAGATATGTTCTCAGATAAAGCAATTTCATTACAACCTATTTTTGCACAATGGATTCAAGGAATGCATACTGCAGCTCCAGGAACAACTTCTCCAAATGCATTAGCTACAGCAAGCTATATTTTTGGTGGAGATCCTGTTATTTTAGGTTCAAAAGTTGCGTTAGTTCCAATGAATTTAGGAACAGCTGATTTTATGGTTCACCATATTCATGCTTTCACAATCCATGTTACAGCGTTAATTTTATTTAAAGGTCTTTTATACGCACGAAATTCTCGTTTAATTCCAGATAAATCAAATTTAGGATTCCGTTTCCCATGTGATGGTCCTGGGCGTGGTGGTACATGTCAAGTTTCTGGATGGGATCATGTTTTCTTAGGATTATTCTGGATGTATAACTGTATTTCTGTTGTAATTTTCCATTTCAGTTGGAAGATGCAATCAGATATTTGGGGTTCAGTAACACCTCAAGGTGCAATTTCTCATATTACAGGTGGAAACTTTGCTCAAGGTGCATTAACAATCAATGGATGGTTACGTGATTTCCTTTGGTCACAAGCTTCTCAAGTTATTCAATCATATGGTTCTGCATTATCTGCTTATGGATTAATTTTCTTAGGTGCACATTTTATTTGGGCATTTAGTTTAATGTTCTTATTCAGTGGACGTGGTTACTGGCAAGAATTAATTGAATCAATCGTTTGGGCACATAATAAATTAAAAGTAGCTCCAGCAATTCAACCACGTGCATTAAGTATTACACAAGGAAGAGCTGTAGGATTAGCACACTATTTATTAGGTGGTATTGGAACAACGTGGGCATTCTTCTTAGCTCGAATTATTTCGGTAAGTTAAGACGTTTTAAAACGTTTTACCTGTTTTCTTTTTAACTCAATAAATTATTTTCTATTTTTTAAAGTAATTTATTATTTACATCATATAAATTTAAAAACGTAAGGAGTTTTCTCAATGGCAACAAGATTCCCTAAGTTTAGTCAGGTATTAAGTGAAGACCCGACTACACGCCGTATCTGGTATAGTATTGCAACTGCTCATGATCTTGAAAGTCATGACGATGTTTCAGAAGAAGCATTATATCAAAAAATTTTTGCATCTCATTTTGGTCATTTAGCTATTATTTTTCTTTGGACTGCTGGAAATCTATTCCACGTAGCATGGCAAGGAAATTTTGAGCAATGGATTTTAAATCCGTTAAAAGTTAAACCTATTGCACATGGTATTTGGGATCCACATTTCGGTGAAACAGCTTTAAAAGCGTTCACTCGTGGTGGAGTTATTTATCCTGTAAACATTGCTTTATCAGGTGTTTATCAATGGTGGTATACAATTGGTATGCGTACAAATCAAGATTTATACGTTGCATCTGTATTCTTATTAATTGTGTCTTTATTATTATTACAAGCAGGTTGGTTACATCTTCAACCTCAATTTAAACCAAGTATTGCATGGTTTAAAAATAATGAATCAAGATTAAATCACCATCTTTCTGGATTATTTGGATTTAGTTCATTAGCTTGGACTGGTCATTTAGTTCACGTAGCTATTCCAGAATCAAGAGGAATTCATGTTGGTTGGGATAATTTCTTAACAACATTACCTCATCCAGCTGGATTAACTCCTTTCTTCTCAGGAAACTGGAGTGCATATGCTGAAAATCCAGATCAAGCAACTCATGTATACAATACATTAACAGGAGCAGGAACAGCAATTTTAACGTTTAAAGGTGGTTTCCATCCACAAACGCAATCTTTATGGTTAACAGACATTGCACACCATCATTTAGCAATTGCAGTACTATTCATTATTGCAGGTCATATGTACCGTACTAATTTTGGTATTGGTCATAGTATGAAAGAAATTTTAGAAGCACACCGTCCACCAGGAGGAAGATTAGGTAAAGGTCATATTGGATTATATGAAACAATTACAAACTCTTTACATATGCAATTAGGATTAGCTTTAGCATGTTTAGGTGTAACTACATCTTTAGTAGCACAACACATTTACGCTTTAAATCCTTATGCATTCTTATCTCGTGACTATGCAACAGAAGCAGCTCTTTATACTCACCATCAATATATTGCTGGGTTTTTAATGGTTGGTGCTTTTGCTCATGGAGCTATTTTCTTTGTTCGTGATTACGATCCTGAAACAAATAAAGACAACGTTCTTGCAAGAATGTTAGACCATAAAGAAGCAATTATTTCTCACTTAAGTTGGGTATCTCTTTTCTTAGGATTCCATACATTAGGTTTATACGTACATAATGATGTTGTCGTAGCTTTTGGTCAACCTGAAAAACAAATTTTAGTAGAACCAGTTTTTGCACAATGGATTCAAGCTGCATCTGGAAAAGCTGTATATGGATTTGATACATTATTATCTTCTTCAACGAGTTCTGCTACTGTAGCAAGTCAACAACTTTGGTTACCAAATTGGTTAGAAGCTATTAATAGCAACAAAAACTCATTATTCTTAACTATTGGCCCTGGTGACTTCTTAGTTCATCACGCAATTGCTTTAGGATTACATACAACTACATTAATTTTAGTAAAAGGAGCATTAGATGCTCGAGGATCTAAATTAATGCCAGATAAAAAAGATTTTGGATATGCTTTCCCTTGTGATGGTCCTGGACGTGGTGGTACATGTGATATTTCAGCATGGGATGCTTTCTACTTATCAATGTTCTGGATGTTAAATACAATTGGATGGACTACATTCTATTGGCATTGGAAACATATTACATTATGGTTAGGAAATCCAGCTCAATTTGATGAATCATCAAACTACATTATGGGTTGGTTAAGAGATTATCTTTGGTTAAACTCATCTCCATTAATTAATGGATACAATCCATTAGGAATGAACAACTTATCTGTTTGGGCATGGATGTTCTTATTTGGACACTTAATTTGGGCAACTGGATTTATGTTCTTAATTTCATGGCGTGGATACTGGCAAGAATTAATCGAGACAATTGTTTGGGCTCATGAACGTACTCCATTAGCAAACTTAATTCGTTGGAAAGATAAACCAGTTGCGCTTTCAATTGTACAAGCGCGTTTAGTTGGGTTAGCTCACTTTACGATTGGTTATATTTTCACATATGCACCGTTTGTTATTGCATCAACATTAGGAAAATTTGGTTAAATAGTATATTGTTGCTATATTGAGTTTATAGGAATTAATTTTTTATAAACTCAATATGGCAAAAAAAAGCATGCTTGAACGTGAATTAAAACGTAAAAAGCTAGTTACTAAATATTCCGAAAAACGCAAAGTTCTTTTAAATCAATTAAAAAGTGCTAGTTCTTTAGAAGAAATTTTTGAATTAAATGAAAAAATACAAAAATTGCCAAAAAATAGTTCTCGTATTAGAATTCGAAATCGTTGTTGGAAAACAGGAAGACCTCGTGGGTTTTTTAGATTCTTTGGATTATGTAGAAATGCAGTTCGTGAATTAGCCCACGATTGTTTTTTACCGGGAGTTACAAAAGCAAGTTGGTAATTATTAGAATAAGATCTAATAATTACTTTTTCTAATTATTTTACTTAAATTGCTAATTCATTTCCTCGTTTAAATTGAAGATAAGCCGCTACAAATAGGCCTACTAGAGTAACAGAACATAGACCTAGGATAATTCCTGTTAAAAGAGGTTCAACCATTTTTTTTTATATTTTTAATTATTTTAATAACTCAAGCAACAGATTTTTATTTGAAACCTACGCTTGCTTGCCACACGAATGCTAGTAAAAAGAATAAAACAGGAATTATAGGCATAATGTCTGCAAGTGGTCCAAATACAGCAAAAACTCCAGGCAATTTGCTTAGTAATAGTGTTTCCATATAATGCTTTAAAAATCTATTTGTTTATTGATGGTGATTTGAATATATATATATTCTACTTGAATCTTATTATAATTCAATAGAAATCTATAAGTCTTTTTTTAGGCAATTCTATAACATTATTAGACATTGAAAATAAATAGCTAGCAAAGAGAATTGAACTCTTAACCTCCTGATTACAAGTCAGGCGCTCTACCAATTGAGCTATGCCAGCAAAAGAGAAGATACAACTCTTCTCTACTAACTATAAATATTTTCTAATGAAAAGTCAATTATCAAACTCCTTTTATTTAAATAAAATAAAAAGAATTAATTGGAAAAGACACTAGATTTTCTTGATTCACGTTCAATTAAGTTAAATGAAGCTAAATCACTAAATGCTAAATAGGATAACACTTTACGATCTAAAAAAACATTTAAATTACGTAAAGAACCAATAAATTTTGAATAAATATTTTTACGTGCACGACTAGCAGCATTAATTCTATAAATCCAAATACGTCTAAAATTACGTTTTTTTAAGCGTCTTCCAATGTACGCAAAATTTAAACTTTGTACAACTTGTTCTCCCGCCATAGTAGATAAACGAGAGTTTGCACCTACATATCCTTTTGCTAGATTTAAATATTTTTTACGTCTTTTCGCAGCAACATTCCCGCGTCTTACTCTTACCATGTTTAATTCGACCTTTAATGTTTAATGAGATATAAATAGAAAAAGATATTGTATTGTTTTAAGAAAAAAAAAGGATAACCAATTAAATATAAAGAAGCATGCGTGAACATGTTCCAAAATCTGATGGATGAACCGAACCAGGTTCAGAAAGACGACGTAAGCGTTTTGAATTTTTTCTTCTTAACAGATGTCCTTTATATGCTTTTTTTCGACAAATACAATTTTTTTTCACTTTAAATCTTTTTGCAGCAGATTTGCGTGTTTTTAATTTTGGCATTTTTTTTTTGTTTGAATTTAATTCCTTTACCCTATTCTAATATTAATTAGAAAAATAGTAAAGGAATCTTTTTTACAACAAAATTAAACTACACTTAATGCTGTTTCTGTCCAACTAAATTTTGTTTCAATAGCCGGTAAGAAATATAATTTAATCAAACTAATTGCCATTGAACTATAATGTGGAAGTTTTTGGAATATTTTAAAAATTTCTGGACTTTCTTCTTTCTCTATATTAATTAATGCTTGATTTGCTTCAGCACAAACATCCATTAAAGAAAAGAAATCTGGATTTTCCATATCAAAAATCACAGGGAACAATGTTCCAGCACTTTGATTTGTTTTAATAATAACATGCTTATCAAATTGCTTAGCATCTAATCCAATTGTAGCATAAAATTCACTACGTTGAAGATCGTTTAAATACATTGTTACATATACAGAAAGTAAAAAGAATTTACACCATAATTTTGATTCATAAGTATTTAATAAATGCTTTTGAGATTTTAAAACAGCAGCAAAGAAATCACCATGTCTATTTTCATCTTGACACCAGCTTTCAAAGAATCTAAAAATAGGGTAAACACGATAATTTGGATTTTTTTCTAAATGACGGAAAATAGTAATATAGCGCCAGTATCCAATCTTTTCAGATAAGTAAGTTGCATAGAAAATAAATTTAGGAGCAAAAAATGTATATTTTCTTGTTTTTGTTAAAAATCCTAAATCTAATGAAACATTAAAATCACTCATAGCTTTATTTAAAAAACCGGCATGACGTGCTTCATCACGAGACATGAATGAAAAACCTTCTGCTAGTAGAGGATTTTCTTTCTTTAAGTTTCTTGAAATTTCTTTATATAATAAAAATCCCGAAAATTCTGCCGTACATGAACGTTCTAAGAATTCAATAAAAATATTACGTGTTTTTTCATCAAAAAAATCCCATGTATTAGAAAATTCTTTATCACGAATAAAATGATCACGATTGTAATCTACACGAAATTCCTCTACAATTGCCTTAATTTCTTCTTCGTTAGATGTTACATCTAATTCAGACATCTCTTTAAAATTTGTAGTATAAAATCGAGGAGTTAATAACGTTTCTTTAAATTCTTCTTTTGTTTCTGTGCTTTTTTTTGTAGTAGTAACCATAAATCGTAATGTTAATTTTAAAAGAAAAATAGACGTTTTCAAAAACACATCAGGAATGTCGAACTTCCGAATAGGTTTTTAAACTCTTTTTTAAGAGAAATTTAATATTCTATTATAATTGATTTGTTTTTGATAATTTGTTTTCTTGGAAAGAATATCTTATTATTAAATCATACATCAAATGTGAAGACGGTATAGCCAAGTGGTAAGGCTTTGGATTGCAAATCCTTCATTCTCCAGTTCAAATCTGGATACCGTCTTCTAAAGGGGACGTGGTGGAATGGTAGACACAACAGACTTAAAATCTGTTGACTAATTTGGTCGTGAGGGTTCAAGTCCCTCCGTCCCCAATTTTTAAATACTTCTTAAAAACTCACTATTAATACCAAATTCACGTTCTACAGAAATTTTTCCGCTTCGAACAATTTCAATAATGTGATAAGGTTCTAGTAATTGTAGAATTGTAATAATTTTTCCTGGATCTCCTGTAACTTCAATAGTTAAAGATAAATCAGACATATCAACTACTTTTGAACGAAAAATTTGAACAATTTCTAAAATAGCAGAGCGGGTAGAAATAGAAGATTTTACTTTAACCAACATTAGTTCTCTTTCTACGCAAGGTCGAGTTGTAATATCTTTGACTTCAATAACTTGAATTAATTTATTTAATTGTTTTGTAATTTGTTCAATTGTTTGACTATCACCAGGTAAAACAATAATAATTTTTGAAATACCATTGTTTTCTGTAGGACCAACAGCAATACTTTCAATGTTAAAACCTCGACTTGAAAAGACAGTAGAAATACGAGTTAACACACCAGATTCATTGTATACTGTAATGGACAATGTTTTTTTCATAAATTTGATTTTAAAATAAGAACTAACTGAAATACTATAAACGAAAAATGTATACAGCAAAAAATAACAATCTGTTATGTTTTTTATTCAAAATATACAGAATAAATTTGGTTTTTTATATAATTGAAATTGAAAAACAAGCAATTGAAATTACTATTTGTTATAGTAACAGTATATAAAATAACTTTGGAATCTATGGATATTAGTGCAGAACAAATTAAAAAACTTCGTGAAAAAACAGGAGCAGGGATGCTAAATTGCAAAAATGCTTTGATGGAAAATCAAGGTGATTTTGAAAAAGCAGTCGCATTTCTTCGTCAAAAAGGTTTAGCTTCAGCAGAAAAAAAATTAACGCGAAGTACAAAACAAGGGATTATTACAAGCTATATTCATACAGGTTCAAAAGTAGGAATTTTGTTAGAATTAAACTGTGAAACTGATTTCGTAGCTCGCCGTACTGAATTCCAAAATTTAGCAAAAACTTTAGCTATGCAAGTGGCAGCTTCAAGTGCTGTAAATTATGTTTCTCTAAAAGATATTCCTGAATCTCTGTGGGAATCAGAAACTCGTATTGAAGGAGAACGAGAAGATTTAAAGAGTAAACCTGAAAATATTCGTCAATCTATTTTGAAAGGACGTGTTGAGAAAACATTAAAAACTTTTACTTTATTAAATCAATCTTGTATTCGTGATCCAGATTTAACAGTTGAAGATTATATTAAAAATCATGTTTCTTTGTTAGGAGAAAATATTCAAATTACTCGTTTCTGTAAATTTATTGTTGGTGAAACAGAAACTGGAGCCGAATAAAATCTAGATAATTTTATATATAGTATATATAACTAGATGTTATATATACTATATATAAAAATTTAAAAATCTAATTCAGCAATTTGTACTTTTTCAAATTGTTTTTTCTTAAAAACAAACATCGATTGAGTAATAATAATAGAAATACAGAAAGCTAAGAATCCATAAATACGAGCTGGATCTTGTAAAACGATTTCAGATTCAGCTTGACCAAAACCACCCACATTCGGATTTAGAGTAATTGGTTGATCTTGTTGTACAACTTGATTTTCTTTAATTACTAAATCAAGTTCTTTTGGAACTGTTTGAGTTTTTACATCACCACTTGCTGTAGCAATACTAATTTCAAAATTTTTATCTGTTACTTTAATTTCTTGAACTTTTCCAGAAGCAGCAGCAGTAAACAAGTTATTGTTTGTTTTTTCACCTGTTGGATATACTTGACCACGTCCACGATTTGCTCCTACATAAAGTGGATATTTTACAAAAAATACATTTTTATCTTTACTAGGATCTGGAGATAATAATGGGAAAATAATATCTTGATTTTTTTCACCACCAATTGGGCCTACTACTAAAATGTTTTCTTTAGTTGGGCTGTATGGAGTAATATAAACGCCTTTTGTTTTTGCTTTTAATTCTTCATCTAAACGAGCTTTAGGAGCTAATTTAAAACCATCAGGTAAAATTACAACTGCACCAACATTTAATCCACCTTTTTGACCACTTCCAAGAACTTGTTTTTTACTTGTATCATAAGGAATTTTTACAACTGTTTCAAAAACAGAGTCTGGTAAAACAGCTGAAGGACTTTCGAATTCTGTAGGTTTTTGGGCTAAATGACAATTCGCACAAACAATTCTACCGTTAGCTTCTCTTGGATTTTCATATGCTTGTTGAGCATAAATAGGAAAAGCTAATGATTGTTGTGGAAATAACAAAATGAAACTTGAAAACAATGTTAAAATAAGGAACGAAAATTGATTTTTTAGTCTTGTAATCATATTGTAGAAAAGAAGTTAATAAGTGTAAATAAGAAAAAAGAAATCGACAAGAGACCTAGACAACAAAATAGTAGTTTCAGAACACTTAAAAACTATGAACCTAAGGTTGCGGTTCCATTAAATTTAATCATAACGCGTTTTTCAATAACATTAATTATGAATAAATAAAGAGAGACTGCTGATCCTGCAAAACTAAGTTGGGTATATCCATCAATTGTAGGAGTTAAAAAACCGGCTGCCAGAAATATAAGTAAACTTACACTTTTCCAAAATTCTGGCAAAATATTAACGTCATTTTCAGTTGTAAAAGAAGAAACAATTACTAAAGGAGATTGAGATAATAAAATCAAAATTACCAAAAGAATAATTTCTAAACTAATTACTTCATCAAAAGACCAAATATTTTCTAAAGTTTTTTCACCATATGAATTAAAAGAATCTAAACTTAATGGAATAACTGTATTAAGTATTACTAAAAATCCTGTTATAAAAAGAAAAAAACTGAATTTCATAGTGACTCCTTTTTCTAATTTATGAGTCGTTTTTGTTCCCAATGACTTTTTATTATCATTATCAAAGGGAACACGAAAAAATAAATCCGAAAAAAAGAGTAAAAAAAGAAAAGAAAGAAATAGTAATATCAGATAGAAACCAGGCATAAGCTGTAGTAAATTGATCTCAGCAACTTGACCTCGCACAATATCAATAAATACAATTACACCAAATGAATAAACTAGACCTTTCAAGTATAAATCCCTCTGAACTACGTACGAAGATGTTATTTCTAAGGTTTCATCAAGGTTTAGCATATTTCATCTTAAATATTATTATGATTTCATTTCTTTAACAATTGTAACTACTTTTTTTAAAAATTCTACTTCTTCTTTTAATACAAATAATTTAGAATTTAATACTTTATCTGAAGGATCTGAACTATCTGTTCCTAGTTTTAATGTTTCTGTATCGTATGTCGCTTTTTTTTGCTCATATTGCTTAGAAATCTCTTCTAATGAAATATTGGGCGTAATTTCTTTTACTCGTTTTGCATAGACATAAACACCTGTTCCTTTGTTTTCCACATTTGCATCTAATCCTTTATTAGACACAATAAAAACAGCATCTTGAAGAACAAATAAAATTTTTTCAATGCGATTTTCAAAATTTGTTTCAATTTCAATAATATTGTTGTCTACTTTTCCCATTAAGTCTTGATGTTGGTCAAAGACTTCTGCAACTCCATTACGTAAATGAACTCTTACTTTTGTTGTGTTTGATTGAAGATTGTTGTACTCAGGTGTAGCTAAAAGAAATAGCATGTAGTTAGAAAGAGTTTCTTTGATAGATAAAATGTGCAGAATCATGTTCTAGGCACGAATCTAGTTCATTTGCGGTTAAAAAAAAACTTTTTTAAATCTTTTTTATTTTTTAAATAATTTTACTTTCTCACTTCCGATAATGTTAATAAAATCATCTTCTGTAAAATATTTGAAATCTTCAGCTTTCACTGTCACTAAAGAATTATAGTCTAATGTTCCAGTTTTATTTAATGTTTCTTCGACACGAATAGCTTGATATGCTAATAATTGATTTAAAAAGACTTTAATTGTTCTTGCATTAGCAAATGCAGGGAATGTTACTAATTGATTAATATAGAAATTTAAAATTTCTAATGTTTCAGGTGTATATTTGTAACGATTTTCATTATGTAACAAGAATTGTGAAATATTTGTTAAATCAGATACAGAATAATTAGGAAAATCAATATGATTTCCAATTCGAGAAGAAATACCTGGGTTTGAATTAAAGAATTTCTCAATTTTATCTTTTCCACCAGCAAAAATTAAAATAAGATCATCACGTTGATTTTCCATAACTTGTAATAAAAGTTCAATGGCTTCTGATCCATAATCTCTTTCATTATCTGGTTTATATAAATGATGAGCTTCATCAATAAATAAAATCCCACCTTGCGCTTTTTGTAATTGTTCGCGTGTTTTAGGCGCTGTATGACCTACGTATTGACCTACTAAGTCTTCGCGTGTTACGTTTGTAATATGCCCTTTTGTTAAATATCCTAAGTTACGTAAAACTAAGGCAATTTTAGCAGCAACAGAAGTTTTTCCTGTTCCTGATCCACCAGTAAAAGCCATGTGTAAACTTGAATTTAACGTAGCTAATTCTTGAATTTCACGAATACGATCGAATAATAAAACAGAAGAAATTTCACGAACTCTTGTTTTTACATTTTTTAAGCCTACTAATTCTTCATCCATAGTACCTAAAATTCCTTCAATTCCTGTTTGCACGTAGCAGTCACGAATATCAATTGTTTCTGTTTGATTAATGACTAAATCTTTTAATGTTTTGCACATATTTAATAGTAATGGTTAAAAATAAAGAATAAATAATTGAAAATAGAACTAAAAAAACACGAAAAAAGGTATAGAGCAAAAAAAAATGAAACTAACTCCGAAGAATTAGTTTCATTTTTTGATTAAATATTAGTAACGAGCACCTTCACCAGCAGATTGAACTGCGTAGCTTTGGATTGTGTATACAATATTTCTTCCTGCACCTTCTTGACGAACTAAGTAGAATCCTGGTTCGAACGCTGGACGTTGTACAATGAAAGATACTGCTGTACTTTCAATACCACGAGCATTGTTGAATGCATTCATTTTAATGTAAATACCAGGATGAGCTTTACGAGCTTCAGCTAATTCATACATAACTGTTGCTGCATCTGGAATATCAAATAAAGGAAGACCCCACATTTCCCAGTAACAGTTACGAGGATGACAGTCATCAGTGTATTCAATACCGATTGCAAAACCAGCTTTGATCATGTAGTCTACTTGTTTTCTGATTTGTTCATCAGTTAAGTCTGGTAAAAATGAAAAACATCCTTGTGTAACTCTTGCCATAATGATTCCTTTTGTTATTGGTTAATTTATATAAAAAGGTACTACTTTAATAAAATGAGAAAGTTAAATCCTAGCTAGAAGATTTAGTAGGTGTTGATTCGAAGTCTAATGTATCTGTAGAAGCGTAGTCGAAAGTGATCGCTTTCCATAAGTCTAAAGCTGTTTGTAAAGGACGGCAGTCTTTAGCAGCAGTTTTTAAGATTTCAGGACCTTCTTTTAAGTAGTCACGACCTTCATTTTTAGCTAAAACCATACATTCTAAAGCAACACGGTTTGCAGTTGCACCAGCTTGAATACCATCTGGGTGACCAATAGTACCACCACCAAATTGTAATACAACGTCTTCACCTAATAAGTGAGTTAATTGGTGCATTTGACCACAGTGAATACCACCAGAAGCAACTGGAAGACATTTTCTTAAAGAAGCCCAGTCCATATCGAAGAATAAACCTAAAGTACGGTTTTCTTTTAATACAGGTAATAATAATGTATCGTAGAATCCTTTAACTGAGTTTGGATCTCCTTCAAGTTTACCAACTACAGTTCCAGCGTGAATATGGTCAACACCAGACATTCTCATCCATTTACAGATTACACGGAAGTTAATACCGTGATTTTTTTGACGAGTGTAAGTAGAATGACCAGCACGGTGTAAGTGAAGAATCATGTCATTTTTACGAGCCCAGTAAGCAATAGTTTGAATTGCAGTGTAACCAATGATTAAGTCAATCATGATAATAACTGAACCAATTTCTCTAGCGAATTCTGCACGTTCGTACATTTGTTCCATTGTTGCAGCTGTTACGTTTAAGTAAGAACCTTTAACAGCACCACTTTTCGCAGAAGCTTTGTTAACACCTTCCATAACGTATAAGAATCTTTCACGCCATCTCATGAAAGCTTGAGAGTTGATGTTTTCGTCATCTTTTAAGAAGTCTAAACCACCTTTTAATCCTTCATAAACTACACGACCGTAGTTTTTACCAGAAAGACCTAATTTTGGTTTAACAGTTGCTCCTAATAAAGGACGTCCGAATACGTCAAGTCTTTCACGTTCAACGATAACTCCAGCAGCTGGACCTAAGAATGTTTTTAAGTAAGCATAAGGAATACGCATATCTTCTAAACGAAGACATTTAACTGCTTTAAATCCAAATACGTTACCGATGATAGATGCTGTTAAGTTAGCAATAGAACCTTCTTCGAATAAGTCACATTCATAAGCGATAAAAGCGAAGAATTCGTTTGCTGCATTTGGAACTTCTTCAACGAAGTATGCTTTTGCACGGTAAACATCACAAGCAGTTAATAAGTCAGTCCAAACAACTGTCCAAGTAGCTGTAGAAGATTCACCTGCTACTGCTGCTGCAGCTTCAATTGGGTCAACCCCTGGTTGTGGTGTAATACGGAAAAGACAAAGAACGTCAGATTCTTTAATAGAATAATCTGCATCCCAGTAACCCATTTTTTTGTATGGAATTACTCCAGATTCATAACGTTCCGATTTAATACGCGTTCTTTCTGATGCATCACTCATGTTTTGTATTTATTATCAATTTTTAATACATTTTTTGTGGAAAACTTAACTATGTAGAGTAATCCATATACTAAGTGCTAAAAAAGTAGTGAATCTTTTCTATTTAGAAGAAAATACTCAATCACTTTCTTTAACCTCCATTCTGTCTTTTTTTTCGATATTTGATCGAATATAAATAGTATTATACGAATAATATTTTTTAATCCAAACTATTAAAGTTTTTAATTAACGTGAATAATACTCTACAACTTTTAATTCGTTAATACGAACTAATACATCTTTACGTTTCACAGGAGAAACAAATTTACCAATCATTGTTTCTGAATCCATTTCTAAATGTTTCGGTAACAAACTATGGAAACGAGATTTTGTTAAATTAACACGTTTCATACGACGTTGAATTAATTTACGTTTTTGTTGTTGTGTTTCAAAATTATTTGCTACTAGTTTCTTAGATTGAGCACGATCTTTTACTGTAATCACATCTCCAGCACGACAAATAAAACTAGCAATGTTAATCATTTTATTATTTACTAAAATATGACTATGATTTACTATTTGACGAGCTGCCGGAATAGTTGGTGCAAATCCTAAACGATAAATTACACAATCTAAACGTGCTTCTAATAATTCTAATAGTAATGTTCCTGTTGCACCTGTTCTACGTTTTGCTTCTTTGTAATAAGAAACTAATTGTTTCTCTGTAATTCCATAATTAAAACGTAATTTTTGTTTCTCGAAAAGACGTTCACGATAATCATCAGATAAAGATGAACGTTTTGTTTTTGCAAAAACTAATTTCCCATGTTGTCCTGGAGTTTTTGTTCTGTTTTTAACATTTTTACGTGTTAATCCAGGTAATAATCCTAATCTTCTAATAATTCTGATTCTTGGACCTGTATATCTTGCCATAATGAATATCTTGATTGATAAATTAATTAGGTTGTTAGTTTCTTCTTTTTTTCTACCAGAAAAACCATTTGCCTGTATGTAGAGAGAATACCAATCAAAAACAAAAGAGTCAAAACTTACTATCCAATCATAATAAAGGCGAACGACGGGACTTGAACCCGCGAATAATGGAACCACAACCCATTGCCGTAACCACTTGGCTACGCCCGCCTACACAAAGAGTATAATTCAATTCTTTCAGTTTAGGAAGAATAAGTACGTTTATTACTTATTTGAATTGATAAACGAACTTCTTGACATAATAATTCAAAAATATCTACTTTTACAATTTCTGAAATCAATTGATTACGAAAAATAGATGTTCCTTTTACTAATGTTTCGGTTTCTAACATTTTTTCAAATTCAGATTCTTTTAATTCTGTTTTTAACAAATATGTAAAATAATGTTGATTTTTTGGTACTTCACTACGAATCGAAGATTCTTGATTATGTAAACGTTTGATAAGACGATAACGTAACATTTGCCATTCCGTATCATCCCCAACTAATTCTTCAATCATTTTACTTGCTTTAGTTTTTCTTTCTTCCATTAAAGTAATAAATAAAATCTCCGAAGTAATAACAGGTGTTTTAAAACGTGTCATTGCATTTTCTGCTGCTTTTTCAAACAGTTGATTGACTTCTAAAGAGTACTCAATTTTTGGATTGAATCTAATTCCTTTTATTTGTTTTTCTGAGGTATCAAAAAAAGATAAAGGATTGCGCCATGTGGGTTTCGAAATAATTGTTTTATTCTCAAGAATTTTTAGAAAACTTTCACTTAACGTATATTTTTCCAAAAATGTAGAAACATTTGATTCACAATAGAAAAAAGGTAACAATAAATATTCACTTGTTACAATTTTTTTTGTATATAATTGCGTAAAATATTTGGAATAAAGGGCAAGAGTAAAAGCGTTTGAAGAAAAAAAATCAAAATAACTAACACGGGCTAAGATATAATCTAAAGCTTTGTATGCTTGATTTCGTCTTCGTTTTTCAAAACGAATTTGCTCGTCAATAGAACTAGAGGATGGATTTGTCAAAGACAGACGTGTCATGTATTTTTTTTTCTTTAAAAATATAAAATAAATTATCAGAAAGAGCTTCTTAGTTTTATGTATTTTCTTATCGGTGATAAAAAATCAATCAAACTTAAAAAGAAGGTTTTTGAAAGTATTATACCAAAAAATTAACTTTACTGAGTCTTTTAGAAAATGATCGTATAATAATAGTAAGGCTATAAGATTTAAATTTGAATTTTATACAAAAGTTTATGAGAAACGATCTTTTGAAAGTCATTGGATTTGTATTAAGCAGTTTAAGTATTGAAAAAACAGTTTCAAGCTTTGGTATTGGAGAACAAATTAAAAATCTTTTAAACCTTCCTGGAGTAAAAGATAAAGTTTTACCTCTTGGATTTCAAAAGTTGAGACCACCCTCAATAAGTGAGGATAGAGAACGACTTGGTCATCCACATTCGCCTGATGGTCCTCCAACAAAGGAAAAGGTTAGACAACCTAGTAAAAAGGTGAAACCACCTTCTAAGGGACATTATCTTACTGATGCTCCAAAGGAAGCTCCTCAAGAAATAAAAACACCTGTTAAGGAACATTCTCTTGATAATTCTCCAAAAGAAAATGTACCAAAACAGGAAATACAAGAATCATCACCAAAAATAGATGTTTCACCAAAAACAACTGTGGATACTTCAGTAGAAGCTGATTCATTAGTTACATTTGAAGAAGTAAAACTTCATTTAGAAACTAAAATACAGGAAAAAACTCAACTTTCCAGTTTTAGTGAAAAAAAAATTGAAGGAATTGAGGTACCCCCTGTTTTGTTACTTGGACCGGAAAAAATGAAATCAGTAGTTTTCTCTTTGTCCAAAGAGAAGAAAATTTTATTATTTGCAGGAGGGACAATAGTTACTTTGTTTCTTCTTGATAAACTTTTGGAAAAAAATGTATCTTATGCATCAAGAAAAAAAAAATTATTAAAAAAAATTGCTGATACATTTAAGCAATTTAAAGATAATTTACCTCGTACTTAGTACTAGGTTGAATACGAAAAGATAAAATGAATTTTTTCGTATTCTTTTTAAAATAATAATTAATCTTTCGGATATAATTCACCCATTTTTTGGCGTTTTTCTAAAGCTTCAAAATCTGGTTTGATAGCTACAAATGTTTCCATTTTGCTTTCAATTCCGACTAAAACTTCATAAATAATATCAAAAATATCTTCTACAAGAACAATTTGACCTAATTTATCTGTTGGAACAACTGTACGAGTTGTTTGAGAAGCGTTTTTGAACATATCTTCCAGGTACAATAACATTGCAACAACATCTACTGAATCTGCTTCATAGTCAATGACTAAATTAGCTTCTAATTTCACATCTTCTTTTTCTACTTCATCTAATTGTTTTGTTACGATTTCAACAATAACACTAAATAATTGTTCAAAAGTTAATGATTTTAATTCCCATTTTGCTTTCCATCTTTTTAAAAATGCCATGATGTCGATTGTTTTTGGTTAATAAATAGTCGCTTCATTTAATTCACTCTAGTTTTAGTCATAAGTTAACAGTAAACAAAAGAGATTGCAAGACATTCTTTCTTCCAAAATCTTGACGAAAAAGCAAATATTTCCTATTCTGAGGAGTATGAAGTTATAACGGGATGTAACGCAGTTTGGTAGCGTGTCTGCTTTGGGAGCAGAAAGTCGCAGGTTCGAATCCTGCCATCCCGATTTTTATGTTAAGAATTTGAAGTAAATTCATTCTTATATTTCATACAACTTTATTTTTTACTCTAATATTACTTTTTTGAAAATTACAAAAAATATGGAATAAATACTTTTTAAATAAATTGAAAATAAAAAAAATTTATTAAATAATGATAAAGATCAAAGTAACTAGTTTCAAAATAAATGAGTTATTCCTCTTTTACTTTGAAACCTTTTATTTGAAAATAACGTGTTAGCTTATTTAACAGTTACTTTTGCACCAGCTGTTTCTAATTCTTTTTTAATTGTTTCACTTTCTTCTTTTGTTGCACCTTCTTTTAATACTTTTGGAACATTATCAACAATATCTTTTGATTCTTTTAATCCTAATCCTGTTACATTACGAACAATTTTTAAGATTGCAATTTTCTTATCTGCTGGAAGTGATTCAAGTACAATATCAAAAGCTGTTTTTTCTTCTACTGCTTCTACGGCAGCTGCTGCAACAGGTACTCCTACTGCGCCTACACTAGCTACAGAAACAGATGTATCAACTCCAAAAACTTTTTCAATTTCTGTAACTAATTCTGAAGCTTCTAAAAGTGTTAATGTTTTTAATGATTCAATAATTGTTGTTAATTTCTCGCTCATAATTGCTTTGGGTAACTAAATAATATGTTATATCGTATTCAGAAAGAATACAGGTGCTCTTAACTCAGACAATAAATCAAGGATACCAAAAAAATAAAAGAACTTGAAGAGTATTATTGTTTCTTAAAACTACTTAATTCAATTTTTACTCCTGGACTCATTGTTGTACAAATATTAAAAGATTTAAAATAGCGTCCTTTTACTCCTGTTGGTTTATTTTTTTCAATAGAATTATAAACAGCTACTAAATTTTCACGTAATTGTTCTTCAGAGAAATCGACTTTTCCAAAACTCAAATGTACAATTCCAGTTTTATCTGCACGATATTCTAATTTCCCTTTTTTGAATTCATTAATAGCTTCACGTAAATTTGTTGTTACGGTTCCTGATTTTGGAGAAGGCATTAATCCTTTTGGACCTAGAACTCGACCTAATTTAGCTAATTTTGGCATTAATTGAGGTGTAGTAATAAGTAAATCAAAATCAAGTTTTCCTGCATTAATATCTTCAATTAAGTCATCTGCTCCAGCAACAGCAGCTCCCATTTTTAATACTTCTTGAACATAATCTGCCTCTGTAAAGACAGCAATTTTTAAAGTTTTTCCTGTTCCGTTTGGTAAAACTAAACTTGTTCGTAATTGTTGATTGGCATATTTTGGATCAATATTTAAAGAGACATGTGCTTCTACAGATTCAACAAACTTAGCATTTCCTAATTGTTTTAAAAGAGAAACAGCTTGATCAAAAGTATAGTTTTCTTCTGTAATTAATGTTCGTAATTGTTTAATACGTTTTGTATAAGTTTTCATAAAAAGTCGATAAATAAGTAATGAATATAACTAAAAAACAGACGAAGAATTTATTGAACTTTGATTCCCATACTTTTTGCTGTTCCTTGAATGATTAAAATAGCTTGTTCCATATTGTCAGTATTTAAATCATTCATTTTTATTGTTGCAATTTCCTTTACTTGGTCTAAAGTAACTGTTCCTACAGTTTCACGATTAGGCTGAGCAGCCCCTTTTTTGACATTTGCAAATTTTGCTAATAAAACAGATGCTGGTGGAGATTTTAAAATAAATGAATATGAACGATCTTCATAAATCGTAATTTTTACAGGAATAATTAATCCCATTTTGTCTGCTGTTTTTGCATTGTACTCTTTACAAAAACCAGCAATATTTACACCATGTTGTCCTAAAGCAGGACCCACGGGTGGCGCAGGTGTTGCTTTTCCTGCAGCTAAAGCTAATTTTACGAATGCTTTAATTTTTTTTGCCATAATTAAAAAATAATAGTTTCTATAAATAAATAATGTTTTCAAACCACCAGAAAAAGACAAACGCGCCCTGAAGGACTCGAACCCTCGACACCTGATTTTGGAGACCAGCGTTCTACCAGCTGAACTAAGGACGCATAAGAAAATTGTAAATTTTACTTTCTTCTGTTTTTTATAATATAGAACATTCTCTATGGAAAAGCAATTATTTTAGACTAGCTAAATTATCATTATGAAACAAGAAAAGCTGAATTATTCAAATTTGACGACATTGCCAAATAATTTTTTAGCCGAACAAGCTATTTTAAATATTCTTTTGACAAATTCTTTTCTTGTATCGAAAGTTAGTACAAAACTAAAACCTGAAACCTTTTATTTTGAACCACACCGAATTTTATATGAAATTTTTTGTACATTAGACGAAGAACAAATTCGAGTTAATCCAACTAATGTTATTACAAGATTACAAGATCAAGCTTTATTAAAAAAAATTGGAGGTATTGAATGTGTTGTTAGTGTTGTTGATAGATTTGAAAACTTTTCTGATTTAGATCATTACATAACACAAGTAAATGAAAAATACTTAAGACGTTTAATTATCCAATTTGGAAAACAAAGTATTGTAGATGGATATGAAACGTCAGAAAAAATAGAAGCTATTTTAAATCGTTTAGAACAATCCTTTCTAGGATTAAATCAAGAAAACTTATCACAAAAAGTCTATACAGCAGCGGAAATTTTGGATGATGTATATTTAGAAATGAAGTCAAAAATTGAAAATAAAAGTAATTCAGGTTATCGTAGTTCATTTCCCGATTTAGATTCTGTTGTTCAAGGCTTTCAAAAATCTGATTTGATCATTATTGCTGGTCGACCTTCAATGGGAAAAACGGCTTTTGCATTAAATCTGGCAAAAAATATTATGATTAAATATAAAATTCCTTTGATAATTTTTACACTAGAAATGTCGCGTCAACAAATTATGTATCGTTTTTTATCTAGTGCGTCTCAACTAAATGCTAATCGTTTAAAATCAGGAAAAATGACTTTACAAGAATGGAAAAATTTAAGTGGTTCCATGAAAGATTTAGCAGATTTACCTCTTTTTATTGATGATAATCCAAATCTTACTGTAAGTGATATTCGTTTAACATTACGAAAAATAATAGCTCAAAAAAAGAAAGAAGGGCTAGTAGTAATTGATTATTTACAATTAATGAAAATTGGCTCTCATTTAGAAAATAGGGTACAAGAAATTTCTCACATTACTCGCAATTTAAAAATTTTGGCTAAAGAATTTGAAATTCCTATTTTACTTTTATCTCAATTGAGTCGAAATGTAGAATCACGAATTAATAAACGCCCTATGTTATCAGATTTACGAGAAAGTGGTTCGATAGAACAAGATGCAGATATTGTAATTATGCTTTATCGTGATGATTATTACAGTGAAACTAAACAAATTGATTCCTTGACTGAATTTTTAATCGTAAAACATAGAAATGGTCCAACAGGAGTAGCACGCTTAATGTTTAATTCATTAACAACTAGTTTTTCAAATGTCCCAATGTAATAAATGCCAAGAACCAGATTTGAACTGGTGACACGAGGATCTTCAATCCACTGCTCTACCAACTGAGCTATCCCGGCTATTCAAATGTTTAATTAAACAATTGAGAACAAATAGATTATACGTCTCTCTTCTATTTGTTGTCAATTGTCCTTTTTTTTTAATTTTTTACAACAATTTGATCATCTTCATTTAATTGAATTTTAATGGTTCTTGTTTTCTTTTGAGTTGGTAATTTTAGAATATTTTCTGAAATTAAATCTTCAACATATTTTGTTACTAGACGTCGTAATGGTCGCGCACCAAAAAGAGGATTATACCCTTCACGTGTTAATTTTGTTTTAACTTTATCATCTACTGTTAAGACAATTTGTTTACTTTCAATTCGTTTACTTACTTCACGAATCATAATATCACAAATTTTACGTAACTCTTCAGGTTTTAAAGGTTGGAAAATAATAATATCATCTAAACGATTTAAAAATTCTGGTAAAAACATTGTACTTAAACGTTCTAAAACGGCTCCTTTTAAATTACTTCCTACTTCTGCATTTTTTCCTTTGTTATCTTTTGGTCCTGAAGAATTTTTAATTTCTTTTTCTAAAAATTCATATTCTTTCAAATTACGGAATGATTTTTCGAATTCCACACGCAATTGTTCCTTAATATCTACTAAGAAATTTTCGGTAATAGGAGATTTTAAAAATTTAATAGCTCCAGCATACTCATCTTCATAGACTGTATAATTTTTTACTTCTCCTTCTGTTTCAGTAGTTACTTCTTCTGGCTCAAATAATTCAACTCCTTTTGCTTGTCGTTCGGCTTTAATAATTTGTTGAATTTCATCAGCAGCAGCATTCGAAGTCATAATAATAACCGTATTTTCGAAAGGAATTAAGCGTTTTTGACTATCAGTTAAACGTCCATCTTCTAAAATTTGTAATAAAATGTTTAAAATATCTGGATGAGCTTTTTCTACTTCATCAAATAATACTACTGAATAAGGTTTACGACGAACAGCATCTGTTAATTGACCTCCATCATCATATCCAACGTATCCAGGAGGTGAGCCAATTAAACGTGACACCGTAAATTTTTCCATAAATTCAGACATATCAAAACGAATCATATCGCTTTCGGCTCCAAACATACTTACTGCAAGTGCTTTTGTTACTTCTGTCTTTCCAACTCCAGTTGGACCACAAAACATGAAACTTGCAATTGGACGGTTTGGATTTTGAATTCCTAAACGAGAACGACGAATCGCTTTAGCAATAGCCGAAATTGCTTCTTCTTGTCCAATTACTCGTTTATGAAGTGTAGCTTCTAAATTAACTAATTTTTGAGATTCTACATTAGAAATAGATTGAATTGGAATTCCTGTCATATCTGCCAATAATTCACGAATTTCTTTTTGAGTAATTCGTTTTTTCAATCCAGTAAAATCACCTAATTTACGAGCACGTTTAATTAAATCTGGATCATCTAAGTTAAATAAGAATTCTCGTCCTGTTTCTGTTGAAAAATAACCTAATAAAGTATAAATCGTAGTTAATTCTGATTCTGAAATCGTAATTTCTGAACTATATTTTAAACTTTCAACAATTCCTTTTCGTAAAATAGGTTTTAATTCACTAATAAAATCTTTAAAAACTTCAATACGTTTTGCTTCTAATTCACTTAAAACTTCAAAGGTTTCTTCATAAGCTTCGACATCTTCACGACAAAAATCATTTGTTACTTTAACTAAGACTGGATCTTTTCCAAGAGTTGTTCGAAGTTTTGCTATATATTCATACATTTGAGAATTTTCAGCTACTTCTGCTAAACCAGAAAAATATTTCGTTTTAAACGTAGGTGTTAATAAACCAAATTCTTCTCCTTCTAACCATTCTCCAAATAAGAACAATGAAATTCGATACATACTTAGAGTAGGTTTTACTCCATCATTAATCTCTGCTGCAATTTTTTGATATATTTGAGAATTCTTTTCTGGTGATAAATCTTTTATTTTTTCAACTGTTTTAGTAATAGAACGTGGTTTGCTCGACGAAAATAATAATTCATCAACACGTTTTAAAACAGAAATTCTCATCTTATCAAATAAACTTTGAGAAATAGGAGATAATAATGGTTTTGATTCTTCTGGAATTGTTAATGGAGATTCAATCCAACGTAATAAAAAGTTACGATAAGCATTTTCAATTTCTTGAAAAACAAATTCAGAAGCAATATCTCCACGACGGAAAGCTTCAACACGTAATGTTCCAATATTATTTAATCCAGCATTTACCATAGAAGAAATAACTGATCCTTCTGTTACATTTGTTAATTTAATAACTTCTTTTGCAGCAGCTCTATCAATTAAATCAATGGCTTTATCTGGTAAAAAACGATCATAAATATAACGAGAAGCTAAATCTGCTGAGAGACGTAATGCACCTGGAAGAATTTCTACGTTATGAAATGCTTCTAAACTAGGTCGTAAACCATATAAAATATTTACCGTTTCATCAATGGAAGGTTCCTTTACTTTAATTGGTTGGAAACGACGGTTTAAAGCAGGATCTTTTTCAATACGTTGATATTCTTTTGTTGTAGTTGCTCCAATACATTGAAATCCACTTCTCGATAAAACAGGCTTTAAAATATTGGCTGCATCCAATGAACCTTCGGCAGATCCAGTTCCACCAATATTATGAATTTCATCAATAAAAATAATAATATTCGGTTGTGCTAATACTTCGTCTAAAACTCTTTGAAAACGTAATTCAAATTCTCCACGATAACGTGAACCTGCAACGATTCTTGCTAAATCTAAACTAATAATACTACGTCCTTCCAAAACGAAAGGAACTAAGTTATTAACAATTTTTGAAGCAAAAAGTTCAACAATAGCTGTTTTTCCAACACCTGCATCTCCAACTAAAACAGGATTATTTTTTTGTCGTCGCACTAAAATTTCCATCATTTCTAACAATTCTTTCTCACGACCAAAACATTCTTCCAATTGTCCTTGTCTTGCTAAAAGTGTTAAATCTGTTCCATAAATTTCTAATGCAGGACCTTTTTCTTCTTCATCGTATTCATAGTCTTCATATTCATCATATTGCGATGAAACATGTTGTAGTAAATTCATAGGGTTCTTGTTTTTGTATTATGTACAAATTTAATTTATCTCTTATTTTTCTTTAAAACGAAAAAATTATACTTTGAACTCTGCGTTAAATTCTTTGATCAAAATTTCGCGTAAATGTTCCATTTGTATTTCTATATCTTGTGCAACTA